>Ga0187778_10000912_pt1 | contig 21170 bp, 21 predicted proteins | sample 1015_Q2_SP5_20_M_FD_132418 | JGI IMG/M metagenome (GOLD analysis project Ga0187778, IMG submission 132418) | Tropical peat soil microbial communities from peatlands in Department of Meta, Colombia - 1015_Q2_SP5_20_MG | ecosystem: Environmental > Terrestrial > Soil > Wetlands > Peat | place...
CGCGTGCAGAAGATGTTGAAAAAGGTGGGACTGGAATCTGCGAAGAAGATCCAGTTGCGCAAGTACTCGAAGGGAATGCTGCAGAGAGTGGGGCTGGCCCAAGCGGTTCTGCACGACCCACAAGTCGTCGTCCTGGACGAACCGATGTCCGGGCTGGACCCGCTCGGGCGGAGAGAAGTGCGCGACATCATCCTGGAATTGAAGAAAGAAGGGCGCACGGTTCTGTTCTCCACACACATCCTCTCCGATGCAGAAATGCTTTGTGACCGAGTCGGGGTGATCGTCGGCGGAAGATTGCGCGGGGTCGGAACGCCGGACGAGATGGTGGGAATTCAAACGCAAGGCATGGAGATCCTGTTTGAGCCGGATGGGACGGGGAAGAGTTTTCCCCTGCTCGCGCGGGCGACAAAAACCGGAGAACGGTACCGCGTGCAACTGCCGGAGGCCGAACTGTATGCCGCCCTGGATGAGCTGAAGGCGGCGGGCGCAAGAATCCTTTCAGTGGCACAACTCAAACCGACGTTGGAAGAGTTCTTCATGAATCTGGTGGATGCCGACCGGGCGCAGGCGAACGCGGTCGAGGTGAGCGGGAAATGACGAACGTGTGGACAGTGGCGACGAATACGTTCCGGGAAGCGGTGCGGGACCGCGTGCTCTACAACCTGGTTTTCTTTGCGCTTCTGATGATGGGCGCGGCGATCCTGGTCGGGCAGATTTCCATCGGGATTGAGCAGAGCGTCATCGTGAGTCTGGGCCTGACGGCCATTTCCGTAATCGGAATTTTCATCTCGGTATTTATCGGAGTGGGCCTGGTGTCCAAAGAGATGGACAAGCGGACCCTGTACGCTTTGCTGGCAAAGCCGGTACAGCGTTGGCAATTCTTGTTGGGAAAGTTTGCCGGTCTAGTGATGACCCTGACGGTGAACACGGCGGCGATGGCTGTGGGATTGTACGCGGTGCTGTGGACCGTGAAGCATCCATTGGCGAGAAGTGATTGGTATCTGCTGGTGGCGGTGTACCTGATCCTGTTGAAGCTGGCGCTGATTGTGGCGCTGGCCATGCTCTTCTCGTGTTTCACAACGCCTTTCCTGGCGATCCTGTTCACCGTGGGAGTGTACCTCGCCGGGATTTATGCCGAGGAACTGCGCACAATGCAAGCGGTGGACCTGAATCCCGCGACCATGAGGGTTCTGCAAGGGGTTTCTTACTTGCTGCCAAACTTTGAAAACTTCAACGTGATGGGCGCCGTGGCCCACGGTCGTGGGGTGCCCGGAACACTCGTGTGGCAAGACACGTGGTACGCGATGTTGTACGCCGCCATCGTGCTGACGGGGGCTGCGATGGTGTTTTCCAGGCGGAATCTGAAATGACGCAGCGGCGGATTGCAGAGTGGCTATTGGTGGGTCTGCTGGTGGCGGGACTCGCGGGCGTGTGGCAATTGCAGAAGCGAATTGATGCGGAACAAAAGGCCACAAGGGTCGAGTGGGACGAACTGTCAGTGCGGTCCGGGAATGTCATAAAAAAGATGAGCCTGGAGTACGCGCCATTGATGGGAGCGATCTACTGGACACGCGTGGTGCAGTACTACGGGGAGAAGCACCGGCTGCATCAGCGCAACCTGGATCTGCTTTGGCCGTTGCTGGATATCACGACAACTCTCGATCCGTCGCTCGTGGTCGCGTACCGGTTCGGCTCCACATTCTTGAGCGACCGTGTGCCGCGGGGAGCGGGCCGGCCTGATCTCGGAGTAAAGCTATTGGAGCGCGGATTACAGGCGAATCCGGACGAATGGCGACTGTATCAGGATTTGGGAAACGTCTATTACTTCGACATGAAAGATTATCGGAAAGCGGCGTGGGCATTTGAGGAAGGCAGCAAGAATCCGAAGTCGTACATCTGGATGAAAGTGATGGCAGCGAAAATTGCCGCCGAGGGGGAGTCGCCGGAGACTTCCTACTTTTTGTGGCAGCAAGTTTACGAAACCGCCACAGACCCGACGATCAAGAAGAATGCGGAAGATCACTTGAAGTTGATGCGCGTAGAACTGGATCTGAAGGCGATTAATGGGGCCGTGGATGCGTTTGAGAGACAATCAGGGCGCCGGGCGACCAGAATTGGCGAACTGATTCAAGCTGGATTCATCCGGGGAATTCCCAGAGACCCGGAAGGCTATCCTTACGTGCTGGGCGAAGGCGGGAAGGCCGAGTTGAACCTGAACAGCCCGCTGCTGGAACAGATGTTGATGGAAAAAAGTCAAAGCTCACGCAACGAGTTGCGCTAGCAGGCGCTTCTCGCAACACCTAAAACACCGATTCATTCCGGAATGCAAAGAAGCGTGGATTGAGGGTCGATCAGAACCTTGTGTGGCACGACCTTGGAGTAGAAAGAGAATGAAGTTTCCTCGCCCGACGTGACCACCGTTCCCAATTGAACGGGTTTGCCCGCTCCGGAACTGACGTATAGAGGCACAGGAGCGATGAACGAGCGAGGAACACCGGACTGAATCAGCTTGCCGCGGACTAGAATGCCCTTCTCTGTGTGGCGAGTGGTGAACTCCACTTTGTACCGGGGAATGGCCGTGCCGCGCACATACTCTTCGAAAAACCATTCCATAGAATGCCCGCCCTCGAGATCCATCCGGGGAGTCATGATGGCTTCGACTTCTTTTTGAAGCTGCTCGGTAGAGAGAGGCTTCTGAGCATATTTTGTTGCCAGTGTATGAAGGAAAGAAGTGAAGCGGGCGTCGGGATCGCGCGCATCCGGCTGGCGAAGCATTTCGCGGAGCATGTGAATAATCCAGGCACCCTTGGAATAGACCACAACATCGTAGGCGTCCTGGGACCTGGAAGAAGCGAGGCGCGAGCCCATGATGACCGGGCCTGCGTCGGCAGGAGCAAGGTCGGAATCCGGGGCTTTGGTGATAAGGCGTTTGCGATAGCGGGCGAGCCACGTGGACACTGGGCGACTCGAGCCTTTCTGCGATTCCGTGAAGAGGAGCGCGAGATAAACCGAGAGGCCTTCGTCAATCCACTGGTCATGATAACTGGACCATCCGACGACGTTGCCCCACCACTGATGAGCGACCTCGTGCACCGGCATTATGTCCGTAAAGGTCTCCTGAATCGTTGAGCTCAGGCCTGCCTGCTCCTGGGCTTCGCGGGGGAGATAAGAATAGGTGGAGAGATAGAGAAGGCCCGGCCAGCCCTGTCCAAAGGAGCCCGGGATTTGCGACACAGCCAGATGGCGGAAGGGAAAGGGACCGCCAAATCTCTCAAAGAAGGTGACGGAGGAGTCTACTTCGTGTGCGAGAGACTTCAGTGCGTCGGCGGGACTCGGCGGGGGAGCCGGAGGAAAAACGCCGGACGGAATTCTTGGGTCGCTGCCGGGGCCCCGAGGGAGCGGAACGTACTCGACGGCGGGATGGGTCAAGCGAGCAACGATGGCCTGCTCAAGGAGCTTGTTGGCGTAGACCTCGACCGTGTGGCCGCCGGATGAAATGGAGGCGAAAGCATATTCGCCAAGATTGAAGCCAGCCTCCGGAACCGGCAGATCCGACTTCCAGCGAGCGGAGCGGAAATCGCCGTCTTCGCGCTCTTCGAATTTTTCCCCTGTCGCGACGAGACGGAGGTGCTTCGGCCATCGGAAGAAGAGATCGTACTTCGAGAATTCCCCGGTGTCCCCGAAATGCGGGTACCAACTCTCGCGGGCGCCGACGAAGAGCACGGAATTGCCATAGTTGTCGATCACGTTGCCGCGATAGCGGAATCGTAGGGTGAAAGCGTCACCGGGTTGTGGGGCGCGGGGTAGAAAAACGCAGAGAGTGTCATCTCCCCGTGAACGCAATTCCTGCTCTGTCAGGCCTTCATTCTGAAAGAAAGGAAGGTTCTCGCCGGAACTCAGAGATATGGATTCGACCTTGAGCGTGCGGGCAAGCTGGATAAGGAGAATACTCTCGCCGCCTGTGGAGGCGCGAAAGTCGACGGAGGAGTCCCCTTCGATCGAGTTGTCAGGTCGAATGGTGGTATTGACCTGGTAGCGGAGCGCGTGGAAGGGGATTGGTGGCGCAGAGAAAAAAGGAAGCCGGTAGGAAATCCAGACGTCGTAGTATCTCTCTTTTTCGACGACGCGTGGCTGGCCAATCAGGAAATTTTCGGGCCGCGCCTGGTCGATCAAAACGTCAAACGGTCCGGTGAGGATTCCGTCGATGCCCGCGTGAAAGAAATGGCGAGGAGAGGTGGAATATCTTTCCAGGAGGATGCGGAGCGAGTGGGAAGCATTGAGCCGCTCGAGTTGAGGGAGCCAGAGGGAGGCGAAGGCGGGATCGGAAGCGGGCTGAATGGTGGACCGTTTCATTTGCCCGAGGAGGTCCTCAGCGCTGTCGTCGGTGAAGCGGGCATAGATCGAAACGAATTGCTGATCGAGAACGGGAGTGCCAAGGAAACGCGCCAATTGCTGTTTTTCGGCGGGGTCGCGGGGAAGAGCCAGACAGTGTCCGAGCCCGGAAAAAACAAAGCCGGTGACGCGGCCCTCGAAAGGCTCGAAGAAGGCCATCTTCCCTTCCTCAAAACTGAGGAGCAGATCGCCCTGGCGAAGCTGAATGCGGTCGGCGGAAGAGAGAGTAAAGACACGCTGAGAATCTATGCGCAGCGAGTTGAGGGAAGCAAGAAGCTCGCGGGGTGAGGAATCAGAAGCAAGCGCGGCTGGGGGGAGAGAAAAGAGAAGTGCCGAGAGAGAAAGAAGGGCCCGCATACGATGAGTGTAGTCACTTTCAGCATGAGGGGACAAGGAGCGAGGGAGGGCAGGGAATCGACTTGCTAAAATGGAAGAATGCGGAGAATGAGAACTTCAGAATCCCTGGCAGCCATGACTTTGTGCCTGCTCGTGTGCGCCACAACGGCGCGCGGGGACAAGATTGTGTTGAAGAATGGGCGCCAGATCGTAGCGTCTCATGTGACGGAAGAGGGAGACAAGGTCCGTTACGAAACCTCTGCGGGGCAACTCTCTATCCCCAAGAGCATTGTGGACCACATCGAGAAGGGTGGATTGATGCCGGTCACAGAGTCGCCCGCAGCGGCGGCCGCGAACTTGGCGATGGCCCCTCCGCCGATGGAAGCAACGGCAGATGCCTCGGCGATTGACCAGGCAGCGGTGCACGACGGTTCGATCGACCGCGCATACATTGCACAGTTGGAGAGCGAGGCGCGCGGCGGTAGCGCAAAGGCAAACGAAAAAGCGGCAATCGCACACCATGCAGCGGCGCAGTTCGAACTGGCACATGGAGACCTGGAGCATGCGCTGGGCGACGAGCGCACGGCGGTGACGTATCAGCCGGAGCAGCCTGTCCTGCTAATGAATCTGGCTTATCTGCACTTGAAGAAGAGCGAGTTCAAGCAAGCGGTTGAGTACTTGGAACGAGCGAAGCGGGTCGCATCCGACAACGCGGACGTCTACAAACTGGAAGGCTGGGCGTATTACGGGATGAACCGGGTGGATCAGGCGGTGGCGGAATGGAAGAAGTCCCTGGCGCTTAGACCGGATGCGGAGACGCGAGAAGCGCTCGAGAAGGCGCTGCGAGACAAGGCAGAGGAAGAAAACTACAAGGAAAACGAGAGCGCACATTTTCAGTTGAAGTACAACGGAACAGCCGAGCCTCGGCTGGCGCGCGAGATATTACATGCGCTGGAAGCGCATTACGAACGCATCGCCTCGGAACTGAATTATTCGCCGCCGGAGCCCATCGGTGTGGTTTTGTACACGCAGCAGGGATTCGCGGACATCACGCAAGCCCCGGGGTGGGTCGGAGCATTGAACGATGGAAGAATCCGCGTGCCGGTGCAAGGCCTGACGAGCGTGGATTCGGAGCTTTCGCGCGTGCTGAAACACGAACTGACGCATAGTTTCATCCAGCAGAAAACGCGCGGGAGGGCGCCGACGTGGCTTCAGGAGGGCTTGGCGCAGTGGATGGAAGGGAAGCGGAGCGACGAAAACGCCGCGGTGCTGATGCAGGTTTATGAAGCAGGGCAGGCTGCGCCGCTCGGACGGCTGGAAGGATCGTGGATGGGTTTGCCGGCCGACCTGGCCCATTACGCGTATGCCTGGGCGCTGGCGAACGTGGAATACATCGTGGAAACACAAGGGATGGGGGACATCGAGCGAATTCTAGATCAGATTGCGGCGGGTGGCTCGACCGAACACGCCTTGAAAGAAGTTCTGCGCGACGACTACGGGGACCTGATGCGGTCCACGGCAGAGTACCTGAAGAAGAATTACGGAAAATAGCAGCGCCCCGGAAGCATCCGACCAACAGCAGTTCACTGACGATAAGGACGCTCGGTCAGAGAGAAGTGGCTTGAAGTGTGCGTTGAGATCCTTCGGCCCTGCAGAAGCTACGGGCCTTAGGACGACAACGCCTGCTTAAAGCGAAAGTGCTCGCCCGGGTTGCGTGCTACGAGGTGGCAAGTAGGGCCGCGAGGAGAGCGGCGCGCTGCGGCATGGTCTTGATGAGAATGTGCTCATGAGCGGAGTGAGCCCCTTCCCCAACGGCACCGAGACCATCGAGCGTGGGAACGCCGAGCGCCGCCGTGAGGTTGCCGTCGGAACCGCCTCCCGCGCCGGTTTCACCTAGTGCCAACCCCAATTGTTTTGCGAGTGATTTGGCACGCGCGAACAGAGCCGCACTGTGCTTACGCTCCATAGGCAGACGGTCGAAGCCTCCGACGATTTCAAGCATCGCGCCGCGATGAATGGGCTTCAACGCATGAAGGCGGTCATGGAGGGCATGCATGTCGGAAAAACGCCAGGCGCGAAGGTCCAAGGTGGCTTTGGCGTGATCGGCAATCACATTGGTGCGCGAACCACCTTCCACGATGTCCGCATTGATGGTGACGCCTCGGCGAAGGTTGTTCCATTTTTCAATCCGCGCGATCTGCGCCGCAAGCTCGTGGATGGCGTTGATGCCTTTTTCCGGAGAAAGCCCGGCATGAGAGGCGCGGCCATGAACGATCAGCTGAGCCTGACCAACGCCCTTGCGCGAAGTCTTCACCAAACCGCGCGGCCCGAGAGAGGGTTCGAGGACAAAGACGGCATCGCTGCGCTTGGCCTCGGATTCAATCACCGAGCGCGAGGAGTCACTGCCGACCTCTTCGTCGGAAGTCCAGAGGAAGACGATGTTTTTGCTGGCGGGGATTTTCAATTCTTGGAGAGCTTCGAAGGCGAAGAGGGCCTGCACAATGCCCGCCTTCATGTCAAACGTGCCCGGCCCGAACGCCTTCCCCGCGGAGATGCGAAAAGGCATCTGGGAGATGGTGCCGGTGGGGTAAACCGTGTCGTAGTGGCCGAGGACGAGGAGCTGGCCGGCGGGGCGCGAAACCGTCGGCGGCCAGACTACGCGGAGATGATTGCCCCGGCGCTCTTGTTTCAATATGTGGACGATGCCCCCGCGAAGCAGCCATTGATCTGCGAGGAAGCCACAGCAGCGGTCCGCCGGGTGCTTTTCCAGGCTGGGAGATTCGAGGAGAACCAACTCGCGGAGCAAATCGAGCATCGGGGAGAGACGCGGTTTGAGAGCCGAGAGAAGGAGTTTGGGAAGAGAATTTTGAGCCATAAGAGAAGGGGATGTTAGCAACAGGGGCAAGGACAGGCAATGACGGCGGACACGGGCGAATGGTCGAAGGGAGAAGATTGGCCTTCGCCGAGCGCGGAGATTGCTTATAATAAGAGGTTTGCGATATACGAATGATGTGCCGCTGGGGGTGTGCGGCGTGGGAGCGGGAATGCAACTGGATATCAACGAGATACAGAAATTCTTGCCGCACCGGTACCCCTTTCTGCTGATCGACAAAGTCGTGGAGATGGTGCGTTTCAAGCGCATCGTGGCGATCAAAAGCGTGACCATCAACGAAGGCTTTTTTCAGGGACATTTCCCGGGCAAGCCGGTAATGCCTGGGGTATTGATTCTGGAATCGATGGCCCAGGCAGGAGGTTTGCTGTTGCTTCAGGAGATTCCGGACCGGGACCATAAACTGCTTTATCTGGCGTCGATGAATGACGTGAAGTTTCGGCGTCCTGTGGTGCCGGGCGATCAGCTTCGAGTGGAAGTGGACATCCTTTCGTGGAAGGGCGACCGCTGCAAGATTCAGGCAAAGGCGTACGTGGAACAGAATCTGGCCGCCGAGGCGACCTTGTTGTGCCTGATGGTGGACCGCGACCGCCAAGATTCCCCGGGAAAATGACAGAGCAGAGAATACACCCGCAAGCGATGGTTTCGCCCGAGGCGAAGATCAACGGGGGAGTGGAAGTGGGCGCGTTTGCGGTGGTGGGCGCGGGCGTGGAACTGGGGGAAGGCTGCGTGCTGCACCCGCACGCCGTGGTTTCCGGGCCATCGAAATTTGGTGCGCGGAACGTGTTTCATCCCTTCTGCGTGATTGGCGGCGACCCGCAGGACTACACCTTTCGCGGGGAACACGTGGAACTTGTGGTAGGAGACGGAAATATCTTTCGCGAGTACGTGACCGTCAGCCGGGGAACGAAGAAAGGCGGAGGAATTACGCGGATTGGGCACAATAACTTCTTCCTGGCTTATTCGCACGTAGGACATGACTGCCAAGTCGGCAGCAACACTTTGTTCGTGAACGGAGCGACACTGGCTGGGCACGTGACCGTGCTGGATTTTGTGACGCTGGGGGCCTTTTCGCCGGTGCACCAATTCTGCCGCCTGGGGAGATATGCATATATTGGCGCGAGTACGGTGATCACTCAGGACGTTTTACCGTTTTCGCTGATTGTGACGGAGCGGGAGACGAAGTGCTTCGGGCCCAATACGATTGGTTTGGAGCGCAAGGGATTTTCCAAAGAGCGCATCCTGGCGCTGCAGCGGGCCTTCCGGCTATTGTTGCGTTCGAAGAAGAACACATCGCAAGCGTTGGAGGAGATGCGGAAAACGCTGGCGGATTCCGCTGACGTGCAGGAGATGATCGAATTTGCGGAGAAGGCCGAGCGAGGAATCGTGAAGTAAAACGGGCCTGAATTCATGCCGGAAGAACAGAACAGCACAACCGGATGGGGCTTGATTGCGGGGAATGGACGTTTTCCATTCCTTGTGCTGGAAGGAGCGCGCAGCCAGGGGATCGAGATGGCCGTAATCGCGCTGAAAGAAGAAGCTTCGCCGGAACTGGAAAAGACGGCGAAGCGGCTGCACTGGGTCAGCCTGGGCGAACTAAGCCAAGCCATTGCGCTGATGCAGCAGGAAGGCGTGAAGCGCGCGGTGATGGCCGGGCAGGTGAAGCACAACAAAATCTTCAGCACGATCCGGCCGGATTGGAAATTGGCAAAGCTTCTGTTCTCGTTGCCGCGGAAGAACACGGATTCCCTGATTGGAGCGGTAGCCAAGTTGCTAGAAGAGGAAGGGATCCAGTTGGTGGACTCGACGCTTTTCCTGAAGCCGCTCCTGCCGGGGGCCGGTGTGTTGACGCGTAGAGCGCCGAGCGAGCACGAAGCGGCGGATATGGCGTATGGATTAGATGTAGCGCGGCACCTTGCGGCGATGGATATCGGGCAGACGGTCGTGATTGCCGATCGCGCCTGCGTCGCGGTGGAAGCAATGGAAGGAACGGACGAAACCATCGCGCGGGCGGCGCGCTTTGCGGGAGGCAAGCCCTTGGTCGTGGTGAAGGTAAGCAAGCCGAAACAGGACATGCGCTTCGACGTACCCGTGGTGGGGCTGCCGACCGTCGAAGCTATGAGGAAGGCGGGGGCGACGGCGTTGGCCATAGACGCGGCGCGGACAATATTGTTTGACCGCGCGAAATTAATGGAAATGGCAGACGCCGCAGGGATCGCGATTCAGGCATTTTCTCCCGTTCAGGACCCGGAACCAAAAATTGAGACCCAGGGAATGAATAAGGAATGAACGCAGGAGCAGGTGTGGACGGAGGGCCGCGCAAGATCCGCGTAGCCGTGGTGGGGTGCGGGGAATTCGGCCGGAATCACGCGCGTGTGTACCGCGAAATGGAGAACGTGGATCTGGCAGGAGTTCTGGATCAGGACGCGGAGCGAGCAGGAAAGATCGCGCAAGAATTTCAGACCCGCGCGTTCCAAACCATAGAAGAGTTGCGTAGCGCCGTGGACGCGGCGAGCGTGGCTGTGCCAACCGTGGCGCACCGGGAAGTCGGCTGCCGGTTGATGGAGTTGGGTGTCGACGTCTTGGTCGAAAAACCCATGGCGCGGACCGTGGCAGAAGCGGACGAGCTGCTGGCGGCTGCAGGCAGATACGGCAGAATCCTGCAGGTAGGTCACGTAGAACGTTTCAATCCGGCGGTGCTGGCCGTGGAGCCGGTGGTGACCAGGCCGCTTTTTTTTGAGGTGCACCGGCTGGGCGTGTTCACCCCGCGGAGCCTGGATGTGGATGTGATCTATGACCTGATGATCCACGACCTGGACATTTTGTTGGCGCTGGTGAAGGAGCGGGTGGAAGAAGTGAAAGCGGTGGGCATTCCGGTGCTGACCGACAAAGTGGACATCGCCCACGCGCGATTGGAATTTGCAGGCGGAGCAGTGGCCAACGTGACGTCAAGCCGGGTGTCGACCGAGCGAGTGCGGAAGATGCGCTTCTTCCAGCAACATGAATACATTTCTCTCGATTATGGACGGCGGGACGCTTTGCGTGTCAGCGTGAGACGCCCAGGGCCTCAGCCAGAATTTGGCTTTGAGAAACTGCCCGCACCGGAAGTGGAGCCCCTGCGGGCCGAGCTGGAAGCCTTCGTGAAAGCAGTGAAAACGCGAGTTGCGCCAAAGACGGACGGAGCGGCCGGCCGCGCGGCACTGGAATTGGCGAGCCGGGTGATGGAAAGCATCCGGGAGCATGCCGCGCGCGTCCAACCAGTAGCAGCGAGCATCCCGGGAAGAACGAACCGATGATTCCGAGGACCTTAGTACCTAAGGGCGCACGCCCCCCTTCCGGCGACATAGCGACGACACGACGGCGCCCCTCGTCGCTGGACGAGCGGACCCTGGTGCCCTCCTCGTTGCCCATCGTGCCGCTGGATGGCCGCTCGACGATTCCCACAAACCTGCCGCTAGAGTCGATCGCCACGCGCGTGGTGGTGCCGCGGGACGTGAATGTCGAGGCGGTACAGCGGCAAGATGAATCGAACTTACCTCCGCAGCCCTCCGAAATGGATGAGCGCATCACGATTCCACAGGGGGTTGCGCCGCCGGAGGAGCTGCCGGCGATCTTGCCGGTGTCGGAAGAGTTGGTCGAGCCGGACATCATCCAGACGGGCGAGGTGGCATTCCTTCCCCCGGAACGAGCTGGTCGAAAAACCGCGGATGAGATGTTCACCTCGGTCAGCTCGGTTGCATTCCATATTCTGATGGTCTTGTTTTTGGTGTTTGAGCCGAAGATTTTGGGGCCACACCGGCGTTCACAAGAGGAAGAGGAAATTGGGAGAAAGCAAATTGCGGTGCTTCTCCCGCCCGGAGCCTTGGAGGCGCTTAGGCCTGCGGCCCCTCCTGCGCCCCATGCGCAGGTGAGAGTTGACCCGCGGGAGATTCGGAAAGTTGCGCCAACCATCGAGCCGCCCGTGCTTGCGCCGCAGCCGGAGATTCCGAAGAAGGAATTGCCGAGTGCGCCGGTCCCGAAGCCGAATGTCGTGGCGCCGACTCCGCAACCTCCTCAAGGAGCCAGAGGCGACCTGCCAAAGACGCCGCTGAAACTAGAAAACCCGGATATGCCGGTGCCACAGAACGGGCTGATTTTGCCGAAGACGACTTCGCCGGGGGATACGATTCGTGATGCGGCGCGGTCGCTTGGGAAGATGAGTTCGCCCGCCCCCATTGGCGGGGGAGGGCCTTTGCCGGGCTCTGGGCGCGGCGGGGGAGGCGGAGGACATGGCACTGCCGGAGCCGGGATCGAGATCCTGTCGGACACCGAAGGAGTGGACTTCAACGATTACCTGCGGCGCATCTATTTCATCGTGTATCGGAATTGGATTGCGGTGATGCCCGCATCAGTCGAGTTGGGGGACAGCGGAAAACTCGCACTGGTCTTCAAGATTTACAAGGATGGCAGCGTGACCGCCGACGATCCGCATCTCTATTTTGGCTCCGGCAAGGAACCGTTGGACCGCGCGGCAATTTCCTCGATTCGCGCATCGAATCCGTTTCCGCCGCTGCCTCAGCAGTTCAAGGCCCCCTTCATTGAGATGCGGTATACCTATTGCTACAACGAGAAAACCTGTCCATAAATAGAGTCGTGATGAAGCCCGTCCGCCAACAAGTGCTCGGCAGCCTGCTGCTGGCGCTGATTGTGTTGATCATCCTGTTGATTCGCGCGTGGCCGATTCTCTTCCGCAAATGAATGAGCCTTCCGAACTTCCCCTCGTAGCGATTGTGGGACCGACCGCATCCGGAAAATCGGCACTGGGCGTGTGCTTAGCGGCGAGATTGAATGGGGAGATTGTGGCTTGCGATTCGACGCAGCTTTATCGCGGCTTTGACATCGGAACGGCGAAACCTTCGATGCAAGAGCGTCGCGGTGTGCCTCATCACTTGATCGATGTGCTTGCAGACACGGAGGCGGCCACGGCGGGAGGGTACCGTGAGCGGGCCATCGGTGTATTGGCAGATTTGCGCAAGCGCAAAAGGCTGCCAATCTTTACGGTCGGGACAGGATTGTATTTGCGTGTCTTGCTGGAAGGTTTGGCCGATGTGCCGCAAAGGTCGGAAGAGTTGCGAATACGGTTGCGGGCGAGTGCCGCAGAACATGGGCCGGGACACTTGCACCGTATGCTGAAAAGACTGGATAGGGAATCGGCGGGAAAAATCGCCCCGGCGGACAGGCAGAAGCTGATTCGAGCGATTGAGATTTGTCTACTCGCTAGGAAGCCGCTGTCCGAAGTACGTCGCGGCGGCCAGGCACCGCTTGAAGGCTGGCGGGCCATCAAGATCGGCCTGATGCCTGAGCGAGATGAACTTTACACTCGCATCCAACGCCGAACGAATGCGATGCTGGCGGCGGGATGGCTGGAAGAGGTTCGCGGCTTGATCGAAAGTGGGGTTCCGGAAGACGCCAAAGCGTTTGATTTTATCGGGTATCGAGAGCTACGAGCGGTATTGCGCGAAGAGATGCGGTTGGAACACGCCCGGGCCGCCATTCAGCAAGCCACGCGGCGGTACGCCAAGCGACAGATGACCTGGTTCCGAAGGGAACAGGGAGTCATATGGCTGACAGGTTTCGGCGACGAGGAGAGAATTCAGAAAGAAGCAATTCGTAAAGTGCGAGGGAGGTTGGAAGCGTTCGTATCCTGAGCGGACGGAATCGAAGTATAATGTCACCGATGAAGCAAGTTCCCCGGACACAGCGCCAGACAAGCGCGAGCACGCCAACCTTTCTCCCCGTATGAAAACACAGTACGACACTTCGGTTTCGGAACGAGTTCTCCTGGTGGGGATAGGATGGAAGCGCGCGCCGCGATTTCCCGGCATGCCCGTGGGAGAGGCAGGTCGGGAATCGCTTGCGGAGCTTGTCGAGCTGGCGCGAAGCGCGGGTGCGGACATTGCGGCCACGATTTTCCAGTTACGGGACGTAGCGGATCCCGCGACGCTTGTAGGACGCGGCAAACTCGAAGAGATACGAGCAGAGGCCAATGCGCGGCAAACACCGCTGATCATCTTCGACAGCGAACTTTCTCCCGTGCAGCAGCGGAATATCGAGGCAGTGACGGAACGCCGCGTGATTGATCGCACGCAGTTGATCCTGGACATTTTCGCTCGCCATGCGCGGAGCCGCGAAGGGCAGCTCCAGGTCGAGCTGGCGCAGCTGAATTACATGCTGCCGCGACTGACCGGGCGCGGCGTGGAAATGTCACGGCTGGGCGGCAAGAGCGGCGGAGGCGGTGCGGGAGGAGCAGGCGGGGGCGCTGGTAGGATCGGCGTGCGCGGCCCGGGCGAAAAGAAGTTGGAAACGGACCGGCGGCGCATTCGTGATCGTGTGCGGAGGATTCAAGAGAACATTGACGAAGTGCGCCAGCAGCGGGCCCTGCGCAGGGAGTCGCGGAACGCTGTCCCGCTGGGCACCGTGGCGCTGGTGGGATACACGAACGCAGGCAAATCCACGCTGTTTAATGCGTTGAGCCGCGCCGAGGTGCTGGTGTCTTCGCGAATGTTTGCCACGTTAGACCCGACAGTAAGAGCGATGCGGCTGCCCTCGAACCGCAGGATTCTGCTATCAGATACTGTCGGGTTTATCCGCGCGTTGCCGAAAGGACTGATGACCGCGTTTCGCGCCACGCTGGAAGAAGTACAAGAGGCAGCGTTGATCCTGCAGGTGAGCGATATTTCGCATCCGTATCATGCGGAGTTGGAGCAGGAAGTCGAAAAGATCATGGGCGATTTGGGGATGGCGGAGCGGCCGCGGCTTCGGGTGTTCAACAAAGTAGATCGCCTGACGATGGAGCAGCGCGAACAATTTGAGGCGGCGTGGTCGCATTCGACACACGGAGAGGATCCACCGGCGTTCATTTCTGCACTCACTGGAGAAGGACTGGACGATCTACTGCGAAGGATTGACGCGGCGTTGCCTGTGGATCCGATGGTCAAGCTTTCGCTGTACATGCCGTTGAGTGAAGGGCGTTCACTCGCGCTGATCCACGCACTGGGGCGCGTCCTGCATTCGCACGTCAGGGATTCGCACATGGAGTTGGAGGCGGAAGTTCCGGAGGCAGTGGCGCGACGGCTGAAGTTGAAGAAGTACGCTGCCAAGGAAACATTCCGGCCTTCGGGATCGTATGGCTGAGTAGGGGGATTAGGAATATGGCGGCCTTTTTCCTGTGGTGCATACTCCTGGTGTTGTGCTGGCCGATCGCGTTGCTTGCGTTAGTGCTTTACCCGCTGGTGTGGTTGTTCTTGTTGCCATTCCGCCTCGTAGGCATCGCGGTGAACGGAGTTTTCGACCTCCTGAAAGCAATCCTGTTCCTGCCGGCTCGCGTCCTGCGAGGACCGCGCGCGATTTGAGGCCTGAGGAAAACGGAAGGCGGTTACTCCAGAGTAATTCCTCAAGAAAGCGCCGAATATAAACGAAATGTGAACGAAAAACGAGTCAACAGGGGCCGATGGGAGCCCGGCCGGTTTGTGGAAAACGCTGTGGAAAGTGGATAGACCGCATCGAGTTGCGTGAAGAAACGTCGATGCCTGGAATCCACCAACGCGCCTTTCACCTTCTGTAACTGATTGAACATAATGTACTTGTACTGACTCTCAGAGCTGGCGGTGAATCCGCTCAGAGGAAGCTGCCTCAGCACTGGGTCCCGCAATTTGCACAGGTTTGCAGCAGCGATGTTACGGAAGAGTATCTGGCCCGTACCTGAGATGGTTGCCACCATGGTAACCGCAAAGTACCGTGGGAGCGGGCCCTTGAGCGACAGGCTGCGACGTTGACGCATGAGAATGCGCAGACTATAGTGAGCCGAGCGGCCCGCTAGGGTGAAAAAATGCCTGCGAAATCCGCGCCCCTATGAATCTTCCGAACACATTGACCCTATTGCGGATATTTATCGTTCCGGTGCTGATTGTAGTGCTGCTGACGCGTAGCCCAAACGTCGAATTGTGGGGCGTGCCGATGCACTTCGAGGTCTGGGGCGTGCTCATTCTGCTGATCGCGGCGGCGACGGACTGGGCGGACGGGTATTTTGCGCGGCGCAGGGGGCAGGTCACCACGCTTGGAATTTTGCTGGATCCCATCGCAGACAAATTGCTGATTTGCGCCGCATTCGTCTCGCTCGTGGACATGCACCGAGCCAAGGCGTGGATGGTGGTGATCATCATTGGGCGTGAGTTCATGATCATGGGTTTGCGGAACATTGCTTCCGCGGAAGGGTTCACCATTGCCGCTTCAACCTTGGGGAAGACGAAGATGGTCCTCCAAGTGTGCGCGGCCGCGGTGTTGATTGCCGGCGGGGAGAGACACCCTTCGTTGAAAGAGTTCGGTGAGATTTTGATTTGGCTCGTGGTGATCAGCGCTCTCGTATCGGCCGGACAGTATTTTTACAGGTTCTGGGATCAACTGGACGACCAGATCAAAAAGCGGCGCAAGCTCAACATCACGTAATGCAAGCGCGGAAGAAAGCGCAGGATGCAGTGCCTCTCTGAAGCCGACCGGAAAGCCATCCTGGAGTTGGCACGCCAGGCAGTGGTGGAGGCTGTTTGCCACGGTCGGCTGTTGGCCGAGATTCCAATGACAGAACTATTCGAGCAGCAGTGCGGCGTGTTTGTGACGCTGCATGTAGCGAAACGGCTGCGTGGCTGCATTGGCGTGATCGAAGCGAGGGAGCCGCTGGGGAAGGCGATTGTGCATTGCGCCACAAGCGCAGCGCTGGAAGATCCGCGGTTCAACCCAATGCGCTCTGAAGAGATCGAGGACATGGATGTCGAAGTATCGCTGCTCTCGCCCTTGCAGCGGATTCGTCCGGAAGAGATTGAGATTGGCAAACACGGGCTGCTCGTAGAGCAGGGATTCCAGCGGGGTCTGCTCCTGCCTCAAGTCGCCACGGAATACGGACTGGATCGAGATCAGTTCCTGCGGGAGACCTGTCACAAAGCGGGATTGCCCGGCGAAGCGTGGAAAGCCCCGGACACGCGAATCTATGGCTTTACCTGCGAGATTATGGGGGAACAACGGGAGCAGAAAGAGTAAGCCCGCGCCGGAAAACAGACGCGGGCCGAGGAAATCAGAGCGCCGGATTCGGAGTTATTCGATTTCTACGTAATCGCCAGCAAACATTTCCACGCGGCTGAGGGTGACGAGCAAGGTTGTGGAGTTGGGGCCAACATTAAGAACCACGCCCTCTCCGAGAATCTCCCTGGGAAGATCGTTCCACTGATAGCGCGTGGGCGTGCTGCCAAAGCCATACATCGAGTACTGATAGTCTGCATAGTATGGCGCGGTCTCCGCATGGCTGCCCTGATAGCGGAAGATTCGCATGTAATCGCCCACACTCACGCCCTGGTTTGTGCCGAGATTGACGTACACGGTGCTGAATTTTCCATAGGTCTGTGAGAAATCCTTGCCGAACACGAGCATGCCCACGGACCTGCCGCTTACGGGCGCGAATCTGTCAAAATTGGTCTCAGTCTTGAAAGGGGGTGCAGGGCGCTCCTGCATGGGGCGAATGAAATCGCCGCGCTGCAGGTAATCGCAGCTGAAGGTGACTTCGGCGGTTGAAACGTTGGGCAGGACGTGCACGACCTTGAGTTGGCCGGTGTCCTTGTAGAACGTGCCCATGGCCTTCATAAGCCTGTTCTGCCACTTGAACCACTGGACTTCCGTGGGATCTTTTTCCGGGCGAAAGGCGGAGTAGCGATCACCCACGCGAACGCCCTGATTGGACCCCTTGTTGATATAAACGTAATCACGGGTCCCGAAGACGACTCTCGAATTGGACTGCTCGCCGGAAACGAGGCGCGATTCGTCCACACGATCGGAGGTGACGAAGTTCGAGCAATAAACAGCCGAGAAATCCGGGGAAGTCGCGGCAGCGACTGGCTGCGTGGAAGAAATAGTCTGAGTCTGGGGATTGTTCTGCGTCCAGGCGCTGGCGCCTGCGAGTAACATTCCGAGACCCATTCCTGCTGCAATTGCGCGCATGAGAACACTCCTTCGCGTCACGCCAAAAAAGGGCCGTGCGGGGACTTGCATCTTGAAACTATCAAGGGCCCGGAGTGGCGTCAACTAAATGGGCTAGATGACTTTACACTTTAGGTAAGACGTGCTACAAGCCGTATTTTCAATGGATTGGAGGGAGTCTGCGGGTATGAGCGTCTTCGGGAAAGGGGTGGGCCGGATTTGCGCAGTCGTGGCCACCCCCAGTGCTTTGGAGTTTCGCAAATTGGTGAAGCAGGCTCTGCGTGAAACGCCGACCGTCGAATTGCGTCTGGATTGGCTGGCGAACGATCGAGAACGGCACAAGGCGCTGCAATGGTTGAAGCGATCGGCTCCGCGCAACGCGAACTTCATTGCCACGTGCCGCCGGAGAGTGGGCGGTGGAGAACTTCCCGGCGGTGCGACCGACGAATTGTTCTGGCTGATGAAGGCGAAGGAAGCCGGCTGCTCATGGTGTGACTTGGAAATGGAGACGCTCCGTGAATTGCCCGAGAAGTCGGTGGAGGGATATGCGCTTCCCCCGAAAGTGCTGCTTTCGATTCACGATTTCCGGCGCACTCCGAAGTTGCCACGAAGGATGAAGATCCCCAAGCGCGGCGGGGTGGACGCGGTCAAGGTGGCGGCGATGTCGGGGCGGCTGTCCGATAGTTCCCGGCTGCTCAGGCTGGCGCAAGGGACGCAGAGGGTCGTGGCCGTGCCCATGGGTGAAATTGGGTTGCCCGCGCGCATCCTGTCGCTTCGTGAGGGAAGCGCGTTGGTCTACGCGCCGGTGGCGGCCGCGACGGCGCCGGGCCAAGTGCCGCTGCGGGATCTGAAAGAGCTTTATCGCGCGCACCTTTTGACCTCCAAGACGCGCGTGTACGGCGTGATTGGCAATCCCATCGGCCACTCAATGTCTCCTTTGCTCCACAACACGGGCTATGTTGCGGCACAGAAGGACGCGGTGTTTCTGCCGTTTCTTGTGGAGAACCTCAGCGAGTTTTTGGAAACAGTGGAGGAATTTGGAATCGCGGGGTTCAGTGTGACGTTGCCACACAAACAGAAAATCTTTCGCTATCTTGACGAATGCGAGCCCCTGGCCGAAGAGATTGGCGCGGTGAACACGGTTACGGTGCGACGCGGCGGAAAATTAGCGGGCAGCAATACGGATTACGTCGGCGTGTTGAAGGCGCTGGAGAGCAAGATGCGGTTGAGCGGAAGTCGCGTGGTAATTTTTGGAGCGGGAGGTGCGGCAAGGGCTGCGGCCTTCGCCGTGGCCAAGGCGGGCGGGGAAGTGCTGGTTTGCGCCCGACGCGAAAATGCCGCCAGGGAGCTGGCGCGCGCGGTGCACGGCGGAGTGATTCCGCGGGAAACGTTGCGCAAGGAGAGATTCGACGCGCTCTTGAATGCAACTCCCGTGGGGATGCATCCGCACACGGACCGATCGCCGCTCGAGGCGGCAGAACTGAATTGCGCACTGGTCATGGATCTGATTTACCGGCCGCTGCAGACGAAATTGCTGCGTTTGGGAGCGGCTCGAGGAATCCGCACGGTCTCCGGAGTGGAAATGTTTTTGGCGCAGGGAATCGCCCAGTGGGAGTTGTGGATGGGCAGCCGCGCGCCGGAAGCAGCAATGCACGTTGCGGTTTTGAGAACACTGCGGGCAGACGAGAAATCGCAGCCCTAAGGAAATCTGATCAGGCACACTCTTGGGGCGCGACACACGGTATAATTCCTCTCTTCACGAATGCTCACTGAACAAGGCATATGATCCAACCATCCTTCCAGGAGTTTCAGCGGCTGGCGAAGCAGGGCAACCTAATCCCTGTGTACGACGTATTTTCGGCCGACCTGCTGACACCAGTGAGTGCTTACCTTCGCATTTCGCAGGGAGCTCGGTATTCGTTTCTGCTGGAAAGCGTGGAAGGCGGAGAAAAGATTGCACGGTATACGTTCGCCGGGGCGAATCCCGAAGAGGTGTTTCGCTACGCCGGAGGCGCGTGCGTTCTGGAAAGCCGGAACCGGATGATCTGGGAGGAATGCGACCCGATCTCGTTCTTGCGGGAGCACATGTCGCGGTTCCATCCGGTGCGCGTGCCGGGGTTGCCGCCGTTGGTGGCGGGCGCGATCGGCTATTTCAGCTATGACATGGTCCGGCTGATAGAGCGGTTGCCGAAGCGGCTGCGCGACGACATCGGACTGTACGATGCGATGCTCATGTTTTATCGCGGGCTGATCGCTTTCGACCATGTGCAGCATCGCTTGTGGATGGTCCGAAACGTTTATACCGAAGGGCCAGGGAGCCTGCGGGCGAAATACAACGCGGCGGTTCAGGAGATTCGTCGCACACGGGAACTTTTGGAGGCTCCGGTCGAGGGCGAAGCGCGGCGAGAGCCGACCTCGAGGGCAGCCAGCGGACCGAAAGTGACTTCGAATTTCGCGCCCAACGAATACCTCGAAGCCGTGCGCAAATCCAAGCAATACATCCGCGCGGGCGACATCTTCCAGGTGGTGATCAGCCAGCGGTTTTCGGCAAAGACAAAATCCTCGCCATTCGATGTCTACCGCGAATTGCGCGCGCTGAATCCTTCGCCGTACCTTTTCTATCTTCACCTGAACGACGTGTATGTGGTGGGAAGCTCTCCCGAGATGCTGGTTAAAGTGCAGGGAAGAGATGTGTTTTACCGTCCAATCGCGGGGACGCGGTGGAGAGGCGAGACCGAGGCCGAAGACTTGCGGCTCGAAAAGGAAATGCTGGCAAGTGAAAAGGAGCGCGCCGAGCACATCATGTTGGTAGATTTGGGGCGGAACGACCTGGGCCGTGTGTGCGATTACGGAACCGTGCGCGTGGAGAAACTGATGACGGTGGAGCGCTACTCGCATGTGATGCACCTGGTCTCCAGCTTGCGAGGGCAGCTCCGGGAGGACGTGGACTGCTTCGACGCGCTGATGTCCTGTTTCCCGGCGGGAACTGTTTCGGGTGCCCCGAAAGTTCGTGCGATGGAAATCATTGAAGAGTTGGAAAAGACGCGGCGAGGCATCTACGCCGGCGGGATTCTGTACCTGAATTTTGCGGGTAACCTGGATTCGTGCATCGCGTTGCGCACCATGGTCATCAAAAATGGAGTAGCGTACGTGCAAGCGGGAGGCGGAATCGTGGCGGATTCGACGCCGGAAGGTGAGTTTGACGAGTCGGTGAACAAGTCGAAAGCGCTCTTGCGCGCGCTGGAGACGGCGTATGTTGCGCGCGGTATAAAGGGAGCGAGGCGGAAGCCGTGATTTTGCTGCTCGACAACTACGATTCGTTCACCTACAACCTCGCCCAGTATTTGGGCGAGCTGGGGTGCACGCTGGAGGTCCACCGCAACGACAAGATTTCGGTGGAGGAGATCGCGCGCCGAAATCCCGAACGTATCGTGATTTCGCCTGGGCCGTGCACGCCGCAGGAAGCGGGTATTTCGGTGGAGTTGATCGAGAGGCTGGGGGATAAATTCCCCATTTTAGGCGTCTGCCTTGGGCACCAGGCAATTGGGGCTGC
>Ga0187778_10000913_pt1 | contig 21150 bp, 18 predicted proteins | sample 1015_Q2_SP5_20_M_FD_132418 | JGI IMG/M metagenome (GOLD analysis project Ga0187778, IMG submission 132418) | Tropical peat soil microbial communities from peatlands in Department of Meta, Colombia - 1015_Q2_SP5_20_MG | ecosystem: Environmental > Terrestrial > Soil > Wetlands > Peat | place...
ATCTCCGAGGAGGAGGCACGCAGCGCCTGGGATCTGTATGACGAGATGCTGGCCGCGTCGGGTTCGGATCAGGGTAGCTTTCATGCATGAGCTTGCGCTCTGTCAGGCGCTCATCGAAGCCGTCGAGAAAATTGCCCGCCGCGAGCATGCGAGCGGCGTCGTGTCCCTCACCGTGACGGTCGGCGCCCTCTCTGGGGTGGAGCCGTCGCTGCTCGCGCGCGCCTTCGAGATCGCGAGCGCCGGCACTTTGGCGCAAGGCGCGCGGCTGCTGCTTGAGCCAACGCCCGTGCGCGTCGTCTGCGAGGACTGCGGAGCGCAAGGCGAGGCCACCATCCAGCGGCTGCTGTGCGCGAGCTGCGGCGGCGGGCGCGTGCGCGTGACTGCCGGCGACGAGCTGCACCTGAGCCGCATCGAGCTTGAGCGCGCATCCACGGTGCCGCAGTGCGATGCTGTGCCTGCAACGGGGGAGTGAATCGACATGTGCGATATCTGCGGCTGCTCGGAATCCAAAAGCGGACATGCGTCGCATGAGGGCGCGGGACACGGCTCCGAAGGCTCCCGGAGCACAACGCTTGCCGTGCACGAGTCCTTGCTGGCTGCCAACGACCGTGAAGCGGCGCACAACCGCGAGCACTTCGACGCCCACGGTGTACTCGCGGTCAACCTGATGTCCTCGCCCGGATCGGGTAAGACGAGCCTGCTCGAATCGACGATCGATGCGCTGGGCCGACGGCTGCGCATCGCCGTGATCGAGGGCGACCTCGAGACGGAAAACGACGCACGCCGGATTCGCGCCAAGGGCGTGCCCGCGGTCCAGATTACGACGGGCTCCGCGTGCCACCTCGACGCCCGCATGGTCCACCACGCACTGCACGAAATCGATCTTGACGCCGTTGACCTGCTATTTATTGAGAATGTGGGCAACCTGGTGTGTCCCGCGAGCTTTGACCTGGGGCAGCATCGAAACGTGACGTTGCTCTCCGTGCCGGAGGGAGACGACAAGCCCGCCAAGTACCCCGTAATGTTTCGCAAGTCCGATCTGGTGCTGCTCTCCAAATCCGATCTGCTCGACGTGCTCGATGACTTTGACCCCGAGGCCGCCACGCGGCACCTGCGGACCTTGGCCAGTCAAGTCCCGGTGCTGCGCGTCTCGGCGCGACGTCCGGCGAGCTTGCGGGGATGGATCGACTGGCTCGAGCAGGAGCGCCAGCAACGACGTGCGCTCTGGCGGCGGACCGCGGTCGCTCTCTAGCCCCGATGCGCAGCGCCCAAGACTGGCTGGCACGAATCCGCGCGCTGCCCCTGCCCGAGGGCTTGCGCGTAATGAACGTGTGCGGAGGCCACGAGCGCACCATTTCGATGGCCGGGTTGCGGGCCGTGCTGCCGCGAACCATCGAACTCATACCGGGACCCGGTTGCCCGGTATGCGTGTGCCCCGAAGAAGACATCCATCTCGCCGTCACGCTTGCGCTGCGCGGCGATGTCACGGTTCTCGCCTTTGGCGACATGTTGCGGGTGCCCTGCAACGCTCCCAAGGCGGAGCCCTCCTCGCTTGCGCAGACACGGGCAACGGGCGCCGACGTGCGCGCCATCGCGTCGCCGCGCGAGGCGACGAAGATGGCCCTGGCGCAGCCCGATCGCCAGTTCGTGTTTTTTGCCGCAGGCTTTGAAACCACCATGGCGCCGGTTGCGGGGATGATCGCCGAAGGCGTGCCCGAGAACCTGTCGCTTCTCGTCTCGGGCCGGCTGACCTGGCCCGCGGTGGCGATGCTCCTGGAGAGCGGGACACCGGGATTTGCTGCGCTGATCGCGCCGGGACACGTCGCAACGGTGATGGGACCCGGACAATGGGCATTCGTGCCGCAGCGCCACGGCATTGCAACGGCAATTGCGGGGTTTACTGCATCGGGCCTGCTCGCGGCCTTGCATTCGGTGATCCACCAGGTGATCGTGCGCCAGCCCTTCCTCCATAACTGCTACCCCGAAGTGGTGCGCGATGGCGGCAATCGCGGTGCGCAGGCCGCACTGGGCGCGGCGTTCGACGTGGTCGACGCGACTTGGCGCGGCATCGGGACCATTGCACGTTCGGGCTTTGCGCTAAAGCCGCAGTTCCGTGCGCTCGACGCGCGCGTGCGCTTTGTCCGGCAGGTCGAGACCGCGCGCAAGCGAGCCGGCGCGATGCCGCCGGGTTGCGCCTGCGCTCAAGTCGTGCTCGGCCAGATGTATCCGAACCGCTGCCCGCTCTACGGACGCGCCTGCACGCCGCACCACCCCGTGGGCCCGTGCATGGTTTCCGATGAAGGCGCGTGCCGGATCTGGTGGGCGAGCGGCGCGCGCGAACCGGCCGGGCGCGCAGCCTTGGAGCAGTCGCCAAACGCATCTGCCCAACAAGGCGCCGCGCTCCAGGGGGCCGGATCGTGAACGGGGCCAAAGCCGAGCCGGACGCACAACGGCTGCAAGGCCGACGGGTCATCGTGGCGGGCCGTGTTCAGGGCGTGGGCTTTCGGCCGTTCGTCTACCGGATTGCGAACCGCTACGGCCTGTCGGGCAGCGTGCGCAACAACGCCGGTCGCGTGGAAATTCAGGCCTTCGGAACTTCCAAGGCCCTCTCAGCCTTTCTCACCGCGTTGTTGCGGGAGGCCCCTGGCCTGTCTCGTCCGCAAATCGTGACGGTGGCTGCCGCGATGCCTGCTCCAACGCGCGGGTTTCAGATTTTGCAAAGCCGCAACCGGGGCGGGCGCGACGCGAATCTTCCCCCCGACCAATCGCTGTGCCCCGATTGCCTGCGCGAACTGCGCGACCCGCGCGACCGGCGCTGGCGCTACCCGTTTGTGAACTGCACGCAGTGCGGGCCGCGCTATACGATCATCGAGCACCTGCCTTACGATCGCAGCGCGACCAGCATGGCCGGTTTTCCCATGTGCCCCGCGTGCCGGCGCGAATACGAAGACCCGCGCAACCGACGGTTTCATGCCGAACCGCTGGCCTGCCCGCAATGCGGCCCGCGATTGTGTCTGCAAAACCCCACGGGCGACGCACCGCTCTTGCGCGAGCAGGCCCTGGCCCAATGCGTGCGCGCGCTGCGCCAAGGTGCCATCGTGGCCGTAAAGGGAGTGGGCGGCTACCACTTGATGTGCGACGCGCACGCCGAGGACTCGGTGCAGCGGCTGCGCACGCGCAAGCACCGCCCGCACAAACCCCTGGCGGTATTGTTCCCGCTCGCAGGCGCCGACGGCCTGGAGCGGTTGCGTAGCGATCTGGATCCCGACGCCGATGAATGCGCGGCGCTGCTCGACGCCTCGCGTCCCATCGTGCTCGTGCGGCGACGGGCCGACTGCTCCTTGGCCCCGGGTCTGGCGCCCGGACTCCAGGAGATCGGCGCATTTCTGCCCTACAGTCCCCTGCACACTCTCCTGCTCGAAGACTTCGGCGCTCCGCTGGTTGCGACGTCGGGCAACGTCTCCGGCGAGCCCGTCATTACCGACGAGCTCGACGCGCAACACAGGCTTGCGCCGGTTGCCGACTTGTTTTTGCATCACGATCGGCCGATCCTTCGGCCGGCCGATGACGCGGTGGTGCGCGTGGCACTGGGACAACCGCGCCCGATACGCCTTGGGCGGGGTACTGCCCCGCTTGCGCAGCGCCTGGGCTACGGACTGTCCGAACCGGTGCTCGCGGCCGGCGGTCACATGAAGAGCACGCTCGCGCTTGCGTTTGATGACCGAGTCCTTGTCTCGCCGCACATCGGCGACCTCGACGCTCCGCGCTCCCGCGACGTGTATGCCGAAGTAGCGCAGGACCTGCAGCGCCTCTATGGCGTTTGGGCGCAACGCATCATCGTCGACTGCCATCGCGGTTATGCGAGCCGCGTCTGGGCGCAGGCGACGGGATTGCCCCTCACCGAAGTGCTGCACCACCATGCGCACGCCTCGGCGCTTGCCTGGGAGCACCCCGAAATCGCGTCGTGGCTGATCTTCACGTGGGATGGCGTGGGCCTGGGCGCCGACGGCACGCTGTGGGGAGGCGAGGCATTGACGGGGCGCGCCGGCCATTGGCACCGGCAAGGCTCCTGGCGCACCTTCCGACCACCGGGCGCAGAGCGCGCGGCGCGGGAACCCTGGCGCAGCGCGGCTGCGCTTTGCTGGGAAGCCGGGGTGGACTTCGATCACCCCATTGCGGAAATCGAGACAGCGCATGGGGCCTGGCACAGCGGCCTTAATGCACCCGCGACCAGCGCAGTTGGACGTCTTTTTGATGCCGCCGCATGCCTGATTCTGGGACTTGACCTCGTGAGTTATGAGGCCCAAGGCCCGATGCAGCTCGAGGCTCTGGCCCCCGGGGGCGGCGAGGGCCGCGCGCAGTCGCTACCGATGCGCTTCGATAGCGAGGGGATCATCCGCATCGATTGGATGCCCTTGGTCGGGCGCTTGGCCGACCCAGCGGTTTCACCCGAGCGTCGCGCGGCCGATTTTCACGCCACGCTCGCGCAGGCGGCGCTGCAACAGGCGCTCGCAATCCGCGCGCGGGTCGCGTTTGACGCGATCGGGCTCACGGGCGGCGTCTTCCAAAACCGAACGCTCTGCAACGAACTTGCGCGGCGCTTCCGCGAGGCCGGCATCCCGGTGCATCTGCCCGTCCGGATCCCGGTCAATGATGCCGGGCTGGCGTTTGGCCAGGTAATCGAATTCGCGGCTTCGAGCGCTCCGAAATGAACGAGCGCGTGCTACTGGCCCACGGTAACGGCGGGCGTCTGATGCGTGGGCTCATTGACGAGATTTTCGTGCGCACACTGGGCGACGCCGCGCCCGAATATCTCTCGGACGCGAGCGCGCTGCCTGCTGCCAGCGCGACCCTGATGGCCACGACCGACGGTTTCACCGTCGAGCCGCTGGAGTTTCCCGGCGGTGATCTGGGGTCGCTCGCCGTGCACGGTTCGGTCAACGATCTTGCGGTCGCGGGAGCCGTCGCGCGATGGCTGACGCTGGCCGCAATCATCGAGGAGGGTTTCGAAATCGATCGTCTGAAGCGGCTGGTGGCCAGCTTTGCACGGGCTGCGCTGCAGACCGGGGTTCGGGTGGTCGCGGGCGACACGAAGGTCGTTCCCCACGGGCGCGGCGGCGGTCTGTACCTGGTCGTCACGGGCATCGGAGAGCGCGCGCGCGAGGCCCTGGACTTGCGTCGCATCCAGGCGGGCGACGCGCTCCTGGTGAGCGGCCCGGTCGGCGATCACGGCGTCGCGGTTCTGCTTGCGCGCGAGGAATTCGGGATGCGCGGCGAGGTTCGTTCCGATTCGGCTTCCGTGCTCGACTTGTGTCGTGCCCTATGGTCAATTGCGGGGCTGCGCTTTGTGCGCGATCCAACGCGCGGGGGCATCGCAACCGTGGCCAACGAAGTATGTCAAGGCGCAGGTCTGGGAATCCGCCTCTTCGAAGCAGCCATACCGGTGCGTGCGGCGACCGCTTCCGTTTGTGAAATGCTGGGCTACGATCCCCTGTATCTGGCCTGCGAGGGGCGGGCGCTGGCCGTTGTCGCATCCGACGAGGCCGAGCGGGCGCTGCAGCGCTGGCGCCGACTGCCGGCCGGGCGGGAGGCGTCGATCATCGGCCGCGTCGAATCGGGGGCCGCGCGCGTCGTTCTCGAAACGGCGCTGGGCGGCGAGCGGGTTCTCGATGAGCTCTTTGACGATCCGCTGCCGCGCATCTGCTAGGACTCACGCATCGGGGCGCCAGCCGGGGGGTGCCGAGGGCTACGGGCTTGCGAGACCTCTCGCAACGCCGCCGCCGCTCATGCGGGTGGCTCGCAACCCTACGCGACGGGCAATCCCATCTGCTGCCAGAGCAGCATTCCGCCCTTGAGGTTTGCCACCCGTGTCAGGCCGGCCTTGCGCAAAATGACGGTGGCCTGGCCGGAACGCATGCCGGCATGGCACACGGTAACTATCGGTTTGTCCGTTGCGATCTCCGTCGTTCGTGCGCGCAGTTGCCCCAGCGGAATCGATTGGGCGCCGACAATCCGACCGAGCCGCTCATCGTGTTCCTCGGGTTCACGCACGTCGACTACGAGAACGTCCTGCAGATGCTGCGCGACCCACTGCGGGTCGATCTCGAGCAGCCCCGCGTAGCTTTGCCGTACCGGACCCCAGTCCGCCGCCTTGGGCATCCTGCCGTCGGGCGGACGGCCGCAGACCATGTTCGCCGGCAGCGCAATGTCGATGTGCATGGGATGAGGGATATCGAGGTTGTGCATGAAACCCACGAAATCGCGTTCGTCGGCGCCGGCTCCAAGGCGCGGGTTGTGCCTGCGCTCCTCGCCTACCGAGGACACGGTGCGGCCGTTGTAGTCGTGCGCCGGTAGCACCAGACACTCGTCGGGAAGACTGAAAATCTGCTCTTTGATCGAACGGTAGAGCGTGCGCGCATCTCCGTGCTGAAAGTCGCATCGGCCCGCGCCGCGAATGAGCAAGCTGTCGCCGGTGAATACCATGCGGTGTCCCGCGGTGACAAAGCTGATGCACCCCCGCGTGTGGCCCGGGGTGGCACGCACCTCCAGTTGAGAGGCCCCCAGATCCAGGCGATCGCCGTGGCCCAGCCGCAGGTCCGCTCCGACCAGAGCCTCGCCATATGCTTTGGACACGCCAATGGCGCAGCCCGTCGTCTGCTGCATCAACCAGGCGCCGGTCACGTGGTCAGCGTGACAGTGCGTGTCGAGGGCCGCGACGAGGCCCAAGTCCAGCTCTTCGACGAGCGCCAGGTCGCGCCCGTGTTGCTCATACACCGTGTCGATGATTACCGCCTTGCGGCTTTGCCGCTCTGCCAGCAGATAGGTGTAGGTCGATGACGTCGCATCAAAGAGTTGACGCAAGATGAATGCATCGCCCACGGCGGTTTTCCCGATGGCAGTTAAGGTCCTGGTTGCGACTGGCCCGTTTCTTCTCGGACGTTGCCGACGGCAGAGTCCTCGCGCCCGCCGGCTCGCCGCGGCCCGTCACAACTTGCGAAGGAGGCAATCTAGCGCAATTTGATCGCTCGAAATTTTATAAGCTCCGCGCTGCCGTGGGATTGGCAGCAAATGGCAATGCTCGGTCTGCGGCCGCGGGATTTCGAGTTCACTAGCCCGGGCCAACCGCCGGCTGGCCACGGTCCGGAACAACTCCGCGACCGCCGAGCGCCGTCGCCGTGTCGCACAAAAAATTACGCTTGTCTGATGGGGCACGGAGCCGCGACCGCCGAGCGGGCGAGCACACAGCGGCATGGGCCAAAGGGTGCGTGCAGGCAGCAGCCAAAACCCTGGGCTTGGCAGCACAAGTCGTCTGCGCCGGGCTTCGCGCAGCTTTCTGTCGCGACATCCCATAGCGCGCGCGCTGTGAGCGAGCCCGGAGGTTCGATTCGCCTCGCAGGGGGTGACCGCGCACCATAGTGACAGCGTCGTGTGCGGCGTGTAACGTTGTTTCGGTTGCACCGTGCGCCGGCGGATACGCATCCGCGGCGCGATGACGTCGAACGGGGGAGGTGCAATGAACGGCCTACGCAGCAGACAAACGTTGGGCAAGGTCACGCGACTGACAGGTGTGGCCGCAGGTCTTCTCCTCGCAGGGGCGGCCGCGCTAGCCGAAGATAGTTCAAAGAATCTCGCGCCCGGGTTCAATGCACTGCCACCGGCGGCGAAAGTACTGATCGCTCCGCCGGACATCGAACTCTTTGAGATTAGTGCCGGGGGCGTACCAGAGCCACGAGGGGACTGGACCGAAACCGCGAAGCACCTATTGCGCGCGGAACTGGAGAGCCGACGCGGCAGCCTCGGCGTGCAAACCCTGGACCTTGATGAGGGTACCGCCGACGAATTCGGCGAGGTACTGAGCCTTCAGGCTGCGGTTTCGCAGGCGATTGCGACACACCATTTCGGAGGGGTGCCCCTTCCCACCAAAAACGGCCAGCTCGACTGGAGCTACGGCGATGCCATGCAGCCGCTCGAGCAAAGATCGGGGGCGCGGTACTGTCTTTTCATCTGGGTGCGCGATGGCTACGCGTCGGCCAGCCGACAGGCCACGATCGCTCTGACCGCGATCCTGTCGCTGGGACACGTGATTCTGGGCGGCGGCGTGCAATCGGCCAACGCATCGCTCGTGGACCTCGAAAGTGGACGCGTACTGTGGTTTAACCACATTGCGCGCGGTCGCGGCGATCTGCGCGAGACGGACTCGGCCGCCGAGACCGTCGGCGAGTTGCTGAAAAACTTCCCCGCCGCCAAATGACACTCGAGGCTGACGCCCGCCGCCGGTTCGTCTGCCGAGTCGGCATCTGTGCGGCTGCGTTTGCCCTGGCAGCGCGGCGGACGTCGAGCGCGGAGGCATCCGCGTGGGAGCCGCCGCCGCGCTTTACGGCCCCGGATCCCTCGAGCGAAGAAGGCGGACTGTGGGCGCTCATGGCGCACGAGGAGCAACGCATCCGGCGCGGGCAACTGTTGATTCGCGACCCTGGGTTGCGTCTATACCTGCAAGGCGTCGCGTGCAAGCTCGGCGGCGAGCACTGTCCCGACATCCGTGTCTATCCTTTGCGCACGCCCTGGTTTAACGCGAGCATGGCGCCCAACGGAATGATGCAAGTTTGGTCTGGGCTGCTGCTGCGCGTGGACAACGAGGCGCAGCTCGCTGCCGTACTGGGTCACGAACTCGGGCACTACCTGCAGCGCCACTCGTTGGAAAGACTCAAGGACGCGCGCTCGCGCAGCGCCTTCGCGACACTGATCAGCCCGCTGGGGCTCGGCGGCAGCCTGGGCGGGCTGCTGGTTGCGGCCGGCAGTTTTTCGTATACGCGCGACCAGGAGCGCGAGGCCGACCGTATCGGCCTGGAGCTGATGCGACGTGCAGGCTACGATTCGCGCGAGGCAAGCGTCGTTTGGTCCAACCTCCTCGACGAGGCCTCGGTCCATCCGGGCGCGAATCTCTCCACCACAAGCCCGATGTTCGCGACCCACCCGGCCTCGGCCGAGCGGCGCAACACCCTGGCCGAGTTGGCCGGCGCGGGCGGCGGGCAACTGTTGGAGGCCGAGTACCTCGCCAGCACGGCGCCCCTGCGAAAGGTGTTGCTCGAGGACGAACTCAAGCGGGCGGAATTCGACGAATCCGTTGTGCTGCTGACGCGACTGACGAAGAGATCGCCCGAGCGAGCCGATCTGCTGTATTACCGCGCCGAAGCGTATCGACTGCGGGCCCAGGATGGCGACATCGAGCTCGCGCTCGCCGATCTGAACGCAGCCTCCGCAATGGCGCAATGCCCACCGGAAGTCGACCGGTCCTTGGGCTTCATCCTCCAGTCACGCGGTGAGCGCGCGGCCGCGGTGCAATCCTTTGGCCGCTACCTGCGGGCCTCACCCGATGCGGCCGACGCGCCGATGATCCAGTCCTACATCCGGGAGCTGGGGTCGTGAATCGTTTGATCGTGCTCGCGCTGTGTGCTGCGCTCGCCGCCTGTGCCGCTATGGGGAAAGTGGACACGGGGCAGCAGATCGTAGCCGACCGGCTGGTAGTGGATTTGCAGGGACCCTGGAATGAGTTCAACCACGGCGTCGACGTTCCCACGTGGACCGTGGAGGGCTTTGCGGTCGACCGCCTGCAGTTTTTCGTTGGCATCAAGAATGGCGAGCCGATTGCCAAGCGGCCCAAGGACGAGTCCAAGCAGCGGCCGCTCACCTTTCACTCGTCCATGAATGCGCACGAGGTTGTCGCACTGTTCGAGGGACTGTACACGCAAGACGGCTCGACCTTCACGCTGGAGCGCATCGAGCCCATAACCTTCATCGGAGAACCCGGCTTCAAGTACAGCTACACGCTCGTGCGGCGCAGCGACGACGTGCGGCTCGCCGGCGTCGGCTATGGCGCCATTCGCGATGGCGAGCTCACGGTCATCGATTATTCGGCGCCGCGCTTGGGTTTTTTTCCACGTTATGAAGACCAGATCGAGAAGATGGCCCTGGGCGCGCGCCTGCGAAGCTGAGGCGCGACCTTGGCGTCTGTGTGGAGGCAGGCAATTCTCATGAGCGAATCGGCGCTGGCCACCGGCGTGCAGCCCCACAGCCACGTGTTTCTCGCGGCCGACCACGAAACCAGCGAGCGACGCACGTGGGCGGTCATCGCGCTGTGCGGCCTCATGATGGTGGCCGAGGTCGTGGGGGGAGTGCTCTTTGGGTCGATCGCGCTGGTGGCCGACGGGCTGCACATGAGCACCCACGCCGGCGCGCTCCTGCTTGCCGCCCTGGCGTATCGCTACGCACGCAAACACGCGGATGACGCGCGCTTCACATTTGGCACGGGCAAGCTGGGCGACCTTGCAGGGTTCACGAGCGCGATCGTGCTTGCGATGATTGCGCTTCTGATCGGTTATGAGTCGGTGCTGCGGCTGGTGCAGCCCGTTGCCATTCGCTTTGCCGAGGCCATTCCCATCGCCTTGCTGGGGCTGGCTGTCAATCTCGCGAGCGCCTGGCTGCTGGGCGGCGCACGCCATGGCCACGGCGCCCACGGACATCCTCGCGAACGGGCGCCGCTGCCCCAACCCATCACGGTCGGCGGCCGGCGCCTGAGACTGGAGCTTTTCGAACACGAGGCACCTCCCCGATTTCGTCTTTACGTCGACGACGGTGTCTCGGCGTTGCCGCACGCGATAACGATCGAAACACTACGACCCGAAGGAACGCGCCAACTGTTTGCTATGCGCGAAGCCGGCCGATTTCTCGAGTCGATCGACGAAGTGCCGCAGCCGCATTCCTTCACAGCCCACATCCGAAGCCAAGACGGCCTCGGCGCGGCCGTCTTTTTCGAGGAGCACGATGATGGGAGCCGCACGCACCGGGACAACAATCTGCGCGCTGCCATCATCCACGTCGCCGCGGACGCAGCCGTGTCGGTTTGCGTAATTGCGGGGCTGGTTCTCGCGCGGACCTTTGGCTGGCTTTGGATGGATCCCGTCGCCGGAATCGTGGGGGCAATCGTGATCGCGGCCTGGTCCTACGCGTTGATTCGCGACACGGGCGCGATCCTGCTCGACATCATTCCGGACCGCAAGCTCGCAGAGAACTTGCGCTCTGCCATCGAGGTCGACGGCGACCGTGTCCGGGATCTGCATCTGTGGCGCGTCGGTCCCGGCCACGTCGCTGCGATCGTCTCGGTGGTCACAAGCGAACCCCGCGAGGCGGGCTTTTACCGGGCAAGGCTCGAGCGCTTCCAGGTTCTTTCGCACGTGACCGTGGAAGTCTCCTCGGCCCCGTGAGTCGCCGCATCGCCACGGGCATCGAACGGTCTTGGGGGCCGAGGTCCAAGCGTCGGATCGCGAAGTGGACCTCGCCTGCGGAATTCGCCCTCAATTTTCTATTGACATTGCATGAGCCCAGGTTCACACTGCGCCGCGTCGTCACATCGGGGAACTCCCCCATGGATTGCTGTTCGAATCAGATTAGGAAGTGATCAGCGGGATTCGCGGCAGAAGTCCATTCTCCTACCGCCGTCTCGCTGGGAAGCGGGATGGTGCGTCAAGCCGGGCAATGCTCGGCGGTCTTAGCGTCGGCAAGCCATTGAAAAGCGTCTCAAGGGATGCTTCTCAAACGCCTGCCGAAACAGGCACTGATCACCTCCCGGTAAGAAGGGCGCCGGACGCGTTTGCTTCGAGCCGAAATCTCGCTTCGAAGCTAACCGAGGCTCCTGGCCCGGATGGCCTGCAGCGCGGCCGATTCGGGACCTTGGGCTAAAGCCGGCGCTATTTATGCCGTACGACCACGGGTTACCGTAGTCGCTTAGTCGTTGGAGGTGTCAAATGTCGCTCAAGCTTCATCGCAAACTGTCCCTGGGCGGCTGGAAGAGCGCCCTTGCATTCTGGGCCACCCGCCGCAGCAGCGCGGCCGCCGGATCGGGCAATGCGCGCGCGCACTCTCCCTGGCGCCCTTGCCCCGGCATCTACGGCCTGCTGGTCGATATTCATCGCAACCACTGATCGGGGGCGCAAAGCGCAGCCACGCGCGCGGGCCCTTGCGCCGGGGCGCGATGAACCCGCTCTGGCGCGGTCCCCGCATCCGTTGGGGCGTCTGCGCGCGGCCTTGCGATTGGCCGACTGTGGCGCTGCGGCGGGCACTACCAAGCGGTAGGCGGCTTCCCTTGCGAAATCGACACCTTGGGCGTGCCGGAGCCCGAGTGCGCTATCGCCTGGAGGCGACCGGGAATCCGGGAAGAGGACTGCCAAGCCAGAATCGGGGCTCCGCACTAGGGCCGACGAAGGTCTTCGGGAAGTACGACGTCCGGATGCGCCTGCAAAAAAAGTTTGAGCTCCCGGTCGGCCTGGTCTTTTTGCCCGGATTTGCGCAGTTCCCGAATGTGCCCAAGCCACGTCTGCGCGTTTTTGCGAAATAGCGGCGCGCTTTGTTCACCGGGCGCGCCCAGGGCGATGAGGGCGTTGGCCTGTGCGCGTTGCGCACCTTGGGCCGAACGCTGCGAAAGCGAACTCGCCGCGTCGGAGGCTTGCCCGGACGAAGCCCCATCCGCTTCCTCGACCGCGCCTGCTGCCCCCTGAGTGCGTGCGAAGCCTCGGTCGGCGCTCGCCGCATCTTGCAGCAGTGCGACCGAAGGCTCGACGCCCGAGGGTCGTGCTCCTTCATCGGCCTGCACTTTCGCGCCCGGCGGCCGGAGCGCGGAGCCCGAACGGGCGGCTTGGGGCGCCGCCGCTTCGCTCTGGGAGGAGCCTGCGGCGGGGGCGCCCGCCCCGCCCGCACCAGATTCGGAGAGCAAGGAAGACCGGGGCGCCGAAAGCGCACCCGCGTCGCGGCTTGCCTCGAGCCTGGCCACCAGCGGTTCTACGGTCCGCTGCGGCTGCTCAAGGCCCAAACCGATCGCCAATACCAGGACTGTCGCGGCGGCAATAGCCGCGGCGCTGGCAAACCACGGCGCGCGCAGCCAGCGGCCAAAGGCAAGCATGCCGCGCGCGGGCGCGCTTGCGCCCGAGACAGACCTTTGCGAAGCCGCGGCCTGCAGAATTCGCGCTCGCACGCCCGCCGATGGACGCTCGTCCAAAAGGCCGTGGGCCTCGCGCACGGCGCGCACGGTCGCATCCGAACGTTCGTCCTCGCTCATGGCTGGCTCCAGTGCGTCATGCGTGCACGCAGTTTTGCGCACGCGTAGCGAAAGCGACTCTTGATCGATTCGTGCGGACAGCCGGTGACGGTACTGATTTGTTCAATTGTCAGTCCCGCCTCCACGTGCAGCAAGAAGGTCTCGCGCTGCGCCGCGGGCAGATCTTCGAGCGCACGCGCAAGATCACGCGCACGCCCGCGGTCGAGCGCAATGTGTTCGGGTTGACCGCTGGCGTCGGCCACCAGATTGTCGATCAGCGACATTTCGTGGCCGTCGACGTCGTTCACGCTTTGCCAGGCTGCCGCGTCCGAAGAACGCCAATGGTCTACGAGACGGTTTCGTGCAATGCGATACAGCCAGGTCGTAAAGCGTGCCCGCGCCTCGTAGTGGGGTGCGGAGCGAATCACGCTCAGAAACACCTCCTGAAGCAGTTCGTCGGCCACACTGGGAACACGCACCGAGCGCAGCAAAAACCGATAGAGGGGACGCTCGTGCCGGCTGTAGAGCTCTTCGAAACTCGCAAGATCGCCGCGCGCATAGGCCAGCATGAGCGCCTCGTCGGCAGCCGGGAGCTGCGCGATATCGGCTTGGCCGGCCGCTGCCGTGGCACCGGTCGATTGGGGCAAGGCTGTGGCGCGCATGGGCGGATTATCGGCGGGTGCAAAGCCAGGCGCCCGAAGGCCGCGGCAACAGCGATCAGCGAAGCGGCGGATCAGCAACGAAGCCGAATTGCGCGGATTCCGGAAATGGCAATGGTGGGCGCGTATCGCGGATGATCCCCATCGCCACGAGGCGCTCGCGCCGGTCATAGCGGATCGAAATCACCAGATCCGGAATCGATTGCGCACGCTCAAAGCTCGTCGATTCCACGCGAGACTCCTCGCTCGCGCCGTGGCCGGTTCCAAGGGAGCCCTGCATCGGCGGGCGCTCGGCACGCGCTCGCGGAGCGGCTTGGGCGGCGCCTGCACCCCCGGGCACGGCGGGTGCTTGCCCGTTGGCCGAGGAGTCGTCGCGGCCCGGGTCGATTTGCGCGGACGGGGCGAGTGCGTCCCGAGGCGCCTCGCGAAAAAACGCAACGCCGATCACGCCGGCATTGTCAGGGCGTCCCGTGCGCGCCGCGTACGAATCCTCCAGGGTTCCGAAGACAAAGTCCGCGACCCGCTCCTGGGACTTGCGCCAGCCCAGCACGTCGGTGCTCTGCCATGGGTAAAGGACATAGCCGCTCTGATTCCACCCGGCGGTCTGGCCGCTGATCGCATTGATGCCGTCGACCGAAACGACGGCCAGGACTCGACCGTTGGCGCGGTTTTGCAGGCGCACGGCATACCTGTGCCCGGGCAGGCCCGCGATCCAGCGCTGGCCGTTGTGCCAGTACACGGTCAGGAGCTCGCCCGAGTCGCGATCCACGATTTGAACCTCGCCCGGCGGGCGAAGCGTTGGCGCGGCAACGTCGGCGCCATGGACGGGAGCGCACAGCGCGCAGGCAGCAAAGAAGGCGGACACTGCGCCGATGGCGTGGCGGATCATTGCGGGCTCCTGTTTGAACACGGTCCAGCTACAAACGAAGCCGGCCCGCCGACGGGGTTAAACCGTCCCAAAAATTTTGCGCTCGCCCCGGGGCTTCGACGCCGCGTGCGTCCTGGGCAACAGCTCCCAGCAGGGTGTCCTTTGCCCATAGAAGGCCACGCTTGCACCGGGTCTTGTGCACTTGCACAAGCCGCTGTGCCTTAACCGCGTCGGCCCGTGGGGTGCTGCGGCCGGTGGGATGTCGCGGCGGGCGCCTTGCCGGACGCAGTTTGCGGGGCGCGTGCGGGGTTGGTCCCGGCGCACGCGTTCGCACTGATTTTTGATACTGTTATTATTTACAGTATGCAGATTCCGTATGTGGAACTCCACTGTTTATCCAATTTTTCCTTCCTGCGCGGCGCGTCGCATCCGGAAGAGTTGGTCGAACGTGCGTTCGCTCTGGGCTACGCAGGACTGGCGCTGACCGATGAGTGCTCATTTGCCGGTTCCGTGCGCGCCCACTTGGCCTTGCGCCAAGTACGCGAGAGCCATCCGCAGGCAGCATCCTTCCAGTTGATCCACGGCACCGAGATCCAGCTTGCCGACGGGCCACGATTGGTATTGCTGGCGCAAGGCCGCAGGGGCTATGGCAATTTGTCCGAACTGGTGACACTGGCCCGACGTGCTGCGAACAAGGCCCAGTATCGGATCGATTGCGCCGCGCTCCAGGCCAATTCGCATCTGCTCGATGACACCCTGGCGCTGCTGGTCCCCGGAGCATCGCCTGCGGCCGGCCGCAACGTTTGCCGGGAACCCCTCGACGCAGCCACGATCGAGCAACAGGCGCTGTGGCTAAAGGCGTTGTTCGCAGAGCGTGCCTGGATCGCATGTGCGTTGGTAAATGGACCCGACGACGCACAGCAGCTCACGGTGCTGCAGGCCGTAGCGCGCCGCTGTGGCATGGCCCTGGCGGCTACGGGGGAGGTGCACATGCACATACGGGGCCGCAAGAAACTGCAAGATGCCCTTACCGCGGTGCGCAGCAAAACACCGCTGTCTCAATGCGGCGCCCGCCTGGCTCCGAACGCGGAGCGATATCTGCGCCCCCGCACCCGCCTGATGCGCATTTACCCTCTAGAGCTGCTTTTGCAAACCCAGGAGATTGCCCGGCGCTGTGACTTTTCACTCGATGAATTGCGCTACGAGTACCCGGACGAAATCGTCCCCGGGGAAGAAACACCGGCAAGCTACCTGCGCCGTATCGCCCATGAGGGTGCCGCGCAGCGCTACCCGGCAGGCGTCCCAGAAAAAGTTCGGGCTCTGCTGGAGCACGAACTGCGCCTGATCGCGGAGCTGCGCTACGAGCCCTATTTCCTAACGGTCTACGACATCGTCCGGTTTGCGCGCAGTCGCGCCATCTTGTGTCAGGGCCGCGGCTCGGCCGCCAACTCGGCCGTGTGCTACTGCCTCGGGATCACGGAGGTCGATCCGGAGCGCATGAGCGTCTTGTTTGAACGCTTCATCAGCCGCGAGCGCAACGAGCCGCCCGACATCGATGTCGATTTCGAACACCAGCGGCGCGAAGAAGTGATGCAGTACATCTTCGCCAAGTACGGCCGCGAGCGCGCCGCGCTGACCGCTGCCTTGCACACGTACCGGCCACGCGGTGCGCTGCGTGACCTGGGCAAGGCACTTGGGCTTTCACTCGATCAAGTCGACAAGCTCGCCAAGACTGTGGCCTGGTGGGATGGCCGGCGCATCGACCCCTCGCAGTTGCTCGCTGCCGGCTTCGATCCGGAAAACCCGCTCATCGCGCAGCTCATCGAGCTGGTGCACCAATTGATCGGTTTTCCGCGCCATCTTTCGCAACACAGCGGCGGGTTCGTGATTGCACGCGAGAAGCTCTCCCGCATGGTTCCGATCGAAAACGCCGCGATGGCCGATCGAACGGTGATCCAGTGGGACAAGGACGACCTCGATGCACTGGGTCTGCTCAAGATCGATGTGCTGGCACTGGGCATGCTCTCGTGCCTGCGCCGCGCCATCGACCATGTCAACGTGTTCGGGGCGAGCGTGGCCGCGGCACCCGCCTCCGCCGCCGTCGCGAAAGCGGCTCCGATGACGCTTGCCGATATTCCGGCGGAAGACCCCCAGGTCTACGAGATGCTGGGGCGTGGCGACTCGCTGGGTGTGTTTCAGGTCGAATCGCGGGCGCAGATGAACATGCTGCCGCGCCTGCGACCGCAGTGCTTCTACGACCTGGTAATCGAGACCGCGATCGTGCGGCCCGGTCCGATCCAGGGCGGCATGGTGCACCCGTATCTGCGACGGCGACAAGGCCTGGAGCCTGTCACCTACCCCTCGGCGAGTGTGCGCGCAGTACTGGAGCGCACGCTCGGGGTTTCGATCTTCCAGGAACAGGTGATGCAGCTCGCCGTGGTGGCTGCCGGCTTCACGCCGGGCGAAGCCGATCGTTTACGCCGCGCCATGGCGGCATGGAAGCGCAAGGGGGGCATCGGCCCGTTTCGCGATCGACTCATCAGCGGCATGCTCGCGCGTGGCTACAGCGCCAGCTACGCGGAGCAGATCGTGCGCCAGATCCAGGGTTTTGGCGAATACGGTTTTCCCGAGAGCCATGCAGCCAGCTTTGCGCTGCTGGTGTACGTATCCGCGTGGTTCAAGTGCCACCGGCCGGCCGCGTTTTGTGCCGCCCTCCTGGACTCCCAGCCGCTGGGGTTTTACGCGCCTGCGCAGATCGTGCGCGACGCCATCGACCATGGGGTTGCTGTGCGGCCGGTATGTGTGACAGCCAGCCATTGGCACTGCACGCTCGAAGCCGATGCCAGCGATCCGATCACAGCGGCGGTGCGGCTGGGACTGGCACTGGTGGAGGGACTGGCTGAAGACAGCGCAAAACGCATTTTGGCAGCGCGAACCCAATCGGCCTTTGTCAGCGTGCAGGACCTTGTGCGCCGCGCGCAACTAAACCGCGGCGAACTCGCGCGACTGGCCGCAGCCGATGCGCTTGCGGCTCTTGGCGGCCACCGCCGAAAAGCATTGTGGAGCGCCCTGGGAATCGACGTGCAGGCGCCGCGCCAAGCGCCCCTGGCTGCCGAAGCGCCGGCACACGAAACTGCACCGGAGCTGATTGCTCCGACGGAAGGCCAAGACATCGTGGCCGACTATCGCACCACCGGCCTGAGCCTGCGTCGCCACCCTCTTGCCCTGTTACGGCCGCGCCTGCAGTCCATGCGGCTGTGCAGCGCCCGAGAAGTCGCCCGTGGCCGCCACCGACAACTGATCCGCACCGCTGGCATCGTCACCTGCCGCCAGCGCCCCGCCACGGCCAGCGGGGTGACTTTCGTCACGCTGGAAGACGAAACGGGCTGCGTCAACATCGTCGTGTGGCGCGCCACCGCCGAGCGTTTCCGCAAAGAATTGCTGGGAGCCTGTCTGCTCGTCGTATACGGACGCCTGGAACGGGCCGACACAAGCGCAAGCCCAGTCGTGCACGTGATCGCCGATCGCTTGGTCGACCACTCTGCGCTACTCGGGGGGCTGATGACCAACAGCCGCGACTTTCACTAAAACGCGCAGCGCAAATAACACCTTGCCGCGTGCAGCGCGCGCCGGCGCTCTCAGCCAAGCAAAAACCAAATGACCGGTCTCGGTCCCACGGCAACGCGCCGCAGACCTAGGCCGCAAGGCCCCTTGACCTACGAAGCTCTAGGATTTACGCAACCGCAAAAAACGCAACGCCCAGCGCCGTGATCCCGAGCACCACCACCAAAAAGAAGCGGATGCTGTGCCACACGTCCACATCGTCCATGTCGCTCTCCATCTCGTAAATGGGAATTGTTATTCCCGAAATAACCATACGCTCTGCTCCGGCTTAATACACGCGTCCGAAAAGTGGTTAAGGGAGCCGCGGTCATGACGCTTCGCTTCGCGGCGCAAGGCGGCGCGACGGATCTCGCACGGCCAAAAGGAAGAGCCCGACGCCGCCCGCCCGGGGGGCACTCCGCGCAGCTCAGGCGTGTTTTTCGTAAGTGCCAACAAGTTCCGCCTGGGCCAGAACGTGGCCTTGCATGGCACGCAAGAGCTGGTCCTTGGTTGGCTCTCCCAAGTCGGGCAGCACCGTGTCGAGCGCGTAGAGCTTGTGGAAGTAGCGGTGGCGTCCGATGGGCGGACACGGTCCGCCGTAGCCGGTGCGCTTCCAGTCGTTTTTGCCCTGCAAGGTGCCCGCGGGCAGCGCGTGCGGGCTGATGCCCTGCGCCAGGCCCGTCGTCTGTGGCGCCAGGTTGTACAGCACCCAGTGTACCCAGGTCATTTTCGGCGCCACCGGATCCGGCGCGTCGGGGTCATCCACGATGAGCACCAACGAGCGGGCCGCGTGGGGAACGCCAGACCACGACAGGGGCGGCGAGTGGTCTGCGCCTTGACAAGTGAACTGCCGCGGAATGCTTGCCCCGTGCGCAAAAGCACTTGAAACGATCTGGAGCTTCGCCGCCATCGTGCCTCTCCCGAACCTTGAGGTCGGCCAATTTTGACACCAACTCGCCGCGGCGCACGCGCTGCCATCCGCACAAAGACAATGCGCGCGAGGGGGCGGCTGGCGCACCGCTCGCTCGTGCCAGCAGCCGGTGCACCCGGTCGGCCGCGCGCGCTCCCCACTGTGCGGACAAGGGAATTGCAAGCCCGCTGCTCGGGCGTCGGGGCCTGCGCTAGTCGCGGCGGGGCGTCGCGTGCCTGCGCAGCGCGCCGTCACGTCCGCGGCGCGCATCGCGCTTCCCGTGCAATGGCCTTGCGGGCAGCCACCCAGTGACACGGGCGCGTAGTACGCTTTGGTTTGATCGGTACAGAGCTGTGACGGCGCAGCCAGCGACTCGGGCCGTGCGCTCTCGGGCGCCCAGCCGCCAGAGCGGTCGCGCGCGAACGATCCACCACCGGGCCATTTGCCTGATGAAGCAACCCGAGGACAGGAGCGAACGAACATGCCACGCAATCGCCGCATCGTGCTCGCCAGCCGGCCCGCCGGCAAGGCGACCGTCGAGAACTTCCGCCTCGAAACGGTGGACACGCCGGTCTTGGCGCAGGGTCAGGTACTCGTGCGCAATCACTGGCTTTCGCTCGATCCGTACATGCGGGGCCGTATGGAGGAGAGCCGCTCGTATGCAGCGCCGCAAGCTCTGAACGAAACAATGCAGGGACAGACGACCGGCGTCGTCATCGAGTCGCGCAACCCGGCTTGGCCGGTCGGCACATCCGTTCTGGGCACTTTCGGCTGGCAGGAATACGGCCTCTCCGATGGCAGCGGCTTGCGCAAACTCGACACCCGGGCGATTCCGCTGTCATCGTACCTCGGAGCGGTGGGCATGCCCGGTGTGACCGCCTGGTACGGATTGAACCGGATTATTCAACCGCGGGCAGGCGAGACCGTGGCGGTGTCGGCCGCAAGCGGCGCCGTGGGAATGATCGTCGGGCAGCTTGCTAAGCGCGCCGGCGCCCGTGCCGTTGGCATCGCGGGCGGTGCCCAAAAGTGCCGCTTCGTAGTCCAGGAGCTGGGCATGGATGCCTGCGTCGACTACAAGAGCGGTGACCCCGGGGCGCAGCTCAAAGAAGCCTGTCCCAATGGCATTGACGGTTACTTCGAGAATGTGGGCGGTGCGGTGCTCGATGCGGTGCTGCCGCGGATGAACGCGTCGGGCCGCATCGCATTGTGCGGATTGATTGCGGGCTACAACGGCGCGCCGATCCCCATTTCCAATCCCCGCTGGCTGCTCATCAGCCGCCTGAAGCTCCAGGGTTTCATAATTTCCGAGCACCTCGATCTTTGGCCACAGGCTCTCGAGGAACTCGGCGCGGGTGTTGCCAGCGGCGCTATCCGATATCGGGAGTCGGTGGTGCAGGGCCTGGAAAACGCGCCGGGGGCTTTCTTGGGGATGCTCGAAGGTCGCAATTTCGGCAAGCAACTGGTGAAATTGGTCGACTAGCGGCGCCAATCGCTTCGCCATTGCGCGCGCGGCCAGCGCAAAGCGGTTGCGGCAGCCGCGAACGATCGGTCGGCTTTTCACGCGGAGTCAAACACGTGCAAGATTTCGTCGGGCGAACCGCCGTCATAACCGGTGCGGCCAGCGGATTTGGCCGCGAATTTGCACGCCTTGCACGGCTCGAAGGAATGCGGCTTGTCCTGGCCGACATCGAGCCCGACGCGCTCGATGCGCTCGTGGCCGAACTCGGCGGCAAGCCCGACGTGATCGGAGCGGTGGTGGATGTTTCCGACGCCGAGCAGGTGCAGGCCATGGCCGCGCGTGCCCAGAGCACCTTCGGTGCGATCCACTTGCTCTTTAACAACGCGGGTGTGAGCGGCGGCGGTTACGTCTGGGAAAACACGCAGCAGGACTGGCAGTGGGTGCTGGGCGTAAATCTCATGGGGGTGGTGCACGGCCTGCGCTGCTTCGTGCCGCTGATGCTCGAGACGAGCCGCGCCGGCGAGCCCGCGCACATCGTCAACACCGCTTCGGTAGCCGGATGGG
>Ga0187778_10000915_pt1 | contig 21141 bp, 19 predicted proteins | sample 1015_Q2_SP5_20_M_FD_132418 | JGI IMG/M metagenome (GOLD analysis project Ga0187778, IMG submission 132418) | Tropical peat soil microbial communities from peatlands in Department of Meta, Colombia - 1015_Q2_SP5_20_MG | ecosystem: Environmental > Terrestrial > Soil > Wetlands > Peat | place...
AACGGCCTCGAAGTCCCCGTCTGAGGCGATGGGAAAGCCGGCCTCGATGACGTCCACGCCCAGGCGATCAAGCTGGCGAGCCATGCGCAACTTCTCTTCCAAGCGCATGCTGCAGCCCGGTGATTGCTCGCCGTCGCGCAGCGTGGTGTCGAAAATGGTGAGACGGGTGCGTTCCATCGCCTATCCTCCCGGCCGGACTGGGCCCAAGGTTAAGTTGTTAGAGTAGCCTCCATTTGGTTTTAAGGAAAGTTTATAGTTCTTCTACCATGATAAGCATTGCTTATGATATAAGGCGGCTTGTTGCGGTAATCAGGCCCTAGGCAATGGGGGACGAATGGACCTCTTCCAACTGGAGACCTTCCTGACGGTGTCGCGCGAGGGCAGCTTTTCCCGCGCAGCCAAGAAACTGTTTCGCACGCAGCCGGCGGTCAGCCAGACCATCCGCAAGCTGGAGGTCGAACTGGGAGAACCGCTCTTCGACCGTTCCTCGCGCGACGGGGTGCTCACCGACGCCGGACGGGTACTCCAGGACTATGCACTGCGCCTGCTGAATACGCGCAGCGAAGCCCTGGTGGCGCTGGACGAATTGCGGCAGATGCTCAAGGGCAAGCTGGCGGTTTCGGCCAACGAATTCACCTGTCTTTACCTGCTGCCGGTGCTCGACGAGTACCGCCGGCTCTATCCCATGATCAAGGTCGCGGTACAGCGGTCCCTGGCGAGGCACATCTCCGATGAACTGATCAACCACAGCACGGAGTTCGGTGTGCTTACTTTTCGTCCTGAAGACCCGCTGCTACGGTCGATCATCGTCTACCGTGACGAGTTAACTTTCGTGGTACCCCCGCAGCACCCGCTGGCTTCCGCGAAGGAGGTCACAATTCGGCAACTGGGCACGGAGTGGTTCGTTGCTCACAACGTGCCATCGCCGTATCGCGAGAAGGTTGTGGAGGCGTTTTCGCGGCACCATGTTCCGCTGCAAATGCCGGTAGAGTTACCCACCATTGAAGCCATCAAGAAGTTCGTGGGAATGTCGAATGGCGTGGCCTTGATCCCGGGGATTTGTGTGGAGAACGAGGTGGCGCGGGGCGAGCTGATACGCGTGCCGGTCCGCGACCTGCATTTCGAGCGCAAGCTGCGGATCATCTACCGCAAGAACTCCAGCTTGTCGCACGCCGCCCGCGCCTTCCTCAAGGTGGCGGAAGCATTTGCCGCGAAGAAGGGCGAGCCGTATCTCTTTCAACCTGAAAAGTAGTGGGAAACCCAATTGAGTCATTGGGCCATTGAGTCATTGGATCATTGATTTCACTTGACCGGCCCCAATGGCTCAATGACTCAATAAAGCAATGACTCAATTCCTAGCTTTCCCACGCTCCCAGCAGACGTCGCACCACAACCATCTCTCCCAGGTGATATGAGTTGTGGTCGGCCACCAGCAATGCCTCGCGCAGGATGGTCTGGCCTTCGCCGTGAGGGATGGGCGCAAATAGGTCGGTCGCAGGATCCTCGACCAGGTCCTGCATAGCCTTCAGGTCGGCGCGGAATTGCCGGATGCTCTTCTGCCAAGCCTTCTCATCGGGCGGGGCATCGGTTTCCGGCCAGTAGCCGGCGGGAAATTCGGGGGAAACGTGCTTGGGATTGCGGCTGAATTCGAGGATGTCCCACTGCGCGATCCGCATGTGTTCCAGCAGGCGCCAGGGTGAGTAGGGAAGGCTGGGCGGCCTGACCCCACGTAGCTGGGGGGGCAGTCCCGTCAAAGCTTCGTCGAAATTAAGATGCGCGTTGCCGCCGCGCAGCAGATCGAGCAGGTGTTGCCGCAGGGCTCGGTCTGCTCGCCTCTGTATTTCAGGCCGGACCGCTGCTGACTTGGAAGTTCCCTGGGCTAATGGTTTCTTGGCCATGGCTGAGCCTCCCGAAGCCCACGTCTATTATGCGCCTGCAGGCTCCTGTTGATAGCCCGTTTGGACGGGGAACAAAAAAGGCGGACCGTCGTCCGCCTCTTGCAGGCTTTCGCTTGCTCTTAAGACTTCCCTCCCCCCGGCGGTCCGACACCGCGCGAGAGTTGCTCAATGGCCCGCTCACGAGCGATTCGGCGCTGGCGCTCCTGCTCCAGGGCTTGCCGCGGGTCGCGGCCGGTCATCTGGCGGAACCAGGCGGGGGCGTGCGTCCAGGCCCAGGCTTCGCTGACCGTTCCCTTGGTCATCGCCTGGATGGTGCCCGGCTGCCCGAAGGTGGCCTGGTAGAGGTGGAAGAAGATCCCGAACAGCATAATCAGCGCCGAGATGTCGTGCAGGATGTAGCTGATGGCTACCAGCATGCCGCCGAAGGTGCGCGCCCCGGCCCACATGATGATGCCGGTGATCAGGTACACGATGCTCCCGATCACGATCTCCCAGAACTGCAGCTTCTGCCCGCCGTTGTACATGCCCACATCTTCCGGTTCCAGCGACTCCGCGCTGTGGAGGAACTGCGGCAGATTCCTGATCCAGCGCGAGTCGGCGTCCGTCCACTTCATTGGGCCCCACCAGTTGATGGCCTGCAGCCCGAAGAAGAACACGAACCCCAGGCCAAAATACGGATGCAGCATGCGGGTGTTGGCCGGGCCGCCGAAGGCGGGTGCGAACCAGCGGAACAGGAACGGCAAGTAAGTTGCAAACCCGGTAAACAGCGCCAGGAAGAAGCAGATCCCGTACCCCCAGTGCAAAAAGCGGGTGTAAACGGAGTGACGGTGCAGTTCGCCTTCGTGGACCACGGTCTGGCCCAGCTTGTCGAAAAAGGCGGGCTCTTTCTCCTGCAGACCTCTGAGGGAAGTTGCCATCACGCCCCCTTTCTGCCTGCCGGGGCTTCCGGCTTCCTGGGCGGCACTTCGGGTTGCTCACGTTTGGGTCCCTCGAACACATAGTGGAAGACCACTCCCACAAAGCCCAGCGTGGCGCCGATCAGTCCCAAGGGCTTGAAGATGCTCTTCCAGGCCTTGTAGGCAAACGACACGCTGGGGTTCTTGGGCAGCCCGGCATACAGCTCGGGGTGCTCGGCATCATGCAGCACGTAGATCACGTGGGTGCCGCCGACGCCTTCCGGGTCGTACACGCCCGCATCTTTGAAGCCGGAGACGTCGCGCAGTTGCCTGGCGCGCTTCTCGGCCAGTTCCTTCATGTCCTCTTTGGTTCCGAAATGCAGACATCCGGTGGGACATGCCTTGATGCAGGCTGGCTCCAGACCCTGTCCCACGCGGTCGGAGCAGAGAGTGCATTTGTAGACCTTCTTGGTTGCGGGATTGAACTTCGGGATGTTGAATGGGCACCCCGAAACACAGAACTCGCAGCCAATACAGTTTTCCTGCTGGAAATCGACAATGCCGTTGGCGTACTTGACGATGGCTCCATCGGCAGGACACGCGTCCAGGCAGCCGGGATCAGCGCAGTGCATGCACTGGTCCTTGCGCATGAGCCACATCAGGGTGCCGTCTTCGCGCTGATGCTCCCGGAACTTGATCAGGTTCCAGTAGTTCCAGTTCGTTTCCGGCATTGTCTGGTAAGTGTTATCGAACATGGTCGGCTGGAACGGCATGTCGTTCCACTCGACGCAAGCCACCTCGCAGGCCTTGCAGCCGATGCAGGTGGTGGTGTCAATCAGTTTGCAGACCTCAAGGTCGCGCTGCGTGCCCTTGCCCGGTACCGGACCAGGGTGACCCGAGATCTGCTCCGTCTGTAGCGTTCGCCGTTCGGCCATTCTCGTGTCCCCCTTTCTATGCTTTCTCGAGCTTCACCAGGAAGCCCTTGAATTCCGGTGTGTGGGCGTTGGGATCGATCACCGCCGGCGAAAGCTCGTTGGCCAGGTCTTTCGCCGTCTTGCCCTCGTCTTCGGCAATGCCGCGGTAACCCCAGTGGATGGGTACCCCAATCTGGTAGGTGGTCTTGCCGTCGATCTTCATGGGCTTGATACGCTTGGTCACCATCGCCTTGGCGACGTACTCGGCGCGGGCGCTTGTGACCTTGACCTTGTCACCTCCGTTGATCCCTTTCTCCCGCGCCAGTTCCTCCGGGATCTCCACGAAAGGCTCTGGCACAAGCTGGACGTTCATGGGATTGTTCTTCGTCCAGTAGTGGTAGTGCTCGGTAAGCCGGTAGGTGGTGCAGACGATGTTGAAGCCGTCCGCCGGAGTCCCGAACTTGTCCATCGCCGTCTTGAACTTCTTGACGATCGGGTTATTGGACTGGTTGGGATGCAGCGGGTTGGCGATAGGGCTTTCGAAGGGCTCGTAGTGCTCCGGGAACGGCCCGTCAGCGACCGCGCCCAGCGGCACGAACAGGCGTCCCACGCCCTCCGGGTTCATGATGAACGGCCCCATGTGGTCTTTGGGATCGGAATCCGGCTTGAAGTCGGGAACATCGTTGCCCGCCCACTTACCGGTCGCCGTGTTCCACCACACCTGCTTGCGGCTGGCATCCCATGGCTTGCCGTTGAGATCGCAGGACGCGCGGTTGTACATCACGCGGCGGTTCATGGGCCACGACCAGGCCCAGTTGGGATAAATCCCCAACCCAGACGGATCTTCGGTGCCGCGCCGCTGCATCAGCGGACCGGCCTCCGGCCACGAGCCGCAGTAGAGCCAGTTGCCAGAGCTGGTTGAGCCGTCATCGCGCAGAAATGCGAAGCCCGGCAACTGCTGGCCCACCTTGATGGTGGTCTGCGTCTTCTCGTCGGTAACGTCCTGGATCGCCTTCCCGTTGATCTCCTTGGCCACTTCGGCCAGCGACGGGTTGTTGGGATTGGTGTACGACCAAGTCGCCTTCAGGATGGCGTCCGGGAACTTGCCGCCTTCCTTCTGGTACAGTTCACGAACTTTCAGGAAAATGCGGGCCAGGATCTCCTGGTCCAGCTTGGCGTCACCCGGCGGCGGCACGGCGGCGTACTTCCACTGCAGCCACCGCGCCGAGTTGACCCAGGTGCCGTCCTTCTCGGCGAAACCCGCACCAGGCAGCCGGTAGACCGTGGTGTTGATCTTCTTCTTGTCGTCATCCGTCGTGCCCGGCGCCATCCAGAATTCGCTGGTCTCGTCGGGGAAGACTTCGCAGACCACAAGCCACTCGGCCTTCTTCAGCGCCTCGATGTTCTTCTTGCTGTTGGGACCGATGGCTACTCCGTTCATGCCAAAGGCGAACAGGCCCTTGACCTTCCCGTTGTACATGTCGTTCCAGATGTCGGCGAAGGAATAGCGCCGGTCCACCTTGGGCAGGTAGTGGAAGGCCCAGCCGTTCTCCTTGGTCGCGGCGTCCCCATACAGCGCCTTCAGGAGCGACACGGCAAACTTGGGCGTGTTCGACCAATAGTTGAACGAATCCCACTCCTTGGGCTTGGCGGCCTTGGGAGTGATGCGGTTGATGTAAGTGTCGAAATCCTGGTCGGCGGGAACAGGCACCTTCAGATATCCGGGCAGGATGTCGAAAACGCCGGCCATGTCGGTGGCACCCTGGATGTTGGAGTGGCCGCGCAGCGCGTTCATTCCACCGCCAGCGCGCCCAACATTGCCCAGCAACAACTGCAACATCGCTGCGGTGCGGATGATTTGCGTGCCATAGGTGTGCTGCGTCCAACCCACCGCGTAGATGATGGTTCCGACCTTCTTGGTATCCCCATCCTTGCGGATGGAGGTGAACAGGTCGGCAGCCTTCAGGAACTGTTCCTTGGGAATGCCCGTGATACGCTCCACCATCTCCGGCGTGTATCGCGAATATTGTTTCTTGAGGAGCTGGTAAACGCAGCGCGGGTGCTCCAGCGATGTGTCATAAGCGACGTTGGGCGGCAGCATCGGCGGAGGAGGTGGCGCGCCCGGCTTGGCAGCCGCCGCGGCTGCCGCGGTCTTCGCTGCCGGCGCGGTCTTGGCCGGAGGCGCTGGAGCGTGCATTGCCGCCATCATGGTGGCGCCGGCCGCAGCCTTACCTGCCAAGTTGCCGCCCTCTTCGTAGTTCCAGGTGGACTTGTCGTAGGTTTGCTTCTCGGAATCAAATCCCGAGTACAGGCCGTCTTCCGGCAGCTTGAACCCTTCCTTCACCACGAAGGCGGCATTGGTGTAGTTGACGACGTACTCTTTGTTGAGCCTGTTGTTCTGCAGGGCATAGTTGATGAGCCCGCCCAGGAAAGCGATGTCGGTGCCGGCGCGAATCTGCAGGAATTGGTCGGCGACCGCAGCGGTGCGCGTGAAGCGCGGGTCCACCACAATCAGTTTGGCGTTCCGCGTGCGCTTGGCTTCAACTGCCCACTTGAAACCACAAGGATGGTTTTCGGCTGGATTGCCACCCATGATCAACATCATGTCGGCGTTCTTGATGTCGATCCAGCCGTTGGTCATGGCCCCGCGTCCGAACGTTGGTCCCAAACTTGAGACCGTGGGGCCGTGTCAAACCCTGGCCTGATTTTCTATGAAGGTCAGGCCCATACTCCTCATCGTTTTCACGACGAGGTAATTGAACTCGTTGGTGTCGGTGCAGCCCCCAGTCCAGGCAATGCTCTCCAGGCGGTTCACCGTGCGTCCTTCGCTGTCCTGCTCAATGAAGGTGGCGTCGCGAGTCTTCTTCACCAGATGGGCGATCTCGTCAATAGCTTGCTCCCAGGAAATCTTCGTCCACTCGGTCGAACCCGGGCGACGGACCTTCGGCTCCGTGAGCCGCCGCTCGTTCATGATGTCCTGTTGCAGCGACGAGCCTTTGGGACACAGCGTGCCGCGGTTGATGGGGTGGTCAGGATCGCCTTCCACGTGCACTACTTGCGGGGTCACATTCTTGGCTTTGTCCCCAATGGTGTGGATGATCACCCCGCAGCTGACCGCGCAGTAGGGACAGGTGCTGCGCGTCTCCGTGGTGCGGGAGATCTTCAGCCCTTGGGTTTGCGCAAGCAGGGGCGCGACATCAAAGCCGAAGACGGTGACACCGACGCCTCCTAGCAGCCCGGCTTTGACGAATGTTCTTCGGGAAACTTCCATGGCCCAGCCTCCCTTTGAAGCGAAATTTCGGCAAAGAGTGTACGGATACTAAAGCGGTACAAATGAGCGATACGAGCAGGAAGACCCCCTAGCAGTGGGAGCCGGCCAGATACGCCGCAACCTGAGAGGTCCATCCTACCTCCAGCTACTTGCGGTCCGGGGCCGAGGGGATCGAGCCAAAAAAGTGGCGCTAGCCTACACCCGTCCAATCCTGAAAGTCAATGCAGAAGCGGGACTTGCGGCGACAAATTGTGCGCGAAGCCTAAAGGCCCATCAGGTTGAGCTCGATCTTCTCGTATCCGTGTTCGGCAGCCCACAGGTCTAGAGGTGCTGCTGCGATCTCGTCTACCACAGGGACGGCTAAGCCGTTGATGGTGAGGTCGACGCTCTTCAGATACCGCTTGCAGGCGTCACAAGCCTCCACCCGTATGTGCGGGAATTCGTCTGCCGAGAAGCGTGGCAGCCTGGTGTGTCCCTCTTCCGCGCAGTTCGGGCACAGGACGCGGCGGAAATCCCACTCGGTCGAGCAGCACGAACAAACCAGCGAGCGCTTGCCGCCGTCGCCTTCCGGACGAAGCACGCTCAGTTGTGGCTTGCCGCCGCACACCGGACAGAGCGAGCCGGTATAGCCCGTGAGTTGAACCTTGCAGTCGAGAGCCAGGTATTCCGCGACTGGCTGCAGGCAGGCGCGGGCAAAGAACCCGTGTGCGAGATTCTTCGCGTCTGGTTCCGACTCCAGCAGGACGCGCCACTGGTCAGGGCTCTGGTGTCGCAGCTCTCGTGCCACTTGCGCCAATCCCGCCGGCCCCTTCCTCTCCACTAGTTCCGCCAGCGCCTGGAGCCGCTCCAGCGCCGCGGGTACGACAAGCTGCTCGGCCAGCGGCCGCACGGGGTCGGCGCGCAGATTTTCTGCTGCGACAGCCTCGAAGGTCTGCTTTTGAAAAGCCGCAATCTCGCTGTAAAAGCCCAGCACCTGGCTTGCGGCGGAATATTGAGCGGCCAGCTCGCGTGCGCGGCGGATACGCTTTTCCCAATCGGGTCGGCTCATGGTCGCCGCCATTATTCATCGCGCGCGATCAGGGCGCAATGGCGGCGCGCTCTTGAGGCCGCCGGCGGAACAGCCAGGACGCCACTTCCGCGCCACGGCCTTTCAGACGTGTGCGCGCCAACGACAGCAGCAGCATGGCGACGAAGATTACCGCCAATCCCAGCGAGGCCTGGCCGATGCTCATCGAGCGCTTGGGCAGAATGGAGAAACGGCCGTAGACGAACTCAATGTGTACCCAGTAGACGAGCAGCGAGGTCCGCCCAATCTGGATCATGGGACTGAATCCCCAGTTCGCTGCGCCCCATCGGCACCAGGCATACACACCGAACAGGATCGCGAGCAGCAGTCCAACACGGATCAGGAAGAAATTCGGACTCGTGTGCCAGAAATCATAAACCGCGTACAGCTGCCGGGGATAGTGATCGAAGCCGCGCGCGATCGCTATGATCGCGATGCCTGTGGCACCCACCAGCGCGAAAGCCACCGCTCCCCGCTTGCACGCCCAGTCACTCACCAGCCCGAAACCGACAGCCAGACCGGCGAAGCCAAATCCAGCCCAGGGAAAAATCGGGAACAGCCACGCTTGCGGCTGCCTGAATGTGTGGACGCCGTTGACATACGACTCGAGCGGCCAAGGCAATCCGCCCCACCGCCATGTGGTCCACAGAAGCGGCGTCACAAGCGCCACCGCTAGCGCGACCGCCGCAGCCACCGCCACCAAACGCGCTCGCCCGCCGCGCACCTGCCAGCACATGATCCCCATCAGCATCATGGAGAAGCCGATCGTGTTCAGGATGTCCACCCGCAGCAAATCGGTCCACGGCGACCATGGCAGGCCCAGCAGGTACTCCTGTACTCGGAACAGCATGCCTAGTCCGAATATCTCGGCGCCGCGGAGAATCGTGGTGCGCGCAATCTGCTTGGGGTCGGCGCCGCGCTGGCGCAGCTTGTCCGTCACCAGGGCGAAGGAGATCCCGGCGAGAAAAAGAAAGAGCGGCGCCGGAAGGGTGCCGACCAATTGCGACCACCTGAAGAAAGCGCCCTTGCGCGCCTCGCTGCCCAGCCAGGAATCGTAGCAGTGGGTCTGGAACATGAACACGCAGGCCAGCCCGCGCATCCAGTCGATATAAGCCAGCCGCGAACTCGAAGACGCGGTCAATGAAGGATGCTCCGGCAGACGTGAGTGATTAACAGTGGTGATGGTATGGCGCGCGCAGCAGACAAGTCAATTAACGCGAGGGGGTAGGAGGAGCGGCTTCTCCAAAGCGAAAACTCCGGACAAACCTAGCAGGGTCCCAAGAGTCTCAAACCAGCGCCAGCCGGCGCGACCCTCAATCAATTCCAGAAAGGATTATTCAAACCGGTGGGCGGATGTTCGGTGCCTTTTTGCTTCTCCGGCGGCGGGACCAGGGTGAACTTCTCCGGATGCGCAGCCGCCATCTTCGGCTGACAAAGGCACGGATGTTCCGCGGTGTATTCGGCGTCGCAATACGGGCAGATCATGGCAGCCACCTCCGACCCAACACTTTATTTAAGCGCCAGGCGGTCGTGGGTGACCAACGCAAAATTCAGATGGAACGTATCAAAAAAGCGGTGCCCACGAACCACTCCCTGGCGCGCGACTCCGGGCCCACGGACCGCCACCGAAGGATTTTCAACACATATTCACAGTCCTGTAACTCTCACTTAACAAGCAAAAGCTAGCCTCAGAGCTAAGGAGGGCCCCATGCACGGAACGCTTCTTTACCCGCTTCCCGCAGGTCACCGGCTGGCAAGCCAGAACAGCCCCCTGCGCGGCATTCCGCGGATCCCCAAGCTTGCGCCCAATCTCCGCAAGCGGATCGCGGTGTGGAAACGCATCCTGCTGGCGGAGCTTCTCCGCCATGCCGAAAAGCGACCTCGGTAAGGCAGCCATGGCAGCCGACGCTTCGCCGATCACCGCGCCCCGAAGTTCTGAACACGACGAAATCATGGGCCTCACCCTGAAGGCCGTCCAACTGGCCAAGTCGGCGGTGATGCATGCCATCGACGGATTGGCGCAGAAGTCTTCCGTGCCGTTCCTGGCGGTGAACAAGTGCGAGCAGGAGCTGGATCGGCTCGACCGCGAGGTGGATGAACGGGTGACCCACGCCGTGACCTGCGCCTCGCCCCAGGAAGCCTGCGGGCTGCTGGCCTGCATGAAGTTCATGATCGACCTGGAGCGCATCGGTGACCTGGTCGCCAGCTTCGGCGGCTGTGCCCAGGCCATCGGGTCCAAGATCGAAATGGACGACGTCAAAGACCTGATCCACATGGCTACAGTGCTGGAGCAGATGCTGGCGGACATTCACGCTGCCTTTGCCAGCCGTAGTCTCGACTGCGTGATCAGCGTCATGCGGGGCGATGCCGTGATCGACCGCATCCGCAATCTGCTGTTCCTCCGCCACGTCGAGAACAACGAGGGCACGGCCGGCCCGGAAGGCATCCATGTGCTGTTCATGGCCCAGGCGCTGGAGCGTGCCGGTGACCACACCAAGAACCTGGCGGAGGAGGTCTGTCACTTGGTCACAGGACAGACCATGCGCCACGTGATGCGCTCCAAGAGCAAGTCGGAAGAACAGATGTTCATTGACTGGCTGCGCGACCGCCAGGCCGCGGAATAAGGGCCTGCAGAGACGGTCGCCGACGGTATCTCTGCCTCGAAGCGCCCCAATATTTACCCGATTTTAACCTTCTTGTAACCGGGTTGTAACACGCAAACCTTACTAATCATTCGCTATTCTATACACAGGGAGGATTCGACATTGAGGAGATTCCTCGCGCCAGTCTTGCTTTGCCTGGCCGTCGCCGTGCTGGTAACAGGCACCCAGGCACAAACCCTCAATGGGGCAGGGGCGACGTTTCCCTACCCTGTCTACTCCAAGTGGTTCAACGAATACCGCAAGATCCATCCTGACGTTCAGATCAACTACCAGTCGATCGGCAGCGGCGGCGGCATTCGGCAATTGACGGCGGGTACCGTGGATTTCGGCGCTACCGACGGTCCTATGAGCGACCAGCAGTTGGCAGAGGCCAAGTTCAAGATCTTCCACATCCCGACGGTGCTGGGGGCGGTAGTGCCCGCCTACAACGTACCGGGAATACAGGCGGAGCTGAAGTTCAGCCCCGAGGTCATTGCCAACATCTGCCTGCTGAAAATTAGCAACTGGAACGACAAAGCCATCGCTGCCGACAATCCCGGCGTGTCGCTACCCAATAAGCCGATCATTGTGGTTCACCGTTCGGACGGCAGCGGCACCAATTACATCTTCACAGATTATCTCTCGAAGGTGAGCGGAGAGTGGACGGTGCGGGTAGGCAAAGGCACCTCCGTGAGGTGGCCCGGCGGCCTGGGCGCCAAAGGGAACGAGGGTGTCGCGGGAATGATCCGGCAGATGGATGGCGCGTTTGGCTATGTCGAACTGATCTATGCCATCCAGAACAAGATCCCTTTCGGCATCGTGAAGAACAGTTCCGGCTCCTGGATCAAGGGTAGCCTGCAAAGCACCACTGCTGCGGCGGGCTCGGTGAAGAACATGCCCGACGACTTCCGCGTGTCGATCACCAATCCACCGGGCAAAGACGCCTATCCCATCGCCAGCTTCACCTGGCTGTTGATACCAGCGCAGTTCAAAGAGGCGGCCAAGGGCAAGGTAATGGTGGACTTTCTGACCTGGATGTTGGATCAGGGCGAGTCTATGGTTTCCCAGCTCGATTACGCACCCCTGCCCGACAGCGTAAAGAACAAAGTGCAGGCTCGGATTAAGGAAGTCCGCTTTTAGGGGCCTGTTCTCAGAAATCGTTTCGCAGAATGATATCCCGTTTTGTGGAGAGGAAACGAATGAACGCCAAGCGCATCATCTCTGTATTAGTAGTGTTGTCTATTGGTCTGCTGGCGCAATCCGCGTCACCGGACCCGCAGACCAAGCCCAAAACCAAGAAAAAGGCGACTGCTGAGGCTACGTCGCCCACGGCAGAGCTGGCTACCGAGGTGCGCCAGTTGCGCCAGAGGATGGAAGCTCAGGACCAGAAGATTCTGAGACTGGAACAGGATGTACGCAGCCGCGACCAGCAGATCGCGGACCTGCAAAACTCTGCCGCCCAGGCGCGCAGCAGTGCGGAATCGGCTGTGTCCAGCAGCTCACAGAGTGCCCAAGCTGTGAGTGCGCTGCAAAGCACCGTCAACGACATCAAGCTCAATAACACGAACTTGGCGATGACAGTGCAGGAAGAACAAAAGAAGGTCGGCGAGATGATCGAGAGCCCGCTGGCTATTCACTACAAAGGAGTCACCATCACTCCGGGCGGCTTCCTGGCGGCAGAAACTTCGTGGCGCCAGCATGCCACGGCCTCCGATGTGAACACGCCATTCACCTCGATTCCATTTCCCGGCAACGATGCTTACCACCTGACCGAGTTTTTCGGGTCTGGCCGTCAGTCACGAATCACTTTGCTAGCAGAAGGCAAGATCAGCAATGCCAAGCTCAGCGGCTACTATGAGACAGACTGGCTCTCAGTCGGCGTGACTTCCAACAACAACGAGAGCAACAGCTATACGAACCGCATGCGCCAGCTCTTTGGGCAGGTCGCGCTTAATAGCGGGTGGACATTTACCGGCGGGCAGATGTGGAGCCTGGTGACAGAGACCAAGAAGGGTCTTGATAACCGCACCGAAGCAACGCCGATGACCATTGATGCTCAATATACCGCAGGCTTCAGTTGGATGCGCCAGTACGGCTTTCGGGTAACTAAGAATTTCAACAACAAGGTGTGGCTCGGTCTCTCCGTCGAAAACGCAGAGACGACTAACCTTGGAGGAGGCGGCTTCCCAACTGACTTCCTTATTGGATCGCCTGGAACTAACGGTGGACTTTACAACGGCGGTGTGCAGACTTCCGCGGCTGGAGGCTTATCACCGAACGCCAATTATTCCTTCAACTACACTCCGGACTTCATCGTGAAGGCGGCGTTTGAACCGGGTTTTGGACACTATGAGGTGTTTGGGATTATCAGCAACTTCCGTGACCGCCTCTACCCGACCGCGGCCGGAATACCTGCCGGCGCCGTCGTCTGCGGTGTTACAGAACCGGCACCAGCAGGCACACCGCCCTGCAACAGTACGCGAACGGGAGGTGGAGGCGGCGCCAATGCTCGCTGGTCGGTCTACCAAAAGCATGTAGATATCGGCATCCACTTCCTGGGCGGCGATGGCGTAGGTCGCTACGGCACGTCCCAGGTGGCCGAGGTTACGGCACATCCGAACGGAACGTTGGCCCTTATCCACAATTACCAGGCATTGGGGACGCTTGAATGGCATTCCAAGCATTGGGATGTTTACGGTTACGGTGGCGGGGAGTATGCACAGCGTACAGTCTACAAGCTGACGCCGGCCAGCTCCTTCGTGGGTTACGGGCGCCCTGACCAGACCGGCACAGGGGCGTGCCTGCTCGAACCTAATCCTGCGGCAAACCAAAACGGGACCAAGCCGGGATTTCAGCCCGCCTCAAACAGTTGCAACGACCTACGTAACATTCTCGAGGGTACATTCGGGGTCTGGTACAAGGCCTACAACGGTCCGAAGGGCAGGATTCAGTTCGGGACCCAATACTCGTACATGGTCATCAATACGTGGTGGAACTCGTCGCGATTGAATAACGTTGGAACCAACCCCGCCGCGCCCACTCCGCACACGATTGAGAACATGTTCTTTACCTCCTTCCGGTACTATTTGCCGTAAGGAGCAATACGCAGTGTTAGAATCCGGCGCTGGCCAACCAGCCGGCGCCGGGGTCCCCGGAACGCCCGGTTTTGCGTTCTGGGGTGGGGCGCCGGGCATCCCACCTGTAACCGTGCTGTAACAATCGGCTGTTAGCCTGAGCCCGGGTAACCAACTTGGCTGAAGCTGCTCCTCTCCCGCAAGGACCCCGGGCCGAGACCACGCACATGGCTGCGACGGGAGTCACAATACCGCTCATCCCGGCGAAGGCGAGCAAGGTTCCAGACCACGTCTTCTCCTCCGCCATGCTGGCTTGTGGTTTGTCGCTGCTGGCGGTGGTGGTGCTCATCGTGATCGAGCTGGTGCTGCAATCCAAGCTGTCGATCCACGCGTTCGGCTTGAAGTTCTTCAAGGGAACCAACTGGGACCCGGTGGCGGGCGACTTCGGCGCTTTGCCGTTCATCTATGGCACAATCGTCTCGTCGCTCGTAGCCTTGGTAATCGCAATTCCACTTTCGCTCGGCGTGGCGGTGTTCATCACCGAGATGTGCCCCAAGCCGCTGCGCGGGACGATCTCCTTCATGACGGAACTGCTGGCGGCCATCCCCAGCGTGGTCTATGGATTGTGGGCGATCTTCGTACTGGCGCCGCTCTTGCGCTCCTACGTTCAGCCGTGGCTGGCACGATACTTCGGCTGGACCGGCCTGTTCACGGGGCCGCCCTTCGGCGTTGGCATGTTGGCCGCGGGGATTGTCCTGGCCATTATGATCGTGCCCATCATCGCCTCCATCACGCGCGAAGTGCTCACCGCCGTGCCGCAGCAGCAGCGGGAGGCGGTGCTGGCGCTGGGCGCCACGCGCTGGGAGATGATCCGGATGGGCGTGTTGCGCAATGCGCGCACCGGCATCGTCGGGGCTATCATCCTGGGACTGGGCCGCGCCCTGGGAGAGACGATGGCGGTCACCATGGTAATCGGCAACACGCCGCAGATCGCGAAATCGCTTCTTGCGCCCGGTTACACCATGGCCAGCGTGATCGCCAACGAGTTCACCGAGGCTACCGGCGATCTGTACTTGAGCGCGCTGGTTGAAATCGGGCTGGGGCTGTTCCTGGTAACGATTGTGGTAAACATACTGGCCGGTCTGCTGGTGTGGTCGGTCACCCGCGGCCTGCCTGCGAGGGTCCGTGCCTGAACATAGCCCATCCCGAGAGCGCTTCTTGAATTGGAAACGCGTCCTCATGGATCGATTCGCCACCGGATTCGCCGTGTTGATGGCGGCTCTGGTGGTGGCTCCACTGTTGGCTGTCTTCGGTTACCTGCTCGTGCGCGGCGTGGGCTCGCTGAACCTCGCGTTCTTCACCCACCTTCCCGTGCCGGTCGGGGAAAAAGGCGGCGGCGTGGCCAATGCTATCGTAGGATCGGCGATGATCCTGGGCATCGCCAGCCTCATCGGCGTGCCCTGGGGTATCGGTGCCGGCATCTATCTGGCCGAATATGGCCGCGGAAGCTTCGCCTCGCTGTTGCGGTTCACGGCCGACGTGCTGAACGGCGTGCCTTCGATTGTGATCGGTATCGTGGCCTATGCGCTGGTAGTGGTACCGCAAAAGCACTTCTCGGCGCTCTCCGGAGGGGTGGCATTGGGGATCATGATGATCCCCACCATCACCCGTGCCACCGAAGAAGTGCTGCTGCTGGTGCCGCTGTCGGTGCGTGAGGCGGCATGGGGCCTGGGAGTGGCGCGCTGGCGGGCCACACTCTCCGTCACTCTGCGCACGGCGAGCGCCGGCGTGATTACCGCGGTGATGCTGGCTTTCGCCCGCATCGCCGGCGAGACCGCACCGTTGCTGTTCACCGCCTTCGGCAATCAATTCTGGAACTTCAATCCCAACCAGCCCACGGCCGCGCTGCCCTTGCAGCTCTTCGTTTACGCCATCTCGCCCTTTGACGAGTGGCATCGCCTGGCCTGGGCGTGTGCGCTGGTGCTGATTGCGCTGCTCGTGGGAGCGGTCACGGCGGTGCGGCTGGCGGCGCGGCGCGGCGTGTTCCAAGGAGCGAGCTAAGCGATGGGTGTCGGCGTCCACGTCGAAAAGCTGAATGCGTGGTTCGGCGCTACGCAAGCGCTCTACGACATCGCCATGCAGATCCCGGCAAACCACGCTACCGCCATCATCGGGCCGTCCGGGTGCGGAAAATCGACCTTTATCCGCTGCCTGAATCGCCTGCACGAGACGGTGCGGGACGCGCGCCTGGAAGGCAGCGTGCGCATCGGCGCGCTTGAGGTTTACGGCAACGGCACCTCGGCCGTGGAAGTGCGCCGCCGCGTCGGCATGGTATTTCAGAAACCCAACCCCTTCCCCACCATGTCCATTTACGACAACGTGGCCTCCGGGCTGAAGCTCAACGGCTTCCACAACCGGCGGGTGCTCGATGAAGTAGTGGAGCGCTCGCTGCACATGGCCGCACTGTGGGACGAGGTGAAGGACGTGTTGAAGAAGAAGTCGGGGGCGAGCCTCTCCGGAGGCCAGCAGCAACGGCTGTGCATCGCCCGCGCCCTCGCCGTGCAGCCGGAAGTGATGCTGATGGACGAGCCCGCCTCCGCGCTCGACCCCATCTCCACCAGCAAGATCGAAGAGCTGATCTTCCAGCTTAAGGAGCAGTACACCATCGTGATCGTCACGCACAATATGCAGCAGGCGGCGCGGGTGGCGGAGTACACTGGCTTTTTCCTGTTGGGAAAACTGATCGAGTTTGACAAGACCGAAAAGATTTTCACCAATCCCTCCGACAAGCGGACGGAAGACTACATTACAGGCAGGTTCGGATAGTGCGCACCCGTTTCCATCAAGGCTTGGACCTGTTGAAGCAGAAGCTGCTCACCATGGGCGGCATGGCCGAACAGGCCGTGGAGCGCGCCGTGGAAGGCTATCGCCGCCGGGATGGCGAGCTGTGCAAGCTGGTGCTCGATGGCGAACCCGCCATCAACACCATGGAACGCGAGATCGACGAGCTCGCGCTGGACCTGCTGGCCATGCAGCAACCCATGGCCATCGACCTGCGCTTCATCACCGCGGTCATGAAAATCAACGCCGACCTGGAACGCGTGGGCGACCAGGCGGTCAACATCGCGGAGCGAGTGCTGCATTCGCTCGACTTGCCCGAGGTGGAATTGCCCGCGGACATCCCGCGCATGGCGGGAGTGGCCAGGGACATGGTGCGCCGCGCCCTGCAGTCGTTCATCGATGCCCGTCCGGAATCGGCCCAGGAAATCCTGAAGATGGACGACCTGGTGGACGACATGAACCGCGAGATCCACCGCGCCATGATTGCCCATATGAAACAAGTCCCGGACGCGCTGCAGCAGGCCTTGGATGCCCTGCTGATCTCTCGCAACCTGGAGCGCGTCGCCGACCACGCCACCAATATCGCCGAGGACGTCATCTTCTGGATCAAGGGCGCCGACGTGCGCCACCATTTCGGGATGAACGCCGTCCAGCCGTAGAACAGGCCCTACCTTCGTGCTCTGTCATGCTGAGCGAGTGCGGGGTAGGTCTCCCCGCACGAGTCGAAGCACCCCTACTCTTCCGAGCATCCCTGATACGATTCGGGCGCGTCGGTTCTCGGTAGGTACCCCCTCCCCCTGCCCATTTAGCAAGTACCTGCCGTTCAATCACTTGCAAATGCTGTTCGCTAAGTACCGTCAAAATAAGGACAAGGCCTCAAGCCCGGAGGGCGACACAGCTTCTGCTCGCGCTCAGTCGCATTGCTCCCTCGCGCTCGCCAACCTCTGAGGCCGGTGCCCCGCATCTGCCCGCCTTTGGCAGATGTGGGTCCGCAGATCACCGGTAGGCGAGCACCCACGTCTGCTAACGGCAGCGGGCGTGGGGGACCGTCACGACCAGCCCGTAGGGCGGCAGGTGGGTTAGCCCAGCGCGTGAGCGCTGGGTAGGAATCGAAGAAACGCCACCAGCCCGGAGGGCGATCCGATCAGCTGTCCCTTGCGGGACTGGTGCTAAACCCATCTGTCACCCGGCACTGACGTGCCGGGCTAGGTTCGGTCGCCCCTGCGGGGCTACAGGCTTTGGAAGGATTCGGGGCTTACGCCCAGGGCGGCCCACAAACGCACTGGAGACAGGCCTGTCGCCAAGCGCCGCCAGGCGCGACTGAGTGTAGCCCGGCACGTAGTGCCGGGAAGGCGTTGTCATGCGTGAGTCAGTCCCGCCAGAGCCTGCCCTGAGCGAAGCCGAAGGGGACGGCTGATCGCATCATCCGAAGAGGTGTTGCTCTTCGTGCGCCACGTTGTAGGCGCGCAGCAGGGTCCGATATTCGTCTTCGAAGGCTCGCTTCCTGTGGTGTGCAGGCTGGTTCTGTATGTACGAAACCGTCTTCGCGACCTGCGACGCACCGATCGTAAACGCACCGTACGCCTCCTGCCAGCTAAACGAGCGCAGAGCTTTCTGCTCGCGCAGCCACTTCGACGATCCCGCCTTGATCAATTGCACGGCTTTGGCAACCGGTATATGGGCAGGAATGCCCATCAAAACATGCGCATGATTTTTGGTTCCACCCACCGCAATCGCCACGAACCCGTTCCTGCGCGCAAGTCCGCCTATATACGCCCACAGGTCGGCTTGAACCTGTTGCGGGATTAGCTCCCGCCGTTCCTTGGTAGAGAACACACAATGAACCAGCAATCTGGTGTAGGTGTGTGGCATGCGCGGATTTTACTTCAGCCGTCCCTGGCGGGACTGGCGTTGATCCTACCATCCGGTTACCCGGCACTAACGTGCCGGGCTACATTCAGTCGCGCCTGGCGGCGCTTGGCGGGCTGGTGCCCCACATCTGCCCGCCTTTGGCAGACGTGGGCCACCCACCCATCCGTCCTGTCGGATGTCCCGTTTCAGTCCAGCTTTTTTGATCGGTTGCATCACTTTTTTGGCAGGATCGAGGCGGAAAGTGACGATAGACTAAGGGTTCTTTATGCTCGAGTCGGGCCAGAATTCGACCGCGTCGCGGCTGATTATGGTCACAGCCACAGGCGGTGGTCTCTCTGGCAGGGGGACTTGAGCTAAGCGGAAACACAAAAGCTCCTGAGCCCACCGCCAGACAAGGCGAGTGGGTTTTTTGTTGTGCGGAGAATTTTCGGAGGACGGCTGGAGCAGTTTCAGAATTGGTGTAGTCGGAACAGCAGAACCAAAATCCCTCGACTCGGGTTTCCCGCGCTCTGCCCCAGCAAACCAAAAGCGGGTTTGCCGGGGGACCCCGAAAGCGCGCGGGAACCCTCCCTCGCTCGGGATGACAATCGACTACGGTAAGAAGTCAAAGGGCTCTAAGATGTGGTGGGAACGGGTGGTGCGGCGATGATCGTCATGAAATTCGGGGGCACTTCGGTGGAGGATGCGCCGGCCATCGAGCGGGTGGCCGAGATCGTGCGCAGCCGCGCCGCCGAGGACCCGGTGGTCGTGGTCAGCGCGCTGGCTCGCGTGACCGACCAGTTGCTGGGGGCCGGCAAGGCGGCCGCGTCCGGCGACCGCGAGCGCGCCCTGGACTTGCTCGCTGGCCTGAGACAGCGACACCTCCAAACCGCCTCGGAACTTCTCTCCGGAACTGATTTATTCAAGCTTCAGCCTGCGCTGGAGACCAGCTTCAACCTGCTGCAGGAGCTGCTGACGGGCGTGGCGACTCTCCGCGAGCTTTCCCCGCGCAGCACCGATTGCCTGCTCTCTTTTGGCGAACTGCTCTCGAGCGAAATCGTGAGCGCGGCTCTGGTAGCGCGCGGTCTCGAAACCGAGTGGGTGGACGCCCGCGAATGTCTCATCACCGACAACTCTCACACCCGGGCCGTGCCCCTGGTTGCGGAAACCCGGGAGCGCCTGGAAGCCCAGTTGCGGCCGCTGCTTGAGCGGCAGGCGATCCCGGTCATGGGAGGCTTTATCGGATCGACGGTCGATGGCACACCCACCACCATCGGCCGCGGCGGCTCCGACTACTCGGCTTCCATCGTGGGAGCGGCCATGGAAGCGGCGCGGATCGAGATCTGGACCGACGTACCGGGGATGATGACGACCGACCCTAACCTTTGCCCGGAGGCGAGGCTGATTCCGGAGATCAGCTTCGATGAGGCGGCGGAACTGGCCTCGTTCGGCGCCAAGGTGCTGCACCCGGCCACGCTGCTGCCGGCCATCGAAAAGAATGTCCCGGTCTACGTGCTGAACTCTCGCGATCCGGCGGGCGCGGGTACCTGCATCCGCGCGCATGTCCCGGGCAACCACCACCCGGTGCGTGCCATCGCCGCCAAGCGCAACACGACTATCGTCAACGTCGCGGGAGAGCGCGCCTGGATGCCGCGCGGGTTCCTGCGCGAGGTGCTGGCGGTCTTCGACCGGCATGAATGCCAGGTGGACATCGTGGCCAGCTCGCAGGTGCGCATTTCACTGGCGGTGGAGGCCGGCTCCGTCGCGCCGGAGCTGCTGGCCGATCTGGAACGCCTCGCGGAGGTGAGCTGCGAGCCGCGACAGGCCATCGTGAGCGTGGTGGGCGAGAACTTGCGCGGACGGCAAGGCATCGCCGCCAGCGTGTTCGGGAGCGTCGCGGCGGCCGGCGTCAACGTGCGCATGATCTCGCAGGGAGCTTCGGAGATCAACATCAGCTTCGTCATCCAGGAAGAGGACGTACCGGCTGCGGTGCGCCGCCTGCACCGCGATCTCTTCGCCGACGCGAAGCCGCAGGAAGACTGGCGATGGATGGCCGCCGGGGTCGGCCCGTCACAGGCCGCACCCGCAACCGAGAGGGAGAAAGCCAAAGGAGTCACTGCTCATGGGCCCGAAGTCTGATTTCATCTGGATGAACGGCAAGCTGGTCCGCTTTCAGGACGCTACCGTCCACTTCATGACCCCCGGCTTGCATTACGGGATCGGCGCATTCGAAGGCATCCGTTGCTATGCGGCGGCGAACGGCCCGGCGATCTTCCGCCTGCACGATCACATGCAACGCCTGGTGGACTCGGCGCGCACGCTGGGCTTTCTGGAGCTTCCCTACACGCTGCGCGAACTGACCGACGCGGTGAAAACCACCGTCGCCGCCAACGGCTTCCCCGACTGCTACATCCGGCCACTGATCTACCTGGCCGAGGGCGGCTGGAACCTTACGCTCGACTCGGGCGTCCCGCACGTGGGCATCGCAGTGTGGAAGTGGGAGAAATTCCTGGGCGAAGAAGCGCTGGCGAACGGAGTACGCGCCAACACCTCGTCGTTCACGCGGCATCACGTGAACGCCAGCATGACCAAGGCGAAGATTTGTGGCAACTACGCGAACTCGGTGCTGGCGCGCACGGAATCGCTGCGCCTGGGCTTCGACGAGGCCATCATGCTCGATCCCCAGGG
>Ga0187778_10000917_pt1 | contig 21114 bp, 22 predicted proteins | sample 1015_Q2_SP5_20_M_FD_132418 | JGI IMG/M metagenome (GOLD analysis project Ga0187778, IMG submission 132418) | Tropical peat soil microbial communities from peatlands in Department of Meta, Colombia - 1015_Q2_SP5_20_MG | ecosystem: Environmental > Terrestrial > Soil > Wetlands > Peat | place...
AACCTTGAGATGGTGGCAGAATTTGCAATTCCGTGAGTAAGTCGAATGTAGAGCCGAGCCATTCCGCGGGTGTTACGAATGAGGGGTCCAGCTCCAGGGCTCGCCTGAAGTGGCCGATTGCCTGCTGAAGACCGACTTGATCAAAACGATAGAGCACGTGCAGTCCACGCCGAAAGGCGTCGTAGGCCTCCGTACTGGCGGGAGGGGCACGGAGAACGGACATGACCTCCGGCGCCACTTCTACCTGAAGCGCACTCACCAGATTCACCGCGATCTCCTCCTGAACCGTAAGAACATCGCTTAGGTCTCTTTCATAGGAGTTCGACCAGCGCTGCACGCCATCGGTTGTATCGATCAGACGAGCGCTGACCCGCACACGGCTACCCGACTGCCGTACGCTACCCTCAACCACAAAGCCCGCTCCCAACTGTGTAGCGATGCTTCCAAGGTCATCGCTCTTGCCTCTGAACCGAAACGACGACGTCCGTGCGATGACGCGCAGTACTGGAACGCGACCCATGAGATTGAGGATTTCTTCCGCAATCCCGTCAGCAAAATACTCCTGATCTTTCTTCTCGCTGAGGTCCTGGAACGGGAGTACAGCGATGGTCTTCTGGCGCACCTGAAGTGGCGTATCCGTACCCGATCGGGCCGACCGGCTCGATGCGGCTAGTCTGGATTGCGCCTGACTACCGGCACTAGGGTCGCCAGCCAGGAGAGCCGAGAGCCGGTCAGTGAGCTCGGCTAGAGAACTGCCAACGGGCAAACGGAGCCATTGCACGGCAAGAAAGGACTCAGGAACCTCGGCGGCTGATTCCAAGGTATCGTCGATGCACACAGGCAACAGGAACGCACGACTTTTGGCCATCAGGTGTGTCCGCTGGTCAGCGAGGCGCCATTCCAGCCGAAAGTAACCTTCAAGGCGTGCCTGCGTACTTGCTGAGATAATTGGGATGAATATCGCGCATTCGCGGATCTGGCGGCGGATCTTCTGGTCCCAAATATCCCCCCCGCGCAGCTCACTCTGGTCGAACCAGAGCTCGATGCCGTTGGCCCTGAGTGCATCGCAGATGCGCTGAGCTGCCTCAGCATCCTGCGAGGCGTAGCTCAGGAATACTGCCCTACCAACTGGGTTATCCAGGCGTCGCCCTCCGGTTCCGAGTCGGGCACCTTCTTATGGGTGCCGCGAACGTCAGCTTATACGAATTCGGAGGTCCGCTCCCGGGGGCGGCAAACGGCAGCTCCGGGTCGATAGCGTCAGTTCGTGAAACTTCCGCCAGTCGACCACTTCCGGCCATTCAAGCGACCATAGCGCCTTGCTAAAAGCAATTCCTGCAACTTCCCCACCCCCCTGGACAGAGACGACGCCAGCCACCGCTCGATAGCTTGCGGATGTCAGCCTGCCGGATGGCAAGCGCTTCGAGGTTGTCAGCATCCATGCCGGTCAGCATGGCAGGCCAGAGGCGAGCCGGGCGTGAGGAAGGCGGAGAGCCGCACATCGGGGGTTTCCCCACTCAGTGCAGCTCTCGTAACCCGAAGCGTTAATGAACGGTGGATGTCCGGCGCCGTCAAAACACGATTCTTACGAATCGAGGCTCTGATCTTTCAGCTCAGACGTTCCTGTCGTCGTCCGATGGAAAGGCCAGCGCCGTGCTGCTGCCAGTAAGGCTGCTGGGTGGCAGACCATCAAATTTTGTTACTGGCTGCGGCGGCGGAATTAGTTTAATCGGGGCGCCGTGCAATAGAGAGGGGAAAGAAATGCCGCCCCCAGTCAGGGCCATGTCGTTGGAATCCATCTCTTCGTTGCGGGACAGGTCTTTGATGGACAGGGTTGACATCGAAGTTTCTCCTGAAAGAAAAGTTAAGGCTTTGGTTTCAGCTTCAGCGTTTTGCTGTGCTCAGTGGGGATATCGTAAAAACTATGGAATTCGAGACGTGACTTTGGTCACCGATTTCCAGAATACGAAGAACCGATTGATGTTCAGTGATCCGCATGTCCCCGGTTTGTTTGCTCTTGGAGTACTTCCGCGTGCTCGCCCCGCCCGGGCTGACACCTATGGGGCGTCGGTCCCCATAAGGCGACCTGTGACGTTGATGACCAAAGTCATGTCGCGCTTCGCACGGGCAATACGATTTACCCATGGGACGCAACACAATGCGCTTAAACCAAAGTCTTTACTTACTTGCTTTAGGAGAATCGAAATGAGCAATCTGCCTATCGTTGATCTGCATCAGGAAGAGGAGCTTTCGTCCTCTGAGCTGGGCAACGTTGCTGGCGGCTTAACCTGTCCGCAGGGAAAGGACCTTGCCGACGCGTTGAACACTGCGGGCACGTTCTTTGCGGCAGCGGGCTTCCGGGACATAGGCGCGACGCTCGCTAACCAAGCGCAGGGCGTACTTATCGGGGCCTGTGATGGCGACAACGACGATCCTCCTCCGGCGTGAGGCAAGTTGGGACGAGGCGCAGGAGCCTACGTGCTGCGCCTCCAACTTCATCTGCGTCCCTCGGCCCCCACGGCAGAGCAGGCACAGCGACTCAACTGCTGGTGCTGGGCAGTTTTCGCTGACCCGATTGGCTTTATCCGGCGCAGCACGCGCCCCGGTTACCCACAGCCCTCGATCGCGCAAGGGTGCCGCGATCTTCTCCAACTGATCAAGCCGCACCGCCCGCCGCTCGCGCTCGAATGCGTGGGGATCCGGAGCCATGCCGCCCGGAAAGCCCGTGTAGAGCGTTGTCGTCAGGTCGTGGAACAGCTCGATCTTCGAGCCGCAGGCCGCGGCAATCTGTCCGGCCTTGGTGACTGCAGGCGTTCTCCTCGCAGGGGTCCTTGACCGCAACCAGAATGCAGCGGATGACAGGTACCCTGGCGCCTTCCTCAGAAGCCTGACTGGATTGAAGCGCGAGCCACTGGCGACGTACATTCGGAGTACTGCGTAGGTTTGGTCGCCCAAGAGAGGGGCTAACGGATGCAGCTTGCGCTTGCACTTCGTGCGCGGGCCAACCCTCTTGGAGGGAGTGAGCGTGAAGCGCGTAGCCCTGTTCGTCATAACTAACTTGGCAGTACTCGTGCTGCTGTCTGTGGTCGCCCGAGTGCTCGGCCTCGACGTGGCGTTGGCGCGGCAAGGTCTCGACATGCACGGGCTGCTGCTGATGGCCGCGTTGCTGGGATTTACGGGCTCCCTGATCTCGTTGGCCATGTCCAAGTGGACCGCGAAGCACCTCATGAGAGTCGAGGTGATCACGAGTCCCGCCACGCCCACACACGCCTGGCTTATGGCTGTCGTCAGCACTCAGGCACAGCAAAATGGCATCGGTATGCCTGAGGTCGGGATCTTCGATTCACCCGAGATGAACGCGTTCGCGACCGGTGCCCGCCGCGACCACGCGCTGGTTGCAGTGAGCAGCGGATTGCTCGAAGGGATGTCCCGCGAGCAGGCCGAAGCCGTCATCGGTCACGAAGTGACTCACGTCACGAATGGAGACATGGTGACGCTTGCGCTCATCCAGGGCGTCGTCAACACATTCGTGATCTTCCTCTCGCGGGCACTCGGTTCGCTGCTCGATAGCGCGTTGGGCGGGCGACAGGATGAGCGGCGTGGGCCGGGCCCGTTCTATTTCGTGTTCGTGATCGTGCTGCAGATTGTGCTCGGCCTGCTCGCGAACATGGTCGTCATGTGGTTCTCAAGGCAGCGGGAATTCCGCGCAGATGCCGGCGGTGCGAGACTCGCAGGAGTGGACAACATGATCGGTGCGCTCGAGCGGCTGGACGCTCAGCACGGCGCAGCGTTGCCCGGTCAGATGGCGGCTTTCGGGATCTCTGGTCACTTCGACGGCGCTCTGAGACGATTATTCATGAGCCACCCGCCGATCGCCGCCAGGATCGCTGCCCTGCGTGCCGGACGTTACACGTAGGATCTTGGCCACGCGACAGCTTGCGCCGACTTGCAGGCGCGTGCGCCGAAATGCGATGAGTCGACATGGCCCTAGTGACCCTCGGCGTCGGTGCAGCAGCGTCTCCCCGTTACCGGCCCGCAGGCTCCTCGTGCCGTGCCGACGCCTCGTTTTCGCGCACATCGGCCGCTCGACCATACGGGCCATCGAATCAGGCGCGCGACCCGTGTTCGGAGACATCGTACGGATGGCCAGATCTTCCTTCCCTGCGCCTCTCCGAAATAAGTGTGGCTCAAGTCCAAGGTGGCTCTCGCCTTGGCCTCATGAGGCCTGCAAACCATGCTCGCCTATCGTGGATCCTACTCAGTGCGCGCAGATCCCCTCATGGCATACCCTGACCCCATCGGCAGTATGCCACGGATGAATGCCATGCAAATCGACCTCACTGACGACGAGCGCAAGGTCGTGCGGCACGCATTGGCGAGCTATGTTTCTGACCTTCGAGAGGAAATCACGAAGACAGAAAAGCACGAGTGGCTCGATGGGCTACGGCGTGAGAAAAATATCCTTGAGCGCGTCATCGCGCAATTGGACGTCGGGTGAGGCGGATCAACGCAAGCGGACCGGTTCACGTGCTCGGCCGGTGTCGCTGCAGCGTCGGTACACAGCCGGACCTTTCGGCTTCGGATTCCCGTCACCTTCACTCTCTGCATACACCAACTGGAGAACTCCATGAATCAGCGGTACCGAGATGTTGAGCGCGCAAGTAGAGAAGATGCACCGGGCATGCGGCGCCAGAAGCCGCGCTATCGGGGTCCACAGGCAGGCTACCGTCGAGCCTGGGACTGGTCGGACCGGGTGTGGTCGGGAAGAGGACGCTTCGACGAAGGCGAGATCGGCCAGGGTCGCTATGGCTCCGCTTCGCAGCAATACGGTCAGGGCGGTTATGGCCGTCGAGTGTATGGACAGGATCAATCCGGCTGGATCGAGTATGACGAGCCTCGCTACGTGGGGAGCCTCTACCGCGGCGAGCGCTTGGGCGAAGAACCATATCGAGAGCACGAATGGCAGCGAAGCAAGGACCGGCCGCGCCTGATAGCCAGGCTGTATGCGCGAGGGCCGAAGGGATACACGCGGTCCGATGAGCGTATCGCAGATGACATCTCCGAGCATCTGTGGCGAGCCGAGCACATAGACTCAAGCGAGGTCACAGTCGCGGTAGAGAATGGAGTGGTGAAGCTGTCGGGCACCGTGCCCGAGCGCTGGATGCGGCACGAGATCGAGGACGTCGCGGACAGCTGCATGGGTGTGAAAGACATAGAAAACAACGTGCGCGTTCTAGCACGAGCGACCGAGGAAGCAGAGGTCGAGACACCCGGCACGTGGACTCAGCCAAGGAGCGCCGATAGCGCCCCCACGAGAGGAGCTGCCACCGTGACCCGCAGGTCACGTAGGGCAAGTCGGAAGTAAGCATCTATAGCTGCCACGGCGAAATATCTGCCCGCGCCTCGTGGCAGGGAGAGCTATGGACTTACTCATCTCACACGATTGCGGCCGCTTCGCGCCAGCAAGACGCGAGATCCTGAATGTGCTTAGCCGCTTTGGCGACGATTGCGCTCAAGTGCAACGCACAAGCGTGGATGGAATTGTGCTAGTGCACACAACGCTTGATGGGCGCGAGGTCGTACGTAGGTGCGGTGAGCTGCTGCGGGAGAAAAGCTCTACTTTCGAGTTTGCGATTAAGTGGGTCCCGGTCGACTATTGGTGTGACAGCGATCTCGGCGCGATACGCGAGCTGCTGGAGACGAAGGTCCGCGGCCAGATCGCGGAGGGCGAGACCTGGTGCCTGCAGATCGCCAAGCGCCGGTGGGAGCGATACCACGCGCAGGACATTGCGCCGAGCCTCGGGCGAGCGATCGATCGCAGGGTTGACCTGCGCCGCCCGGACAAGCTCGTGCGTGTAGACATGGTGGGCACGCAGACGGCTGTCTCCGTGCTGCGCCCGGATGAGATTTTCTCCGCTCGCCGTCATCCGCTCCCCCCTACGGGACCTCCGATATCATCTTCGGAGGCCTGCGGAACTCAGCAGGATTCATGACCTTGGCATCGATCTGGGCACCTCGAAGTCAGCGGCTGCAGCCTTGCGCGGCATCCGGCGCCCTCTGACCAAGATGCACAGCTCCACCGGCGCTTTCAACGCTACACGGGTGTTGGCGAGGGCGGCGGGCATGGCGAAATGAGTGCCGCAGAAACAAAGTGCCCATGAGCTCAGTCACGTTCGCCCGCCTATGAGAACGACGCCGTTCGAGCGACTGGCCGCCTTGTTCGACGAGCTCGAACAAACCTCATCGAGCAATTCCATGGTCACGATGCTCGCGCGCGCACTTCCAACGCTCTCCGCCGCGGAAGTGAGGATGTTGGCATATCTGCTCTCAGGGAAAGTCGGAGCGAGCTTCTCGACGCCGGAGTTTGGAATCGCGGGAGGCCTGGCGGCGCGTGCCATCGCGGAAGCGAGCCTGCAACCGGCCGAGAAGGTCGCGAGCCTGATCAGCAGAGCCGGTGACGCCGGTAAAGTGGCGGAATTGTTACTCGCAAGGGCGCCAGACCGATTGAGTATCGCGCAAGTGTTCGCGGCCCTTCGCGCCATCGCATACACAAAAGGCGCGGGCTCGCAGCAAGCGAAAGTGAAGACGCTCGCATCTCTTTTGAGTCGCGCGTCGGGATTGGAAGCGAAATATATCGTTCGCACCGTGTTGGGAACACATCGCATCGGTGTGGCCGAGAGCACGTTCCTGGCAGGACTCGCCGAGGCATTCGGTGACAGGAAGGACAGAGCGACGCTCGAACATGCGTACAACGTCCTTTCGGATCTGGGCGAAGTGGCCTATCGCACGGCGCGCGGCGGCGTTGCCTCCCTTCGACGAGTGAAGCCCGTGCCGGGCGTGCCCGTGCGGATGATGCTCGCGAGCCGTGTAAATGATCTCGACGAAGTGCCGCTGCATATCCCTGGCCAAGTGTTCGCCGAGTACAAGTACGACGGCGAGCGAGTGCAGATTCACAGGAATGCGCGCGGCCAGATGCGCGCCTTCTCGCGTCGTCTCGAAGACATCACACACCAGTATCCGGAAGTCATCGCCTGCGTGCAGGCGCATCTGCAGGCGAGAACGGCCATCGTCGAAGGAGAAGTCGCAGCCATCGATCCGCGGACGGAAAAGCTGAAGCCGTTTCAGGTGCTGATGCGACGCAAGCGCAGACACGACGTCGCACGTTATCAAAGGGAGGTCCCGGTGAGATTCTTCGCGTTCGATCTCCTGTTACTGGACGGGAAGAGCTTGTTATCGACGCCGCTCGCTGAGCGCAGGATGCTGCTGACGAATCGTCTGACGCCGGACGATTCGGTGCGCATTGCGACGTTCATTCGGACGCGGGACGTGAATCAGGTGGAAACGTATTTTCACGAAGCCATCGAGCAGGGTGCGGAAGGCCTCGTCATTAAGGCTGCGGACAGCCCCTATCAGGCCGGGCATCGTGGGTGGCACTGGATCAAGTTCAAGAAGGAGTACGAGACTGAGCTCGCCGACACGTTCGATGTGGTGATCGTGGGCGCTCTGCGTGGCAAAGGGATGCGCGCCGGAAGTTTTGGCTCGGTGCTCGTGGCGGCGTTCGATCCCAAGACCAACCGGTACTACTCCTTTACGAAGGTGGGCGCAGGCTTTGACCAGCGGATGTTGAAGCGCCTGCCGCGGCTGCTCGAGCCGTATGTGATTCCGGTCAGGCACCGGCTCGTGGAGACCGGGATGAAAATGGATGTCTGGTTCGAGCCGGTGAAAGTCATCGAAATAACGGGCGCCGATCTCACCGTCAGTCCGGTGCATACCGTCGCGCGCGACCGCCTCGAGAAAGGCGGCATTGCGCTGCGGTTCCCGCGATTCCTGCGAGTGCGCGAGGATAAGGCGCCCGAGCAGGCAACGACGGTACGCGAGATCTGGCAGATGTACCTGAAGCGCCAGCAGAGTGCGGCGGGCGTGAGAGCGACAAGCGGGTCACGGTCGCTTGGATCACGGATCCGTGTATAGAAGCCTAAGCACACTGCGGGTACGCAGTGCGCCGATCTGGTCGAGGTAGGTCGGTCGCGAAGCCCGCGGCGGGCTCGAAGACTCGCGCGAGTGAGATCATGAACTTCTCGCTGACCGAGGACCGGTGACTTCGAGGCGTACGGCCGTCACCTTGTATCCGGGCGCTTCGACGTCGCGATGGCGCAGGTCGCTTCTGAACAGATTGGCTCAGCGTGCTGGCTCGTGAAACGTCGCGAACACGACTCCCTGCGCGAGCCGCGCATCGATCCGTGCCGGCAGCACCATGCTCGCGACGCAGATCGGCGTGCGGCCGATCGATTGCGAGTGTGCCCATGGCGCTGCCGTGGGAGTCTCGGCCTCGATGCTGGCAATCCGTATTTTCCGGGGCACGAGCGCAGCGGCGCCGCTATAGAATGTTTTTATGGGGGTGCAGTCATGACCGGTATTACATTGAGTTCTGAGCAGATCCGAAGAGCCCCGGCAGAGGTGCGACGGTGGATCGAACATGAGCTTGCCACGTCGCTGGGATTCCAAATACAGACAACCGAGTCCCAGCGTCAGATTCCGCAACTCGCAGGCTGCAGCCGCGATGACTTGGCAGCCGTGCTGTCCTTGATTCAAGGCGTGTTTCCCGTCGTCAATGTGTTCTTTGAGTTCGCCCGTAAGGGTATTAGCTTTGCGCAGGATCGACTGGAAGCCTATCGGCTTTCAGAGATCCAGCACCATACCCGCCTTCAGAGCCCGGCTCAGGTGATCTCTTGCCTCAATTTAATTAACGAGTCATTGCAGCGGGTTCGAGGCTCCAAGGATGGCTCGTTCTACGGCGCTGACGGCGACTATTGTTTCGTCGCGACGGAAACGCAGCAGAACATTCGGCGCTTGTGGTTCGAGCTGCTTGACCGCGGCGAAAGTGCTACCGCTTCGGCAGAAGCCGCATCCGGCGACGAGGCTGCGCCTGAAGAGTCGGTGCCTGCAGACGATCCCCCTACAGCATCCGGTAGTCCCAACATGCAGTCTTTCCAAGCTTAGGTGCGCCGTCGAGCGGCTCATCGTTGCCGCCGTTTGTTTTGATCGGCTGACCCACACCACTTGACCCCCGATGACAGTCCACTTCAGAGCGATGAGGGTTCGGAAGCTCCACGGAGGCGAAATGTAAGCGCGCGAACCCGCTCGACCAGCAAGGCAAGCAGCGGCTCCTTGTATGCTCCGCGCTCATGGCAATCGATTTCGACTCGCTCGCGCCAAGCTCCGGTCGCCGCGAGCCCCCGCCATAGGGCCGGTTGCTCGCGGGCAAGGCCTTACTTTTTCTCCGGCACAGCGTATGACTCTTTCATTCACTACACCACGCCGGTTTGACCGGCGCACAAGGAGCCATCAATGCCAATCAGGATCGTGGTAGCCGATCAGAGTGATGCGCGCCTGTATGAGCTGGCAGCCCGTGGCGAGCCGCTGGCATTAGTCCGCGAGTTGCAAAATCCCCAAGCGCACCTGCACGAGCGCGAACTCGTCTCCGACCGGCCCGGACGCCGCTTCGCCAACGCACCTGGCATGAAGCGGCGCGGTGCTGTTGTGCATCATGCGACCGGCGGGGAACGCACCTGGCACAAGCAGCTAGCTGAGCACTTCGCACGCCGGCTCGCCGATGAGCTCGAAAAGGAGCGCGCGGCGGGCGCGTACGATCGCCTCGTGCTCATGGCAGCGCCGGCGTTTCTCGGGATGCTGCGGGCACAAATAGGTAAGGCCGTACGTGCCTGCGTGGTCGCTGAGGTGCACCACGACCTTGTGCATCAGCCGGAGGAAGTGGTGCGCGCGCACCTGCCGAAAGAAGTCGGCGAGGCCGGATCCGGGCGCGCGAGCTCACGCTGAAGGGGTCGCAAGAACAGCGCCGTGGCGCTCGAACACCATGGGCGATTTCTCGAACCAGCCTTTGGAGAGTTCTCTGACAGCGTTCGATTTGGTCTGGATGCGCATCGAATGTATGGAGGTCCCGACGGTGTTTGCCGGATTTCGCGTCGGGGGCGCGCCCGCCGAAGGCGTTGCGGGCGATGTGGCCAATGAGGTTCCCTCCAGTATCTCAGGATGACGGCCAGCGGATTGCCGCCGAAGATGCGGTCAGTAAACACATACCTGACATAGCGCCACTGCACTCCGTATTGTCCCAGCTACCCACCGTACGTACCGTTGCCCTAGCGTCCGCGGTACGGTCGAACGTGGTTTGACTCGAGCGCGCGTCCGTGCAGTTCAAACATAACACTCATGCGAGGACTCTGGTCTGTGTGACGATGCTCGTCGTCGGCGCGCCCGGCACGTGCTGCGCCGGGGGCCTGCTCGCACCTTGCGAACATTGCGACGTGCTGATCGGTATGGGCACGACGTTCAGCGCCGGCGGCTGGTCGGGTGGATTCGTCGTGCCCATCACGCTCGAGCTCGAAGACAGTCGCTGGGAACTCGGTGCCTTCCGCTTTGCCACCGCGGAACGCGCCCTCGGGAGGAACCCGCCTGCCTCCGGCCGTGCGACTAACCCCTACTGGGGATTCACTGCCATGCGGCGGTGGCAGGTGCTGCATCGCCACTGGGGGAAGCTCTATCTCGGTTTCGGTGCCAACTACAGGACCGAGACCGACTACCTGGAGGCGACCCGCTGGAACTTCGCCTGGCTCGCCGCGGTGCGCTTCGACCTCGGCACGCACGACAAGGTCTCGGAGCTGGGCTTTCGCCATTGGTCGGATGCATGGATCAGAGCGCCCAACCGCGGCGTGAACTTCCTCGCGCTCAGCCTCGGTTTCTGAAGCTATGTCGCCCCTACTTCGACCGGGACGTCGTTGAAGCACGCGCCCTCGCAACGTCAGCCTTGTGCGCGGCAGAGAGCGCTGACACGGTACTGTAGACATGAAGTCCGGTGGCTGCATCGTTGAAGTCCTGGACGCGTTCGTCGGCGAGTCCCTCGAGTCCATGCTCGGGGCTGAACAAGGCTGCGAGATGCACATCGGGCGCCTTGCGCAGCGCGTCCATTGTGCGCTCGCCGTCGACCGTGCGTCCTGTCTGATTCGTAATGAGCCCAACACGCAAGCCCTTTAACGGCGCGAAATCGTCCGCTCGCAGCACATCGGCTCCGCTTCGCAACACCTGGTTAAACATCAAGGTACGAGCATGCGCCGTCTGCAGGCCCGGTCGTGGTGCTCGCTCTGAACGTGACGCAGGGCCGGTAGTACTGCCCGCTATCCCGAGAGCGATAACGTCGGGCAGAAGCGCTGGGTTCAGCCAAGAGTTTCCCCACGTCGGCATCCACCTCACCCAGTGCCCGCTCGAGCGCATCGAGCAAGTCCAGATTGAAGCTTCAGCAAACGCCGATGCTGCGGGGTCGGGGTCGTCGCCGGAAAACTGCGCGTCTCATCGACCCGCGGGCCGAGAGCGTTACGAAATCATTGAGCCTCGATTCTCACCAACTTTTTACGGCCGGACGTCCCGCTCTTGATAGACACGGCGCCATTCACGCCGTGAAAGTGGCTGGCTACCAAGCCAACGAGTTCCTTGTTCGCCCTCCCCTCGATAGCCGGAGCTCTGATTTGAGCCACACAGCTGCCATCAGGCAGCTCTACTAACGAGAAGCTGCCTGCATTGGGTTTGACTCTTACGCGGATGACCGTCGCGACCATGGACGTTTACGACGTCGCGGCTCCCGCACCGAGGGAGTGACGAGCTGTTGGAAGGGAGTGCAACTCTGTCTTAGAGCCGAGGAGTACGGCGTCGGGGACCGCGAGCACCGCGTTCGGTTGCTGGGGGTTCCTCACCCGGAACCCAGGGACGACCGAGCCGCTGCTCGATATACCCACGAATCATTCGCCGCACGACCTGGGAGGAGGTGAGATCCTCCTGTGCGCACAGTTTCTCGAAGATGGCCTTCTTGCGCGGATCGATCAGGATCGTCAAACGCGCGGTACGCTCCTCGAGCTTTATGACGGCGCTTTTCATTTACATAAGAGTTACATCGTAGAATAATAAGAGGATAATCGCAATAATGGGAAGGCGCAAGGATCCCAATGTCCGTGCGACGCGGGATGTGTACCGAGGCAGCTCAACCGTCGGCGAGGCGTGGGTCTTCGATGATAGGGCCACGCGGGACAGCGGAATGAGCCACCGGCCGCGACTGGCGTGATGGCGCTCGCGAGTCCCCTGCTCCTAAATCAACTGGCCGCGAGCGGTGTGGCGTTGCTCCTCGGTCTGGCGGCGCTCGCCATTGTTGTGGTGCGAGGTCCGCGCACCAGCCAGCTGATCTACGGCGCTTGTGCGCTGCTCTGCTCTGCGCTTGCTGCGGTCGGGCTGTGCGCCCTGTTCGCGTCCGGCGCAGCGATCGGCGTCGTCGAACTCCCCGTCGGCTTGCCGCTCGGCCGAACGCTGCTCGGTCTCGACCCCCTCAGCGCCGCATTCGCCGCGATCATCAACATTGCGGCCGCGATCGTGAGCGGCTACGCGGTCGGTTACGGGACGCATGCGAGCGAGCCGCGGCGGGTCGCGCCGTTCTATCCGGCGTTCATTGCGGGGATGAATCTCGTGCTGCTCGCGCAGGACGCCTTCTCGTTCCTGGTCGGCTGGGAAGTGATGTCCCTTGCCTCCTGGGCACTCGTCGTGAGCGATCACCAATCTGCCGAGAATCGTCGCGCCGGGCTCATCTACCTGGTTATGGCCACCGCAGGTGCGCTCACGCTTCTGTTCGCATTCGGTCTCCTCGCAGGTCACGGTGAGGGGTACGCGTTCAGCGAGATGCGTCGCGCGGCCAATTCCGGTGTGGGCGCCGTCGTGCTGCTCCTGGCGCTCATCGGTACGGGCTCCAAGGCCGGGCTCGTGCCGTTGCACGCCTGGCTGCCGCTTGCGCACCCCGCAGCGCCCAGCCACGTCTCGGCATTGATGAGCGGGGTCATGACGAAAGTTGCCGTATACGGATTCATTCGCATCGTCTTCGATCTCGCCGGTCCTCCGGCGTGGTGGTGGAGCATTCCCGTGCTGGTCATTGCGGCGCTCACCGCTTTCCTCGGTGTGCTGTACGCGTTGATGGAGCATGACCTGAAGCGGCTCCTCGCCTATCACACCGTCGAGAATATCGGCATCATCTTCATCGGGCTGGGCCTGGCGCTCGCGTTCCGCGCGAGCGGCCTCGGGGCCGCGGCAGCGCTGGCGCTCATCGCTGGGATCTTTCACGTCCTCAATCACTCGCTGTTCAAGAGCCTGCTGTTCCTGGGATCGGGTGCCGTGCTCAACGCCACCGGCGAACGAGACATGGAGCACCTGGGCGGGCTCATCCATCGTATGCCGGTGACGGCCGTCGCGTTCCTCGGCGGCTGCATCGCGATCTCCGCGCTACCACCCTTCAACGGTTTCGTTTCCGAGTGGCTGACCTTTCAGGCCATCCTGTTGAGTCCGCAGCTACCGCAGTGGATTTCGAGGCTACTGGTTCCGGCCGTCGGCGCGACGCTCGCTTGCTCGGCAGCGCTCGCAGCGACCTGTTTCGTGAAGGCGTTCGGGATGACTTTTCTCGGGCGGCCTCGTACGAGCGCAGCGGATAACGCGCGAGAAACCGATCGCTGGTCACGCAGCGCGATGCTGATGTTCGCGGCCCTGTGTCTGCTCGCCGGAATCGTGCCCGGGGTCGTCATGGATGCGCTGGCGCCTGTGTCCAAGCTGCTGCTCGGCACGCAGCTGGCGCCGCAGTCGACGCAACCCTGGCTCCGTATTGTGCCCATCGCGCCCGCGCGCAGCGCCTACAACGGCCTGCTGGTGTTCGCCATGATCGTGACCGCGGCGGCGACCACCGCCCTCATCGTGCGCCGATTCGCATCCCATGCCCTGCGGCGCTCCGCGGCATGGGATTGCGGCTTTCCGGACACAAGTGCTGCGACACAGTACACAGCGGGTAGTTTTGCGCAGCCCATCCGGCGGGTTTTCGGCAGCGTCGTGTTTCGCGCCCGCGAGCGGGTGGAAATGCCCAAGCCCGGCGATACCGGCCCCGCGAAAGCGCACGTTGAGATTCACGACACGCTCTGGGAAGCGTTCTACGCGCCCGTCATCCGCGTCGTCGAGGCCATCACCGAGCGGCTGAACCGGGTGCAGTTCCTCACCATTCGGAACTATCTGACGCTTGTCTTCGCCGCCCTCATCCTGTTGCTCATCGTGGTGGGCACCGGCCGATGATCCGCGACTGGCCGACACAGCTTGCGCAGGCGACCCTGGTGCTGGGCCTCGCGCCGCTCCTGTCCGGCGTGACCCGCAAGATCAAGGCACGGTTCCTGCGCCGGCGCGGTCCGTCGGTCCTTCAACCGTACCGCGACTTGCTGAAGTTGATCCGCAAAGAGACCGTGGTGGCGGAAAATGCCTCCTGGCTGTATCGCCTCGCCCCGTATCTGATCTTTGCCACCACCTGGGTCGCGGCGGCGCTCGTCCCGACCTTCGCGACGGGACTCGCGTTCGGGGCAGCCGCGGATCTCATCGTCATCGTGGCGTTGCTCGGCACCGCGCGCTTTCTGCTTGCGCTGGCGGGCTTGGATGTCGGTACGAGCTTCGGCGGCATTGGCTCAAGTCGCGAAATGATGTTTGCGACGCTTGCGGAGCCGGCGATGCTGATGGTGATGTTCACCCTGTCGCTCTTTGCCGGCTCTACAGAGCTTTCCTCCATCTCGGCCTACATGGTCGCAGTCGGCGCGGTGCTGAGTATCTCACTCGCGCTCGCACTCGTGGCACTCATCATCGTCGCGATTGGAGAGAATGCCCGAATCCCGGTGGATAATCCGGCAACACATCTCGAGCTCACGATGGTGCACGAAGCGATGATTCTCGAGTACTCGGGCCGGCACCTGGCGGTCATCGAAGCGGCGGCGTTCGTGAAGCTGCTGCTCTACCTGTCGATGATCGCCTGCGTCTTTGTCCCCTGGGGCACAGCATCCGCCGGGGCGGGTGCCGTCTTTTACGCCGTGGGGCTTGTGGCCTACCTCGTCAAGCTCGGCGTACTCGCGTTCCTCTTAGTTCTGTTCGAGACCGCGATCGCCAAGATGCGCGTGTTCCGCGTGCCGGATTTCCTGGGTGTCGCCCTCATGCTGGGACTGCTTGGCACGATCCTCCTCTTTGTCTCGAGGGTCTCGCGGTGACGGGACTGGATGCGGACATCGCACATCTTCTGGCAGGAGCCATGGTGCTCGTGAGCTTCCTGCTGCTGTATCAGGACCGAATGTTCGCCCTGCTCAACACTTTTGCGGTTCACGCGTGCGTGCTGGCCTTCTCCGTCGGGTGGCAGGCCTACTTGCAGCGCGCGCCGCATCTGTTCATTACCGCTCTCATTGCCCTGCTGTTCAAAGGTGTGATCATCCCGGTCGCTCTGCATCGTATCGTCGTGCGCTTAGGCATCCACCGCACGATCGAGGCCGTGGTGGGCATAGGCCCAACGATGCTGGTCGGGATGGCACTGGTGGGCCTTTCGATCGTGGTGATGCTGCCGGTTACGCAAGCCGAAGCGGCTTTCGCGCGCGAGGATCTGGCCTTCGCGCTCTCGGTCGTCCTGCTCGGCTTTCTGATGATGGTCACGCGGGGCAACGCCGTGAGCCAGGTCATCGGCTTCATGTCGCTCGAGAACGGGCTGGTGCTTGCTGCCACCGGTGCTCGCGGGATGCCGCTCGTCGTAGAGATCAGCGTCGGCTTTTCCGTTCTCATCGCCTTCTTCGTGGTGGGAATCTTCCTCTTTCGGATTCGCGAACGATTCGACACCGTCGATCTGCAAGCGCTCGACATGTCACGCGGGGAGTCCGCGTGAGTTTGGCCCCTGGGACGGCGGCCCTGATCGGGCTCCTCGGGGCCCCCGCGCTCGGGGCGCTGGTGCTCGCGGTCACGCGCAACTACCGCCTCGGGGCGGTGCTCAATGTATCGTTCAGCGCTCTGACACTCCTGAGCGCCCTCACCCTGTACTGGCATCGGCCCGAACCCACGCTCTATCTGCTCGTCGACGACGTCAACACCGTCTTTCTCATCGTCGGCGCGCTCGTCGCCCTCACCACGAGCGCCTTCAGCGCAGGCTACATTGCGCACGAGCTGCAAACGCGCCGCCTGAGATCGCGCGATCTGCGCTTCTATCACGCGCTCTATCAGCTCTTGATGTTTGCCATGAATCTCGCGCTGGTCTCTAACAACATCGGACTCATGTGGGTGGCGATCGAGCTAGCGACGCTCACGACGGTCGTGATGGTGGGGATCTACCGGACCAACGCGGCGCTCGAGGCGGCGTGGAAATATTTCATTCTCGGCTCGGTCGGCATCGCGCTCGCCCTCTTTGGCACCATTCTGGTCTACCTCGCGGCCGAGGAACATCTCGGCCAGGGAATGTCCGCCATGGCCTGGGATCGGCTCGCGGCCCACTCGGCGAGCCTCGATCCGGCGCTCCTCAACCTGTCGTTCATATTCCTGTTGCTCGGGTACGGGACCAAGGTCGGCCTCGTGCCCGTGCACGCCTGGCTCCCGGATGCTCACGCGGAGGGTCCAACACCTATCTCGGCGGTCCTGTCAGGACTCCTCCTCAACGTGGCGCTGTTCGCGCTGCTTCGCTACAAGCTCATCATGGCAGGCAACGCCTCCGTCCTTGCACCGGGACCGATGATGGTCACCATGGGGCTTCTCTCGCTCGGGTTCGCGGGGTTCATGATCTTCCGCCGACGTGACATCAAGCGCATGTTCGCGTACTCCTCCATCGAGCACATGGGGATAATCACGCTCGCATTTGGCCTCGGCGGACCGCTCGCAAACTTTGCCGGTCTCCTGCACATGACGATGCACTCACTCACCAAGTCGTCGATCTTCTTCGGTGTGGGATACATCGCGCAGCTCGAAGAGACGCAGCAGATCGCGAACATCCGTGGCCTCACGCAGAGCGCGCCGCTCTTGGGATGGTTGCTGGTGGTGGGAGTGGTTGCGATCGCGGGGCTTCCGCCGTTCGGGGTATTCACCAGTGAGTTTCTGCTCGTCACTTCGACGTTCTCCCGCATCCCGTGGCTTGCGATTCTGCTCGGCCTGGGCCTAATCATCGGCTTCAGCGCGATGATGCTGCGACTTCACGGATTGGCCTTTGGCGCAACCGATCAACGCTTCAGCCTGCCGGCGTATCGCCTTGCGCCCATGGCACTGCAGCTGGCCATCGTGGCGGCTGCCGGCATTTACTTGCCGGGGCCCGTGGTGGCGTGGTTCCGTCACGTGGCTCGCCTGTTGGGTTAGCGACAGATATGTTCAAAGCGCTGTTCGCAGACCTGCCACGTGCTCCGCACCACCGTGTCTGGCCACGGGTCGTTGTGGACGCAGCGACCTGGCGCGGGATCGGCGAGGCGCTCCGCGAAGGGAAGCTCGATCTGCTCGGCGAGTGGGGCGATGAAGGCGCCGTGCACTGCGCCTTGTACGAGCCGGCGACGCGAGAGGCGTGCCTTGCGTCCATCGACGCGCGCAGCGGCAAGGCGCCGTCGCTCGCCGTCTTTCACGCGCCGGCTTTGCGCCTCGAGCGGACTATTCAGGACCTTTTCGGATTCGAGATGGTCGGGCTTCCCGATCATCGCCCGTGGCTCGATCACGGGCGTTGGCCTTTGCGTACGCCGCTCGCGGAACCATCATCGGTGCTTACGCCCTCCGCGAGGGCGAGCGGCCGCTATCACTTCCTTGAGGCCGATGGCCCCAGCTTGCATCAGATCCCGGTGGGCCCGGTCCATGCCGGCATCATCGAGCCCGGTCACTTTCGCTTCACCGCAACCGGAGAGACAGTGGTCCGGCTCGAGGAGCGTCTCGGGTATACGCACAAGGGCATCGAGCGGCTGCTGTACGGCAAGACGATCGATGAGGGCGCACGCGTCGCCGCGCGCGTCTCCGGCGACAGCACCGTGGCCTACTCATTTGCCTATGCGCGCGCGGTCGAGGCGGCGCTCGATTTTCATCCGCCTCCCCGGGCGTTGGGGCTCCGTGCCATCATGGCTGAACTCGAACGCATCGCGAATCACTTGGGGGATGTCGGCGCGATCTGCAACGACGCCGCCTTCTCGATGATGCATGCGGAGTGCGGCATTCTGCGCGAGGAGACACTGCGCGCGTGTGCCGCGGTGTTTGGCCACCGCTTGATGATGGATCAGATCGTGCCGGGCGGGGTCGCGACGGACCTCACGGCTGCCGGCCAAGAGGTCCTCCTGGCCCTCGCCCAGCGCTTGCGCCGGCAATTTCCGGAGCTGATCGAGCTCTACGACAATACCGCCTCGCTCCAGGACCGCACCGTCGGCACCGGAGCGGTGTCGGTGGCACTCGCGGCCGAGTTTGCCGCTCCCGGTTACGTGGGTCGGGCCTCGGGTCGCGCCTTCGATGCGCGCGTGTCACTCGCCTACCCCCCATACAACACCGCGCCGGTCGAAATGGGCGCGCGCACCGAAGGCGATGTCGATGCGCGGGTTTGGGTGCGAATCCAGGAAATTGAGCGCAGTATAGCGTGGCTCGAGGCCGCTCTCGCTGCACTCCCGCGCACGCCCGTGCGCGTCCCGACCCGCGCCGCCGCCGCTACGAGCCTTGAGGGATCGGCACTCGTTGAAGGATTCCGCGGAGACGTGCTCGTCTACGTCAGAATCTCCCCTGAGGGCCGTCTCGAGCGCTGCCATTTGCGGGATCCGTCGTGGTTCCTGTGGCCGTTACTGGAGGCCGCGATCGAGGGCAATATCGTGGCGGACTTCCCACTCTGCAACAAGTCGTTCAACTGCAGCTACTCGGGGCAAGACCTGTAAGTACTCATGCGCAAGCGGCTTTTCAGGAATCTCCTCAACCCGCCCGTCACCGAGTCCGTCAGCGGGGACTCGACCGACAAGCTCGAATCCGCGGGCGCCGAGCTTCGCGGCGCCATCTCGCGCACGCTCGGCCGCAGTCTCGCCATCCGCGAGGTGGATGCGGGCTCCTGCAACGGCTGTGAGCTCGAAATTCATGCTCTCGGCAACGCCTTTTACGACGTCGAGCGATTCGGCATCCGGTTTGTGGCCTCGCCCCGCCACGCGGATGCGCTCCTGGTCACAGGTCCTGTGACTCACAACATGCGCGAAGCGCTCGAGCGCACCTATGCCGCGACCCCCGCACCCAAGTGGGTGATTGCGGTCGGTGACTGCAGCGCCGGATGCGGTGTGTTCGCGGACAGTTACGCGTGCGTGGGGGCCGTCTCGAACGTGATCGCCGTGGATCTGGTGATCCGTGGCTGCCCACCGACGCCGCTCGATCTGCTGCACGGACTCCTGTGGCTTCTCAATCGATCCGCTACCGAGGCCTGAGGCTCATGAGCGCCGCGCAATCATGAGCTTCTTGATTGCCGCGACCGCACGTACGAGTTCCGATCCTTTGGGCATGCTTCGGTGCAGTTGAGAATGGTGTGACAGCGAAATGAGCGCAACGGATCCTCGAGCGTATCGAGCCGCTCGCTGGTCGCCTCGTCCCGACTGTCAATGATCCAGCCCGAAAGCCTGGCTGAGCTTGATCTTCAGCGCGCCCCTTATGGATCCGGCCAAAGCGCGTCTGTCGCAATTTCCCGACGCACCTTCGACCTCCTGACATTTGCAGGTCACGCCGCACTGCTATTATTCGTGATAGTGCTCCCCGCTAGCGATCAAGCAGTGACTCCACGTCAGCAGATCATCGGCCGCGAGCCGCTGAGCAGTAGTAGATACACCGAAGGGTTCCATGCCTTCACGAATCGTAATCCGCCGCACCGGACAGGATCTTCCGGATGAGTTCGCACGAGCTGCGAGACTTGCGCGGCGCGTATGCCAGGTTGAGGCGCATCCGGCGAGCTCGGTGCTTTACGCCGACAGGTGGACCCTCCGCGACTTCGCGGGCCGGTATATCGCTGAGGTGACGAACGGCGACGTGGTCATGCAAGCGCAGCCCACGGCGTACAGCTGTTCGGAGTTGCCGACTGGCCGCGCCAAGCGGACCGCATACTTCCGCTGCCCGTGCTGCGGCCAGCACTTTGCGGCACCCGATTTCGACGGCCTGGATCACGCGGCGGTCTGCCCAGGGGCTTCAATCGCCCTGCTCGACCTTGGGCCCGCCTTCATCAGAGACGATTAGGTAGGCCTGCTGATCGCGATCTATCTCTCCGTCACGCCGGCTTGGACCGCATCAAGTCTCGAGCACATCTGCAGCCGAATCCTTGGCAGATCCAGCCGTCGAGCGGCGATGGATACACCGAACGATCGCCCTCCCGAAACGTTCGGCAAGTAGCGTGCTCTCGCCCGTCACTCTGGATAAGGCAAGTCCGCGATATCCATAGCGTATGCCGCGGCGCGGCGACTCACTGAAATGTCAGGGTTGTCCCGTTGACGGTGAGCACCACTTCCGTGAGTGTTGGAATTCCACTGCCAACATCCGCAAGTGCATAGGTTACCGTCTCACTGACCGCGTTGCCGTTTAGCGTGCCAGCGCCAATTATGTTGACGAAAAGTGCGCTGTCGCTGTCGGCGGTTACGGTGTACGTCTCGGTCAGTGAGCCGATGACGTTCCCCGTGGAATCCTCGTAGTTTCCGGAAAGCACCGGGCCAGTAGACCCGACAGTGAACATGGTCGGATACGGCGAGAAGCTGGTGACCACAAACGTGTAGTCGGTGCCGTTTGCACTACCAGTGAGCCCGAGTGGAGCGTAGGGGTTCATCAGGTAGTAAGCGGTAGTGGCGGATGTGGACAGAACTACACCATTCTCGGAGATTGTTATGGTTTCCACAGCGGTATCGGCCACCTGGCCGTTGAAAGTCATCGAACCTCCAGCGACGTTGCTCGCATCCACTGTGTAGGTGTTGCCGCTGGAGTCTGTGGCTGTGAGCGTGGTCGTGGGGAACGTCCACGGCTGAGCCGGCACGGCAATAGATTGCAGGTTCTGCTGTGCCGGAGGTGTATCGGAGGAGGAGCCACCTCCGCCTCCGCACGCTGCCAGCAGAGTGCCAACCGCAATTCCAATCGCGCTCTGTCGCATAGCTCCTCCTCAGCCTGCGTCATTACCGGCCTCAAGGCGGTCGGCACCATATGTCAAAGTTGCTGGACTCCGCAGGATGTAGTTCACACCAGCGTCTGGCCGCATCGATAGCGTGAGACTGCTCACGCTCTCTGCGAGGAGCGCAG
>Ga0187778_10000919_pt1 | contig 21111 bp, 19 predicted proteins | sample 1015_Q2_SP5_20_M_FD_132418 | JGI IMG/M metagenome (GOLD analysis project Ga0187778, IMG submission 132418) | Tropical peat soil microbial communities from peatlands in Department of Meta, Colombia - 1015_Q2_SP5_20_MG | ecosystem: Environmental > Terrestrial > Soil > Wetlands > Peat | place...
CTTGACGAAGATCCGAAAGTCGACCGATCCGTCGCCGTACACCTGCTCCGCGATCACGAAGAGATCCTCGCCCGTGAGGTAGTTCGTGCGAATCCCGACCTCGTTCGAGACGTCCCCGGCAGGTGCCGTGTACACGTTCTTTCCGGCGCGCACGGTGCCGACGGACTTCCCGTCGTGCGCGACGGTGAGCACGGCGCGCACCTCGGTGGCGTTCGCGTTCTTGGTCTGCTGGAGCGTGCGGTAGGTCGCGACGTAGCTCCCGACGGCGAGCGTCTGCCCGGGCTTCAGCCTCGCCTCGTTGACGTGCTGATAGGCGCTCGAGCCCGCGACGCCGATCGCGAGCAGCACGACTGCCGCGTGGACGACGTACCCGCCGTACCGTCGTCGGTTGCGGCCGATCAGCGACGTGAACGCAACCAGCCACGGCTCGGCCGCGAGCGCACGCCGCGCCCGCGTGCCGCGCGCGAACTCGAGCGCGATCGTCGCGAGCACGAACGCAGAGAACGTGTAGGCGATCAGGCCGGGTGTCGACGAGCCTGCCCCGAACGCGATCAGCACGACGCCGGTGACGAGCGAGACGCCCACCGGCCAGGCGAACGTCTTCCCGAGGCTGCGGAGGGACGCCCGCCGCCAGGCGACGAGCGGCCCGATTCCCATCAGGAGCAGCAGCGGCAGGCCGAAGACCCGCAGGAAGAAGTCGTAGTACGGCCGGCCGACGACGCGTGACTCTCCGCTCACGACCTGACTCAGGATCGGCCAGGTGACGCCCCACAGGATCGTCAGGCAGAGCGCGACGAGCAGGAGGTTGTTGTAGAGGAATGTCGCCTCGCGGGAGACGAGCGACTCGAGCTTCGTCTTCGCCTTGAGCAGCGGCAGCCGGTAGAAGATCAGCCCGACGGAGAACACCGTCACGACGACGATGAACCCGAGGAACCAGCCGCCGAGCGGGCTCTGCGCGAACGAATGGATCGAGTTGATCACGCCGGACCGCGTGAGGAACGTCCCGTAGAGCGAGAGGCCGAAGGCGAGCGAGACGAGCACGACGTTCCAGACCTTCAGCATCCCGCGCTTCTCCTGGATCATCACCGAGTGGAGGTATGCCGTCGCGGCGAGCCACGGCATCAACGCGGCGTTCTCGACGGGATCCCACGCGTAGTACCCGCCCCACCCCACTTCCTCGTACGCCCAATGGGCGCCGAGGAGCTGACCGAGACCGAGCGCCGCCCACGCGACGAGCGTCCAACGGCGGGTCGCGACGATCCAGCGCTCGTCCGTCCGCCCCGACAGCAGCGCACCCATCGCGAACGAGAAGGGGATCGTCAGCCCGACGTAGCCGAGGTACAGGAGCGGCGGGTGCGCGACCATGTACGGGTTCTGCAGGCTCGGGTTGAGACCGGCGCCGTCCGCCGGCGGCGGCTGGGTCGCGAACGGGCTGGCGACGACGACGAGCATGAAGGCGAAGAACGTCGCGACGCCGGCGATCACCGGCACGACCCAGACGATCAGGTCTCGGGCTTTCGCGCGATTCAGCCAGACGGCGAGCGCGCCGAGCCCGGTCAGCACGAGCAGCCAGAGGAGGAGCGAGCCTTCCTGGCCGCCCCAGAACGCCGACAGCGCATAGCGTGTCGGGAGCGCACGGCTCGTGTGCGAGGCGACGTAGGTGAACGCGAAGTCGTGGCGGACGAGCGCGGTCGCGAGCACGGCCGACGCGACGAGCGTGGAGCCGAACGACGCGATCAGCGCGTTGCGGGCCGAGAGGGCGAGACGCCGGCGCCGCGTCAGCGCCGCGGCCGCACCCGCCACGAGTGCGTAGACGACGAGCCCCAGCGAGACGACGAGCGCCGCGCGGCCGAGCTCGGGCACCTGCTCCGCGCTCCTACTGCTTCGTCGACGACGAAGCCGTGTACTTGGATGGACACTTCGTGAGCAGCGAGCCCGGCACGCCGACGAACGTGCCGTTCTTCAACGTGCCGTCGACGACGATGTGACGTCCGACCTTGAACTGGTCCGAGAGGTCGCCGGTGTAGACGACGGGGACGAGCAGCGATCCGGGCTTGCTGCCGATGTCCCGCAGCCGGAAGTGCAGGCCTGCACCGTGCGCGTCGCCCGTCACGGGACCGACCACCAACCCGGCGAGGGAGACCCGGCCGGTATGGCCGGCGAGCTGGCTCGGCTTGAGCGCGGGCGTCCCGCCACCGGCGATCGACGTGTAGAGGAGGAACACCGCGAGCACCGCGGCCACCGAGAGCGCAATCACGAGCCGCGCCGGTGAGCTTCTCCGCGCCACGCCGGCAGTCTAGCGCCAGTCCGCCGAAGGTTGGCGGCGACACGGCATCAGCCGGCTGTGGCGCGGATGCGGTATCGCGAGTCCTCGAGCGCAACCTCGCCCGCAGTCGCCGCCGCGAGTAGCGCCTCGACGCGGTGAGGCTCCGCCGGCCGCCGGGTCGGCAGCCAGCCGCGCCGTGCAGGCGCGAGGATGAGCGTCCGCGCCCGCTCGCCGACGAACGCGAGTCCCCCGGGCCCGTCGGCCGAACCGTCCCAGACCTCGAGGCCGAGGTGAGCGTCGAGCGCGGCTGCCATCGCCGGTATGTCGCCGACGAGCGCGAGCTCGGAGAGACCGACGAGCTCCTGCGCGCCGAACGGTCCCAGGGCACCGGTCTCGGCCACACCGGCGAGCGCGATCAGCTCGACGATGTTTCCCGCCGGATCGTGGAAGTAGCACGCGTGCGCCGCCCAGCTCTCGAATTCGAAGTCGAGCTCTCCCGATTCGAGGTGCGGCAGAAGCTCCGCCCGTGAGCGACCCCACTCGAACGCAGCGGAGAAACGGTCGCCCGGGACGAGCAGCGCGAAGTGGTAGAAGGGGTCGCCCGGAGCGGCGACGAACTCGAGCTCCGTCTCGCCGATCGAGCACGAGACGCGGTCGGCAGCCGCGCCCAGGAGGGGAAGCTCGAGCCTCTCGCCGTAGAACCCGGCCAGCTCCGGCAGGAGACCGCCGGCCGCCTGGAGCCGAACCCGAACGAATCTCACGACGCCGAGCCGCGGCGCTCGGCCCCGGACGACGCGCGGAATCGCCTCCGCAGCCGCGCCGGGCTACGCCGCGTGCGACTCCGAGACGGTCTCGGAGACATCGATCGAGGTACGCCGCGCAGGGATCTGATAGCCGTGGTCCTCGCACAGGGAGCCCGGGACGTCTTCGGTGAGCGCGTCGCAGTAGCCCTTCCCGTAGGCGGCGCGGATGAACGCGGCGACGACCTCGAGATTCCACTCGGTGACGTCGGCCGCCTCGCGCCAGAGATCGGTCAAGCGGAGGTCGATGTCGAGCTCGAGCAGGTCGATTCGGGTCGGCGAGATCATGGCCCAAGCGTACGAACCGGTCCGGACGGATCGGCCCGCCCGCCGCCTGAACCTGTTCGTCCCGCACGCCGAATCTGGGCTTGCAACGGTCTGTCACGAAGTCGCCGCCCCGGCGCCGCGGTAGCCTGCACGGATGGGGCGCATCCGTCTCGGGCCGGCGCGGTTCCCTTCGCGGGAGAGCCCGGAGCAGGCGATCGAGATCCTGCTCGCGCGCGGCTACTCCGCTTGCGAGATCGACTTCGAGAGCGGCTTCTGGATGGACTACCCGTTCGCCGAGCGCCTCGCCGAGGTCGCGCGCGAGAACGACGTCGCGCTCTCCGTGCACGCGCCGCTCTTCGGCTTCATGGGACATCTGGAGCCCTCCGGCCGCAAGTGGACATCCGCGGTCGGCGCTCTCGATCGCAGCGCGGGCATTGCTGCGGCGGCGGGGGCGGCGCCTGTCGTCTTCCACCCCGGCTTCCTGCTCGGCCGCTCGCGCGAGGACGCCCTCGACGCCGTCGTCGAGCAGCTGGGTGTGCTGCGGATTCGGCTCGAGGGGAAGAACCGGGCCGTGCCGTTCGGCGTGGAGGTGATGGGGCGCGTCCGCGACCTCGGCTCGCTCGACGACGTCGTGACGATCGCCTCCCGCGTCGCCTGGGTGCGGCCGGTGCTCGACTTCGCGCACCTGCACGCGACGAGCGACGGCGCGTACCTCGAGGCCGGCCCGTTCGCAGAGGCGCTTGCCCGTGTCGACGCCGTGCTCGAGCCGGGGGTGCCGTTCCACATCCACTTCTCCGACATCGCCTACGCGAACCGGAACGAGACGAAGCACCTCCCCTACGGGGAAGGGACGCTGCGCGCAGAACCGCTCCGCGATGCACTCGCCCGCTTCGACCGTCCTGCCACGGTGATCTCCGAGTCGCCCGACGAGGGGTCGACGCAGGCGATCCGATCCGTGCTCCAAGCGGCCTGACGAGCCGAACCGCTTTCGGGCTCGACTCGCATGAACCGGGCAATGCGGTTCCCTACACTCGCCGGTGTGATCTGCGCGAGGTGCACCAAGGAGCTCCCCGGCGAGTTCCCGTTCTGCCCGTTCTGCGGCGCGCCCATCGCGGATGTGCCCACGACGGGCCGCGAGGAGCGGAAGGTGGTCACCGTCCTCTTCGCCGACCTCGTCGGGTTCACGAGCCGCGCGGAGAAGCTCGACCCGGAGGACGTCCACGCCGTTCTCGCCCCGTACCACGCGCATCTCCGCACGGAGCTCGAGCGGTACGGCGGAACGGTGGAGAAGTTCATCGGCGACGCCGTGATGGCGCTCTTCGGCGCACCGGTCGCGCACGAGGACGATCCCGAGCGCGCGGTGCGAGCCGCGCTCGCGATCCGCGACTGGGCCGGTGACCAGGGTGACGACCTCCAGGTGCGGATCGCCGTCAACACCGGCGAGGCCCTCGTCTCGCTCGACGCACGGCCGGACGAAGGCGAGGGGATGGCGGCCGGCGACGTCGTCAACACCGCTGCGCGGCTGCAGGCCGCCGCACCGCTCAACGGAGTCCTCGTCGGCGAGCAGACCCATCGGGCGACGATGCACGCGATCGACTACGAGCAGTCCGAGCCGGTCGTCGCCAAAGGCAAGAGCGAGCCCGTCTCGGCCTGGCGCGCCCTGCAGGCCCGCTCGCGCTTCGGAGCAGACATCGCGCAGCGCGCGCTGTCGCCGCTCGTCGGGCGGAGCCGCGAGCTCGACCTGCTCGTCTCGACCATGGAGCGCGTCCGAGACCAGAGCTCGCCCCAGCTGATCACGCTCGCCGGCGTTCCCGGCATCGGCAAGAGCCGACTCGTGTACGAGCTCTTCCGCAGCGTCGAGGAGAGCCCCGAGTTGATCCGCTGGCGTCAGGGGCGCTCTCTTCCCTATGGAGAAGGCGTGTCGTTCTGGTCGCTGGCCGAGATCGTCAGAGCGCAAGCCGGAATGCTCGAGACGGACGACGCCGACGAGCTGACGGAGAAGCTCCACCGAGTGGTCGAGGAGATCGGGATCGAGGCTGCCGAGGCAGCGTGGGTGGAACGTCATCTCCGGCCGCTCGCAGGCCTGCCGGAGGAGGGCGACGCGAGCCGCGAGGAACGGTTCACCGCGTGGCGTCGCTTCCTCGAGGGGCTCGCGGAGGACCGGCTGCTCGTCCTCGTCTTCGAGGACCTCCACTGGGCCGACGACGCCCTCCTGGACTTCGTCGACCACCTCGTCGACTGGGCTCGCGGTGTCCCGCTGCTCGTGCTCGCGACGGCGCGACCCGAGCTGCTGGAGCGCCGCCCCGGTTGGGGTGGCGGGAAGCCGAACGCGACCACCCTCTCGCTCGCGCCGATCTCGGACGACGAGACCGGCGAGCTCGTCCGGAGCCTCGTGGCCGAGACGGCGGAGCTGTCGGCGCAAACGCACTCCGACCTCCTCGCCCGCGCCGGCGGCAACCCGCTCTACGCGGAGGAGTTCGCGAGGCTCGTCGCAGAGGGGCGCTCGACCGGCGACTTGCCGGAGGGCGTGCAGGGGCTGATAGCAGCGCGGCTGGACGCGTTGCCGACCGCCGAGAAGGAGCTGCTCCAAGGCGCCGCCGTCGTCGGCAAGGTCTTTTGGCTCGGCGCCGCGTCGGCGATTGCGGAGGCTCCGCGCTGGACGGCCGGCGAGCGGCTCCATGCGCTCGAGCGCAAGGAGTTCGTGCGCCGCGACCGCCGCTCGACCGTCGCAGGTGAGGAGCAGTACGCGTTCTGGCACGCGCTCGTCCGCGACGTCGCATACGGCCAGATCCCCCGTGTTCGGCGTATCCAGCATCACCGGTCGGCAGCCGGCTGGATCGAGTCGCTCGGCCGTCCCGACGACCACGCGGAGATGCTCGCCCACCATTACCTTTCGGCGCTCGAGCTCGCCCAGTCCACAGGCGAGGTCGACGACGAGCTCGTCGAACGCGCACGCGCTGCTGCGCTGACGGCAGGCGATCGCGCTCTCGGCTTCGACTCGTTCCCGGCCGCGGTCCGCTTCTACTCACGCGCGCTCGAGCTGAGCGCCGAGGACGATCCAGATCGACCGGAGCTTCTGCTCCGCCTCGGAAGAGCGCTGCACCAGACCGACGATCCGCGTGGCGAGCAGATCCTGAATGACGCCTCGGCGGCCCTCGTCGCCGCGGAGCGGCCGGATCGCGCCGCCGAGGCCCACATGTACCTGATGGAGTTCCGGTGGGACCGCGGCTCCAACGACCAGGCGCTCGAAGAACTGCTTCGTGCGCGCGCGCTCGTCGGCACGGACCCGTCGCCGTCACGGGCGTTCGTGCTCGCGCGACTCGCCCGGCTCAGGATGGTCGCCGACGAGAACGAGGAGGCCCTCGAGCTCGGCCGAGAGGCGCTCGAGCTCGCCGAGCGCTTCGATCTCGTCGACCTCCGCATCCACATCCTGACCACAATCGGCCCCGCACGAGCCGCCCTCGGCGACCCAGCAGGCACCAAAGACCTCGAGCGCGCCATCGAGCTCGCGCTGACGACCGGCTCCCACCTGGGTGCCGTCGCCTACAACAATCTCGGCACGATGCACCTCTACGCCGGCGACGTCCGTCGTGACGAAGAGCTGCGCCTGGAGGCGAAGCGATATGGGGAACGATTCGGGGACGAGAGGATCGTCCGCTTCGTCCGCGGCGTCCTGCTCGAGCATGACTACTACGCCGGTCGCTGGCACGAGGGGCGGGCATCGGCCGAGAAGTTCATCGCCGAGTGCGAGGTGTCGCCCAACTATCAGGAGGCGGCCGCGCGGTCGCTCCTCGCACTGATCCTGCTCGGCGGCGACGAACGCGACGCCGCTGCGGCCCAGGCTGCACGTGGGGTCGAGCTCGCGCGCGAGATCCGCGATCCGCAGATGGTCCTGCCGGCGCTCGCCGCACAGCTTCACGTCGAGCTCGAGCTCGGCCACGCCGAGCTCGCAGCGCCGCTCGCCGACGAGTTGCTCGGACACCGCCCGACGTTGGCCTGGCTCCCGCCCTCGGTCGAGCTCGCGTGGAGCGCCGAGCGACTCGGCATCTCCGAGTCCGTCGCAGCCTCGATCTACGCGATCGCGATGCCCTCGACGTGGCACGACGCCGCGCTCGCGATCCTCGCCGGCGACTTCGCGCAGGCGGCGGACATCTTCTTCCAGATCGGCTCGCTGCCCGACGAGGCCCGCGCACGCACGAAGGCCGGCGAGCAGGGCGACCGCGCACAGCTCGAACGGGCGCTCGCGTTCTACCGCTCCGCCGGCGCGACGCACTACGCGCGGCAGTGCGAAACACTGCTCGCCGCTTCCGCATAGGCTGCTTCCCATGCTCGATCCCAAGGTCTTCAAGGCGTACGACGTGCGCGGCGTCTACGGCACCGAGCTCGACGAGGACGGGGCGTACCGGATCGGGCGCGCGTACGTCGAGCACTTCGAGCCGCGCACCGTCGCCGTCGGTCGCGACATGCGCGTCTCGTCGCCGTCGATGGCAGCCGCGGTGATCGACGGTGCCGCCGACGGCGGCGCCGACGTCCGCGACCTCGGAATGGTCGGCACCGAGATGCTCTACTACGCCGTCGGCGACGGCCGGCTCGAGGGAGGCATCTGCGTCACCGCCTCGCACAACCCGAAGCAGTACACGGGGATGAAGATCGTGCGGCGCGGCGCGCTACCGGTCGGCGGCGAGTCCGGCCTCCTCGACGTGCGCGATCGCGCGATCGCCGGCTTCGGGGAGTCGACACGCCGCGGCGATGTCACCCCGGTCGACGTCTGGCCGGGGTTCGTCGACAAGGTGCTCTCGTTCGTCGACCCGGCGTCGATCACGCCGCTCCGCGTCGTCGTCGACGCAGCGAACGGGATGGCCGGAGCCATGCTTCCGCCCGTCCTCGCCCGTCTGCCAATCGACGTCGTCGAAGAGTGCTTCGAGCCGGACGGCACGTTCCCGAGCCACGAGCCGAACCCGCTCCTGCCGGAGAACCGCGAGTTCATCGTCCGACGGGCGGGCGAGGAACGCGCCGATCTCGGCGTCGCGTACGACGGGGACGCCGACCGCTGCTTCTTCGTGGACGACAGCGGCGAGTTCGTGCCCGGCGACTTCGTGACCGCGCTGTTCGCGCAGGCGATGCTCAAGAAGGAGCCCGGCGCGAAGGTCATCTACGACCTGCGGGCGAGCTGGGCCGTGCCGCGGACGATCGAGGCGGCAGGCGGGGTTCCGCTGATGAACAGGGTCGGCCACGCGTTCATCAAGGAGCGGATGCGGAAGGAAGGTGCGCTCTTCGCAGGCGAGGTGTCGGCGCACTACTACTTCCGGGACTTCTCCCAGGCCGACACGGGCATCGTGCCGTTCCTGCTCATGCTCGAGCTACTCTCGCGGAGCGGTCGGAAGCTCTCCGAGCTCCTCGCCCCGTATCGCGAGACCTACTTCATCAGCGGCGAGATCAACACGAAGGTCGCCGACGTCGCGCTCAAGCTGCAGGAGATCAAGGAGCGCTACGCCGCCGCCGGTGGGCGCATCTCCCATCTCGACGGAATCTCGGTCGACTTCGACGACTGGCACTTCAACGTGCGGCCGTCGAACACGGAGCCGCTGCTCCGCCTGAACCTCGAGGCGCTGTCCGAAGAGGAGATGGTGCACCGGCGCGACGAGGTGCTCGACCTGATCGGGAGATGAGCGCGAGCTCCGATCCGCTCGAGCTCGGCCGCGTCACCGACCGCCGCCCGCCGTTCAAGTACTCGGCGCTCGCGCGCGTCTGGTTCTCGGACACCGACGCGCAAGGGGTCGTCTACTACGGCCGATACCTCCCGTACTTCGACAATGCGCGCAACGAGTACCACCGGCACCTCGGCCAGCCCCACGTCGAGGGCGCCGAGCCCGTCATGCGCGCGGTGTCGGTCGAGTACCGCGCGCCGGCACGGTTCGACGACCTGATGGAGGTGTTCGTGCGCCTCGCCCGCATCGGCCGGACGAGCATGACCTACGAGTGCGCCGCCTACCGCCTCCCGGACGAGCTGCTGCTCGTGACCGCGACGCTGACCGCCGTGCTCGTGGACGTCGAGCACCGGCGTCCGGTGGAGATCCCGGACGCGATTCGTGTCCCGGTCCGTGAGTTCGAGGGCGCCGACCTCGTCGAGTGAGCGCGCCCCTGCTCGACCGGATCGACGCGCTATGTGCGGACGGCTCGGACGCCGACGACGTTCTCCGCGGCGTCGTCCAGGCCCTCACCGACGAGCCGGCGGTCGCCTTCGCCGAGATCCGCTTCGTCGAGGAGGGACGTCTCGTCGCGGGTCCCTCGGCGGGCGCTCCCGACGAGGCGCGCAGGCACGTGTCCGCGGTCGACTACCGCGGCGGAAGGGTCGGCGAGCTCGTCGTGGACGGCGAGCTCGCCGCCGCCGCACTCCGACACGTCGCCGAGGCGATCTCGACGTACGTCCTGCTCGGGTGGGACACGGGCGGCACGACCTGGGAGCCGTAGCGAGGGTGCGGACCGTTGCGCGCCCGCGCTCCTTTCGGCTCACGGGCGCCGCAACGGCTTTCCCCCTCCCCCTGCCCAACCTTGTACGCACCTTTCGGGGGAGGGCAATCCCTCGAACGAGGGGCATCTGCACGCGCAGGCGCGCCCCGACGGTGGGTGGAACAGGGGCTGCGCCGGTGGAGCTCAGCCGTTCGGCGTCATCCGGTAGGCGTCGAAGACCGCCTCGAGGTTCCGCAGCGCGGTCAACAGCGCGCGCAGGTCCTTCACGTCGCCGAGCTCCGCCGTGTACCAGTTGCGCGCCATCCCGTCCTCGACGGTGCCGCCGTACGAGACGATGTTGGCGCCGTGCTCGGAGAACGTCCGCGCGACGTCCTCGAGCAGCCGTGCCCGGTCCCACGCCTCGACCGCGATCTGGACGCGGAAGCTCGTCGTCGCGCCACCGTCCCACTCGACCGGCGTGAAGCGTTCCGGGTTCCGCATCAGCACCTTCACGTTCGGGCAGTCCTTGCGGTGGATCGTGATCCCACGGCCGAGCGAGATGTAGCCGACGATCGCGTCGCCCGGCACGGGGGTGCAGCACTTCGCCACCCGGACGAGCACGTCCTCGACCCCCGGCACGACGATCCCGACGCGGTCGCCCGCGACGGTCGACCGTGACTTCGCCGGCTTGCGCGTGACCGCAGGCTCCTCGACGGCCTGCTCGGTCTTCAGCCGCTGGAGGACCTTGTTGACGATCTGGCCAGCACCGAGCTTCCCCGAGCCGAGCGCGATGTAGAAGTCCTCCGCCTTCTTGAAGCCGGTCTCGCGGATCACCTGGGCGAGCACGCTCGAGCCCTGGAGCTTCCGGTACGGCAGGTTCTGCGCCTTCAGCGCGTTGTCGAGCGCCTCGCGACCCTTCTGCTCGGTCTCGCCGCGCGTCTCGCGCTGGTACCACTGCCGGATCTTGTTGCGCGCGCGCGAGGAGGCGGCGAGCCCGAGCCAGTCGCGCGACGGCCCGCGCCCCGACTTCGACGTCAGAATCTCGACGAAGTCGCCGTTCTTCAGCTTGTAGTGGAGCGGCACGATGCGGCCGTTCACCTTGGCGCCGACGGTCCTGTGCCCGACATCGGTGTGCACCGCGTAGGCGAAGTCGATTGGCGTAGCGCCGGCGGGCAGCGTCTTCACCTCGCCCTTCGGCGTGAAGACGTAGACCTCGTCGTCGAAGAGGTCGGTGCGAAGGGTCCGCATGTACTCGGCCGCGTCCTGCTCCTCGCTCTGCCAGTCCATCAGCGACTTGACCCAGGCCACCCACTCCTCGTCGCCCTTCGCGCCCTTGCCCCGCTTGTAGAGCCAGTGGGCGGCGACGCCGAACTCGGCCTCCTCGTGCATCTCGCGCGTCCGCACCTGGATCTCGAGCGGCGTCCCGGACGGCCCGATCACGGTCGTGTGCAGTGACCGGTAGCGGTTCAGCTTCGGCATCGCGATGAAGTCCTTGAACCGGCCGGGCATCGGCTTCCAGAGCGAGTGGATAATCCCGAGCGCCCCGTAGCAGTCGCGCGTGCCCTCGTCCCCCGCCCGCTCGACGATCACGCGCATGGCGGTCAGGTCGTAGATCTCGTTGAACTCGCGACCCTTCTTCGCCATCTTGTCGTAGATCGAGTAGAAGTGCTTCGCGCGGCCGGCGATGTCCGCGGGGATGTCTGCCTTCTCGAGCTCGGTACGGAGCGTCTCGGCGGCACGCCCTACCTGGATCTCCCGATCGGCGCGGCGGTCGGCCACCATCGCCTTGATCTCCGCGTACTTCCGCGGGTGGAGCACCTGGAACGAGAGGTCCTCGAGCTCCCACTTCAGGGCATGGATGCCCAGGCGGTGCGCGAGCGGCGCGTAGACGTCGAGCGCCTCCTTCGCCTTCTGCACCTGCTTCTGCTTGCCGAGGTACTCGATCGTGCGCAGGTTGTGGAGCCGGTCGGCGAGCTTGATCAGGATGACGCGCACGTCCTGCGCCATCGCGACGATCATCTTGCGGTAGTTCTCGGCCTCCGACTGCTCGCGGCTCTGGAAGGTCGTCCGCGTCAGCTTCGTGACGCCCTCGACGAGGCTCGCGACCTCGGGCCCGAACTCGGCGCGCACCTCGTCGAGCTCGACGTCCGTGTCCTCGACGACGTCGTGGAGGAGCGCGGCGGCGATCGTCTGCTCGTCGAGGTGGAGCTCGGCGCAGATCCGGGCGACGGCGAGCGGATGAAGGACGAACTCCTCGCCCGAGCGGCGGGTCTGACCGCGGTGGTGGAGCTCCGCGAAGTCGAACGCCCGCCGGATCAGCTCCCGGTCGACGCCTGGGTTGTAGCTCTCGACCGCGGCGATCAGCTCGCGGACGAGGCTGGAGTGGTGGCGTTCGGCGTCGAGGACTGCCATGGAGTCAGTGTACTGGGGGCGTCTGGGACAGAGGATCGGCGCTCCCGGGGGCGAACGTGAGCGTCCCGTGCTTCTCTCCCGCCTTCTCGTGACCCTGCGGATGCGCCGGATCGCCCGCGTGCTCGTCACGCTCGACGCGGCCGTCCGGCGCTAGCCCGCTCCTAGGCCGCGCGCTCGAGCACCTCGTCGTCGAGGAGCGCTCGGAAGGTCGGCGACTCGAGAAGCTCACGGTGCCCACCGTCTGCGAGCGCCAGCTCGCCGAAGATCGAGCGGGCTGCCGGTGTCCATGCGGCCTCGCCGGCCCGCCAGAGCCCGGCGAGCCAGTCGCGGAGCTCGTCGTACCGGTCTGGCGCGTCGAACACGCGGCGGACGACGAGCTGCGGCGCGACCGTGCCGTTCCAACGGTTCTCCTTGAGCCGGAACGCGAGGTCGTAGCGGGTGTCGGGACGGAGGCGGTCGAACTGCGAGCCCATCCCGAACGCGATCGCCGAGCCGCAGTCCCGGCCGTGCTGGCGGACACGGAACCGGAGATGCTTTCCCTCGCTCACCGTGGCAGGCTCGACCGCCTCGCAGCTCGCGACGAGCAGCGTCACGTCGGGGTTCCCGAGGCCGAACGGGGCGAGCCGGTCGAGCTCCTGCGCGAGCTCGAGCGTGAGCGCGGAGGCGGGCACGACGGCGTCGATCACGGTGACGGGCCGGAGGTCGTCGTCCGTCAGCACGGAGTCCGCGTGCGCTCCGAACGCGGCGGCGAAGGGCTCGAGCTGCTCCGTCCGGATCGAGAGCCCGGCCGCGGCGCGGTGGCCCCCGAAGCGCTCGAGGTGCCGGGCGCAGGCAGCGAGCGCGCCGTGGAGGTCGAACGAGCCGATCGATCTCCCGGATCCTTTCCACTCGGTGCCGCCGCCGCCGGACGCGATCAGGACGACCGGCCGGTGGAAGCGCTCGACGAGGCGCGAGGCGACGATTCCGATCACCCCCTCGTGCCAGTCGTCGCTCCAGAGGACGTAGCCGCGGCGACGGCGCTGCGCCTCCGGCCACTCCTCGATCTGCCGGGTCGCCTCGCGGAGGATCCTGTCCTCGACGGTCTGCCGCTCGCGGTTCAGGACTTCGAGCTCCCGTGCGCAGGCGGAGGCGATCTCCACGTCCTCCGTGAGGATCAGCTCGAGCGCGAGGTCGGGCCGGCAGAGACGGCCTGCCGCGTTGATCCTGGGCGCGAGCCGGAAGCCGACCGCGCCGGCGTCGACCGTGGCCCCGTCGACCCGGGCGGAGTCCATCAGCGCGCGTAGACCCGGTCGCCGGGTGGCCGCGAGCGCACGCAGTCCGGCGATCGCGAGCGACCGGTTCTCGTCGACGAGCGGCACGACGTCCGCGATCGTCGCGAGCGCGACCAGGTCGAGGTTCCGTGCGAGGGCCGGATGGTCGGCGGCGAGCAGAGCCTGCGCGAGCTTGAACACGACGCCGGTGCCGCACAGCTCGGGGAACGGATACGCGGACGGCCTCGTCGCGACGACCGGGCAGTCGGGAAGCTCGCTCCCGGGCCGGTGGTGGTCGGTGACGATCACGTCGAGCCCGAGCGTCTTCGCCTCCGCGACCTCGGCGACTGCGGTGATGCCGCAGTCGACGGTGACGACAAGCCCCACGCCCTCGGCGGCGAGCCGGACGATCGTCTCGCGGGACACGCCGTAGCCCTCCTCGAACCGGCTCGGCAGATGCCACCGGACGTCGGCACCGATCTCCCGAAGCGTCAGGACGGCGAGTGCCGTCGCGCAGATCCCGTCGACGTCGTAGTCGCCGTGGACGCAGATCTGCTCGCCGCGCTCGACGGCCAGACGGATCCGCTCGACCGCAGCACGCATGTCCCCCAGGAGGAACGGATCGTGCGGCTCGCGCTCCCCCGCCAGGAACGCCGTCGCCTCGGCCGGCTCTCGGTACCCCCTCCTCACGAGGATCCCGGCGGTGATCTCGCTGACGCCGACTGCCTGCGCCAGGGCGCGCGCATCGTCGTAGGCGCACGCACCGATCGTCCAGCGGCCGTCGTTCATCGCCCGACCGAGGGTAGGGGCGCGGTCGGATGTCGCTGCGAAACGCCTAGCGGCCGGGGTTCGGCGCGTCCAGCGCAGCCCGGACCCGCCGCGCGAGCTCGTCCGGCGTGAACGGCTTGTCGAGCAACTTGTCCTCCGCCCGGAGCTGGTGTGCGGCACGACCGCGTTCCGAGTGACCCGACGTGAAGAGGACCCGGACGTCGGGGCGTCGCTCCAGGACGTGCGCCGCGAGCTGCGGCCCACCCATGTGGGCCATCACGACGTCGGTGAGCAGGAGGTCGACGGGGGCGGGCTCGGCCTCGAGCAAGGCGAGCGCATCCTCCCCACTTCGGGCGTCGAGCACGTGATAGCCCCTCGCTTCGAGCACCTGGCGCACGAGCGCTCTCACAGCGTCCTCGTCCTCCACGACGAGCACGGTCTCGGAGCCCGACGGACCCGTGGAACGCTCGACCGGCTGCCCCGGCTCCTCGACGCCGGCGATCGCCGGCAGCCGCACGCTGACGGTCGTGCCCTCGCCCTCGGCACTCTCGATCGCGACGTCCCCGTCCAGCGAGCGCGCCACCCCGTACACGACGGCAAGCCCGAGACCGGTTCCGACGCCCGGCTCCTTCGTCGTGAAGAACGGCTCGAACGCGCGCGCTGCAGTCTCCCGGCTCATGCCGCTCCCCGTGTCGGCCACGCTGAGCTCGACGAACGACGTTCCTTCCAGCGCGGCCGGCCGCGTTGCGACCGTGAGGGTCCCGCCGCCCGGCATCGCGTCCCGGGCGTTGACCGCAAGGTTCATCACGATCTGCTCGAGCTGGCCGGGATCGACCTGGACGAGACCGATCGCGGGGTCGAGGTCGAGCACGAGCTCGACGTCCTCCCCGCTGACACGGCGGATCAGGCCCTCGAGCATCCCGATCACGCCGTTGAGGTCGAGCCGCTCGACGTGCTGCGGGCGTGCCCGGCCGAACGCGAGGAGCTGACTCGTGAGCTGGGCCGCCCGCTGTCCGGCGGCGAGCACCTCTCGGATCTCGTTCGTCGGCACCTCGCCTCGCCCGGCGCGCATCAGCGCCAGCTGGCCGAAGCCGTTCATCGCGGTCAGGTAGTTGTTGAAGTCGTGGGCGATCCCGCCGGCGAGCCGGCCGAGGCTCTCGAGCCGCTGCGCCTGGATCAGCCGGCTCTCGAGCTCGCGTCTCTCCGTGATGTCGGTCGTGAAGCCGGCGATCTGGTAGACCGTGCCGTCGGGCTCGAAGATCGGGAACGTGTGCTCGCGCACCCAACGCGTCCGGCCGTCTCGGAGGACCAGGCGGAACTCGACCTCGTACCCCTCCGCCAACCGGTCGAACGCGGCGTAGGCTCGCTCTCGGTCGTCGGGATGGACGTAGTCCCGGAAGAGCTCCTCGCCGCTCATGAGAGCCTGGGGGTCCATCCCCCAGAGGGTCGACGCCGCCGGGCTGACGTAGAGCGTCCGCTTGTCGGGCGTCGCAAGCCACAGCAGGGAGTTCATGTTCTCGGCGACACGGCGGAAGAGCTCGTCGCGATGCCGTGCGGCTTCCTCGGCCGCCACGAGGGCGGTCGCCTCGACCACGAGGACGAGAACGCCCATGACGGCTCGGGCGTCGCCGGTAGCGGAGCCGTGGACCGGCAGGTAGCTGACGCGGAACGTCCGATCCGTCTCGGGGTGCGCCAGCTCCCCAGGCTCGATGACAACGACGTCGACGACGGGCTCGTCCGTCTCGAGCACGTGACGCTGGAAGTCCGTGACCGGCGGGCTACGCCACGGGATGATCTCCGCCGACGTGCGTCCGATGTGCTCCGACGCCGACAGACGGTTCACGGCCGCGAGCGCCTGGTTCACCCGGACGTAGCGGAGCTCTGCGTCGAGCAGCGCGACGCCGACCGTGCTCGACGCGAAGAGCGCGTCGAGGATCGCATCGGGATCGAGCGAGAGGCCCTGCGGGAGATCGTTCGCGGGAGAGTCGGCCTGTGCGTCCGTGGTGGGACTCTGCCACGCGTCGGGGCGCGGCGAGCCGGCTACGCGTCGCGCGGAGGGCCCGTCCGCTTCTCCTCCCGGCCGCCCCGTCCGCGAAACGAGTCAAGCGCGATCTTCACCCAGAGGAGGACGAGCCCGGCCGTGGCGCCGACCACGAGGACGGCGAGCGGCGCGTACAGCGCCATCTGTTCGAGCGAGTACTTGGTGACCCAGGTGCCGACGAGCCAGATGACGACGACCAGGATCGCCATCGGGATGACCAGCCGGCGGTTCACAGGCGCGAGGGTACCCTTCCGACGTGGCGAGCGACGTCAACTACGTGTCCGGCGAGGACTACGTCGTCGAGTTCCTGGGCTACCGATTCGGCTTCAACGCGCTCGACTTCGAGGAACGGGTGACCGCGGCCGCGGTCCGCCTCGGGCTCATCTCCGCCAACGACCTCGACGACGAGGAGACCGGGGATCTCGTGGAGCTCGCCGCGGACGGCCAGATCGTCGAGGCCCGCTCCGGTCTCGGTCGCTACATCGTCCGCCACTGGGAGCGCGTCGCCCTCGTGAATGGCGAGTCGCTCGTCTACTGGCTGCGCAAGCTCGTCTTCCGCAGCGCGTGGCTCGATCACCGCGTGAAGGAGGGGCTGCTCGAGGTGGCGTGGGACGAGGACTCCGGCGACTTCGGCTACGCGGAGCCGCGCGGCGGGCGGGCGCTGCTCGAGCTCGCGCCCGTGCCGAGCTGGCACGAGCTCCAGTTCCGCCGCTGACGTCGGAGGCCGACCTCGGGGACGCCGGCCTGGCGCCGCTCGCGGCGGAGACCTGCACGCGTGGGCCGCTCTCGCGACACTCCACGTCCTCCCCAAGCCCGTGTGCCTCGGAACGGTCGACGGCGTGGCTCGTCCCGGTGCCGGGCTGCTCGCAGTCTGGCGCCAGCGACGTGGTAGAACCGACGCGTGGCGATGTTCCACGTCCTGCTCCTCCGCGACGGCCCCGAGTGGGACCCCGCCCTGGCGCTGGAGGAGCAGTCCGACTGGAAGGCGCACGCCGAGTTCATGAACGGCCTCGTCGGCGACGGCTTCATCGTCCTCGGCGGGCCGCTCGCCGACGAGCGCCGCGTCGTGCATGTCGTCGAGGCTGCGTCGGAGGACGAGATCCGCGAGAGACTTGCTCGCGATCCGTGGAGCCGTACCCACCTCGTCGTCGGTGCGATCGACCCGTGGACGATCCTGCTCGACGGCCGCTAGCCTGGGGAAGGGCTACAGCTTGAACGTGCAGCCGTGCAGCTTGTTGAGCCTCTTCAGGTAGGCGACAAAGGCCGCCTTGCCCGTGTGGTGAGTCGGGCGTACGTGACAGCCACGACGTTGCATTCATGCCGCGACCACTTCGCCGTGGCTCCCTCTCCCGTCACAATGGGCAGGGCGAGCGCAGCGAGGACGACGCATGCGGCGAGAACGTGGCGTGCGCCCGCGTTTCGGAATGCCGCTCGATGTGAGACTCTCTGCCGGCGCCGTTCGGGCGCAAGCCGCGAGGAGGCACCGATGACCGTGTTGGGGATCTGGACGTGGTCGTCCAGGAACGACGACGCCGACGACGTTCGCGCAGCTCTTGGCGCTCTGGTCGAACACTGCGAGACGGAGCATCCGTTGATCAGGCGACTCGGCTGGTTCTCGGCGCCCGCCAAGGACGGGGCGAGCGTGGAGTTCCGCTGGCTCGAGGAGTACGAGAGCCGCGAGACGATGGCACAGGACGAGTTCACGGCGGTGTGCGAGGCCCTGTGGGAACCTGTCAAGTCCCGGGCGATCGAAGGGTCCTTCGCAGGAAAGGCCTTCGATCGAGGCGGCTCGATCGAGCGCTGAGCCTCCTCGGACGATCCGAGCGTCACTCCCGCGAGGCTGACTGCCCACCCGCTTCCCGAATCCGTCACGCCCCTCGGCGACGATAGCCCGCTCCACCCGGAAAGGAGCACGCTGCCTCCGCGAGTTCAGGCAGCTCGCACGAGATCGGTCGCGCCACGACCCCGATTCAGGCTTAGAACACGAACGGGACGAGCATCTTGGTCGAATGCTTGTAGGCCGGGTATTCGAGAGGGAACTGCCCGGTCAGGTAGCGCTCCTCGGCGATCGCGCTGTAGAGGAAGTAGACGCCGGCCAGGACCACAGCGGTGAACCAGATCCAGCTCAGCGCGACCGCGGTGCCGACGCCCGCGACCAAGATGCCCGAGTAGATCGGATGGCGAACCAGTTGGTAGGGGCCGCTGGTCACCAGTTCTGGCTTCTCCTTCTCCGTCATCGGCGTGCCCCAGTTCCGTCCGATGTGCACGCGAGCCCAGATTGCGAACGCCAACCCCAGGGCGAAGAGGACGAGCCCGATGCCAGCGAGCCACGGGTCAGTGTTGTGTCGGTGCCCACGAAACGCCCCCAAGCGAACCAAGAGGATCACGGCAGCAGCGATCACCGCCCTGATTCGCAGCTCGCGAGACCAGGGGACGCGCCCTCTCTTCATGGAGAAGGCCGCCATGAGCCAATAGAGCCAGAACGCCGCCCAGCCAGCCGCGAAGACGAGCTCGACCGTCTTCATTGCGACTCATACTGCCCTGGCTCGGCTCGGTCAGGTGCTCGGGACGGAGAAGCCGAGTCGCTGCTCTGGCTCGGCTCTCGACAGGCGGAGCTCCCGAATCGCGCCGAGCGGCACGATCAGCTCCTCGGGCTCGTCCTCGTCACCGTGCGGGCAGAGGGTGACGAAGCCGAACCCGGGCTCGGCCGAGAGCGAGGCGAGCCGGTGCACCGAGCCGTCGAAGAGCTCGGCGGTGACCTCCACCTCCTCAACGGCGTACGTGTCCTTGAAACCCTCGATGCGGCGGTGGATCCGCCCGACCAGCTCCTCGAGCGGGCCCGCCATCCCCGGCGTCCAGAGCGTCGACACGGCTAGAACAGGCTCTCCTCGTCGGCCGGCGCCCCCACGTGCTCGCGCCCGCGCGCGGTGATCGTGCGGCCGCGAGGAGTGCGCTGCAGGAAGCCGAGCTGGAGCAGGTACGGCTCGTAGACGTCCTCGATCGTGTCGGGCTCCTCGCCGAGCGCGACCGCCAGCGTCGACAGGCCGACCGGACCGCCGGAGAACTTGTGCACGACCGCGCCGAGCAGCTCGCGGTCGGTGCGCTCGAGCCCGAGCTCGTCCACCTCGAGCAGCTCCAGAGCCTCGCGCGCTACGTGGGTGGTGATCGCACCCTCGTGCCTGACCTCGGCGACGTCGCGCACCCGCCGCAGGATGCGGTTCGCGATCCGCGGCGTGCCGCGCGATCGCCGCGCGATCTCCTCCGCTGCCTCCTCGTCGAGGTGGACGTCGAGGATGCGGGCCGAGCGCCGCACGATCGAGGTGAGCTCGTCGGGCTCGTAGTAGCCGAGCCGGAACGTCATCCCGAAGCGGTCGCGGAGCGGCGTCGTCAAGAGGCCGGTGCGCGTCGTCGCACCGACGAGTGTGAACGGCGGCAGGTCGAGGGTGAGAGTGCGCGCGGCCGGCCCCTGGCCGACGACGATGTCCAGCCGGAAGTCTTCCAGCGCCGGGTAGAGGATCTCCTCGATCGCCCGGTTGACTCGATGGATCTCGTCGACGAAGAGGACGTCGCGCCCTTCGAGCCCGGTGAGGATCGCGGCCATGTCGCCCTTCCGCTCGAGGGCGGGCCCGGCGACGGCGCGGATGCCGACTCCCAGCTCCTCGCGCACGATCTGGGCGAGCGTCGTCTTGCCGAGCCCCGGCGGGCCGACGAGCAGGACGTGATCGAGGGCCTCCCCCCGAGCCTTCGCGGCGTCGAGCGCGATCGCGAGCTGCTCCTTCACGCGTTCCTGCCCGACGAACTCGTCGAGCCTGCGCGGACGCAGCGAGCGCTCGACCTCCTCGTCTCCCTCGGCGAGGACCGGCGCGACGAGCGACTCGGTCATGCCGCCCTCCGCAGCGCGAGCCGGACGCGCTCCTCCGGCGGCAGGTCCGGATCGACCCCGGCGAGCGCCTGCTCCGCCTCGAGCGGCGACCAGCCCAGCTCGACGAGCGCGTCGCGCGCCACGAGGCCGGACGGCGCGGCGGCATCGCTCCAGCCGGGCTCGACGACGTCTCCGACCGTGCCCTTCAGCTCCAGCACGATCCGCTCCGCCGTCTTCTTGCCGATGCCGGGGATCGCCATGAAGCGCGCGTGGTCGCCGAGCGCGATCGCACGGCGCAGGTCGGCCGGGGCCGAGCCCGAGACGACCGCGAGGGCCACCTTCGGCCCGACCCCGTTGACGCCGAGCAGCAGGCCGAACAGCTCGCGCTCCGCCGAGTCGGCGAACCCGTACAGCTGCAGCGTGTCCTCTCGGACGTGCAGGTAGGTCTCGACCGTGATCTCGGCCGCTCCGTCCGCGCGGCGAAGCACCGAGGGCGTCGCCGCGACGAGGTACCCGACGCCGCCGACGTCCAGTACGAGCCCCTCTGAGGTGCGCGCGACGGGCGCTCCGCGGAGGCGTGCGATCACCCGCTCCCCCTCATCCGACCATCCGGGCGAGCGGCGGCGCGAGGGCATGGCAGATCGCGACGGCGAGCGCGTCCGCCTCGTGCGAGCTCGCCGGCTCCGCGTCGAGGGAGAGCAGGACGCGCACCATCCGCTGGACCTGGCCCTTCTCGGCCCGTCCGTAGCCGCAGACTGTCTGCTTCACCTGCGCCGGGGCGTACTCCGCGCATTCGACTCCGGCCGCCGCGGCGGCGACGAGCGCCGCGCCGCGTGCCTGTCCGACGGAGAGCGCGATGCGGGCGTCGGCACCGACGAAGGACTCCTCCAGCGCGACGGCGTCGGGCCGGTGCTCCGCAACGAGCTCCGCGACTCCCTCGAAGATCGACCTGAGGCGAACCTCCGGACGGTCGCGCGGCGTGGTGCGCCAGCACC
>Ga0187778_10000921_pt1 | contig 21101 bp, 15 predicted proteins | sample 1015_Q2_SP5_20_M_FD_132418 | JGI IMG/M metagenome (GOLD analysis project Ga0187778, IMG submission 132418) | Tropical peat soil microbial communities from peatlands in Department of Meta, Colombia - 1015_Q2_SP5_20_MG | ecosystem: Environmental > Terrestrial > Soil > Wetlands > Peat | place...
GAACGCCGCCATTCCGGAAAATCCGGCGAAGGCGCCTTGGTACTTCCTGGGGCTTCAGGAACTGGTCTCCTATTCGGCGTTCATGGGAGGCATGTTGATTCCGATAATCGTCCTGCTCGGACTTGCGTTGATTCCGTTTCTGGATCGCCGCCCTGGAGGCGAAGGCAAGTGGTTCGGCACCAGCCACGAGCGCTCAGTGTTCTGGCAATCTTTGTTCTTTGCCTGCGCAGTAACCGTCGGAACGCTTGCTTTCACAGTCAACTACGGTTGGCTGCGAAACTGGTTCCCCAACATTCACCAGCTCTGGATCATCGCGATTAACCCCGGTTCGCTGTTTGTCATAGCCTTTGCTGCCTGGTCGCTCTTCATCCTGAAGCGCAGAGATTCGGTGCGTCTGGCAGCGGTCTCGTTATTCACCTGTTTTCTGGTTGGGTTCACTCTGCTGACCTATTTTGCGACGGTCCATCGCGGGCCTAACTGGCACTTTTACTGGTGGCCCTCGCAATGGCCGGTTCACTGAGGAGAATGCGATGAAAGACCCATCCCGGATTTATCGCTGGCTCCTCCTGGTGGCGAGCATCGTCACCACCGGCTATCTGGTGGGTGCGGCGGTACGCGAGAACTATCTGGCTCAATGGCGGACTGTGCAACAGGAATACCGCAACATACTTCGCGAGAAAGCCACCGACGATCGTGGCCGAGAACTGCTCGCCAAGTTTCGCGTGGAGATGAAACAGGCCAGCATACCGGCACTTGGCACGGTCGATCGCTGCGTCAGTTGCCATAACGGCGTCGATGATCCGCGCATGACCGATGTGCCGCAGCCGCATCGTACCCACCCTGGTCATATCCTCGACAAGCATCCCGTGGATCGCTTCGGCTGCACGGTATGTCACCACGGGCAGGGCGCGGCCATGACGTTCAACGAAGCCAAGGCCGAAGACGTGTTCTGGGACTATCCGCTGCTGCCACCAGAGATGACTGAGTCGACCTGTGTCACCTGTCACGACGCGGACAAACTGCCGCCCGATCAGATTCCGCTGCTCACTGCGGGCATGAAGCTCTATCGGGAGAAAAGTTGCGGGTCCTGCCACAAACTTGGAGGACGCGGTGGGGCGCTCGGTCCAGCGCTGGACAACGAAGGGGCAAAGACGAAACACCAGCTCATCATGACGAACCTTAAGCCGCCCCACACCACGTGGAGTTGGCAAAATGCCCACTTTCGCGATCCGGGTGGAGTGGTTCCCGACAGCCTGATGCGCAATCCGACCGTCACTCGGCAGGAAGCGCTGGCGCTGACCGCGTACATGCTTTCGCAGTGGAAGAGGGATGTACCAGAAAGCTATCTGGCGCCCGACAAGATCGAGCAGAAATACCGAGCACTCCATCCCGTGCCCCTGGCCGGCGAGCAGGTTTACAGGCAGTACTGCACGGCCTGCCACGGTAACGGAACCTACACTCGATGGGACAAGAAATTCAACCGCTTTATTCCGGCGATTCGCGGCGTCTCTCTGATCTCAACCGCAACTCCCGAGTATTTCCGAAGCAACATCGAGCAAGGACGTCCCGGCACGCAGATGCCGGCTTGGGGTCTGCATGCGGGCGGATTGCTTCCCGAAGAAATAACGGGAGTGATCGAGTATCTCCGTTCGGGTGCTCCTGCAGCTCCCGCGATGACGGCGCTGACGCAGCACGGGGACGCCAGCAACGGTCTTTCTCTTTTCCTGAGAAACTGCGCCGGTTGCCACGGCATGAATGGCCGCGGTGGGATGGCCCCCGAGATCGGTAATCCGGTATTCCAGCAAGCCGCTGCCGACGAATTCATCACCCACACTATCCGCAGCGGCCGCATCGGAACCGCGATGCCTGCCTTTCAGCGTACCGAGGCGCCGGCATTTAGCGATCAGGACATCGCCGACCTGCTCGCTTATTTGCGGACACTCGGAGAATCGAGAGGTCAGAAGGCTATGGCGCAGAACGCGACTTCAGCAACTCCTGCGGGAGGCAAGCCATGAGCGAAAAAACGAGCGACAAGATGAGCGACGAGAACAAACCTCAAAAGCCATTCTCGCGGCGCAACTTTATCCAAATCTCAGCCATGACGGCCGCCACCCTCGCCCTACCCGGTTGCTCGCGCAATGAGAAGCCAGTTTTGAGTACGCTGACGGGAGACTTTGATCCCCTGCGCACGTATCCCTATCGCGGCTGGGAGGACTTCTACCGCAAAATCTGGACGTGGGACAAAGTCGTACGCTCCACGCATTCTGCTAACTGCACCGGGTCCTGCTCATGGAAGGTGTACGTACGAAATGGCGTGATGGTCCGGGAAGAGCAGGCTGCCGACTATCCGCGTATCAATGCCGACCTGCCCGACTACAATCCACGCGGCTGCCAGAAGGGTGGATGCTTCACTGAGTACGTCTACAGTCCGCAGCGTCTTCGCTATCCGCTGATTCGGACCGGAGAACGCGGCGAAGGCAAGTGGCGCCGCGCCACCTGGGACGAAGCGCTCACGATGGTTGCCGAAAAACTGCTCGACAACATCTACAACCACGGCCCGGATACTAATTCCTTCTTCAGTGTCATCCCGGCCATGAGCCCGGTCAGTTTCTGCGCCGGTTCGCGCCTGGCTCACTACATCGGTGGCGTCTTCCTTTCTTTTTATGACTGGTATTGCGATCTGCCTCCCGGTGAACCGTTGACCTGGGGCGTCCAGACCGAATCGTGCGAGTGTGCCGATTGGTTTAACTCGAAGTACATTGTGCTCTGGGGATCGAACATTTCGCAGACGCGCATTCCCGATGCGCACTTCGCGTGGGAAGCGCGCTACAACGGCGCGAAGATCGTCTGTATTTCGCCTGACTACAACTCCAGTTCGATCCACGCCGATCTCTATTTCCGAATCAATCCCGGTACCGACGGCATCCTCGCTCTGGGTGTAGCCAAATACCTTACCGACCACGATCTGATTGATGCGCCTTATGTGAAAGAGCAGACGGACCTCCCGTTACTGGTCTCTATCTCCACAAAACGCTTCCTTCGCGAATCGGATGTGAAGAACGGCGGCAAGGAAGACATTTTCTACGTCTGGGACGCAAAGCAACAAAAAGCAGTCCCGGTACTGGGCTCGATGGGCTCCGATAAAAAGACAATTCAATTGGAGGGAACCGATCCGGAGCTGACGGGAACGTTCAAGGTCCAACTGGCCGACGGAAAAACTGCCGAAGTCACGACTGTTTACGAGTTGCTCAAGAAGGAACTCGCGAATTATCCCCTCGACAAAGTCGCTGCCAGGACGGGCCTTCCCGCTCACGAGATTGAACAGTTTGCCAAGGAACTTGGCACGCGCAAGCCGGCCATGATCATCCACGGGGCCGGAACCAATCACTGGTTCCACAACGACCTCACGAACCGGTCCTTCATCTTGTTGGTGGCGTTAACCGGCAACGTCGGCAAGAACGGCGGCGGTTTCAATCACTACGTGGGACAAGAGCGGCTTTGGCCGGAGCAGGGGTTCTTCAAGCTCGCGTTTCCTGAAACCCGCAAGAAGCAACGCTTCCAGAACACAACGCTTTGGAGCTACGTCCACTCCACGAATAAAGATCCGCACCTTTATAACGGCAAGCCGATCGAGTGGTACATCCAAGAGTCGGTGAAGAATGGCTGGATGCCGCTTTGGCCGAAGAATGGCAAGAAGCCGAGAGCCATGGTCATCTGGCGCGCGAACTATCTGAATCAGGCGAAGGGCAACGAGATTCTGGAATCTTCGTTGTGGAAGGACCTTGACCTCATCGTCGACATTAACTATCGGATGGACACGACCGCGCTCTATTCCGATGTCGTGCTGCCTGCGGCCAGCTACTACGAAAAGGTAGACATCAACTCCACCGATTGCCACAGCTACATTCATCCCTTCGGGAAAGCCTGCGAGCCTCTGTTTGAGAGCAAGACCGATTGGGACATCTTCCGGGCCCTGGCGGCAAAAATCGCCGACGTTGCGACGAAGAAAGGGTTTAAACCCTTCCACGACGACGCCTTCGACTGGAATCGCGACTTTACGCAGCTCGAACGCGATTGGACAGGCAAGGGCGCGATTCAGAGCGACGAACAGGCAGTGAACTTCATTCTAGGTAATGCCGAAGAGACCAAGGGAATGACTTACGCCCAGCTCCAGGAGAAGCCCAGGCGATTCGTTGCGACCGACCCCGAATCATGGAACAGCGATGTAGAAGAAGGTGTCGCCTACACTCCCTTCAAGCATCAGGTCGAAAAGAAACGTCCGTGGCGGACGCTGACCGGACGCCAGCAGTTTTACATCGATCATCCCTGGTACATCGACCTCGGCGAGCAGTTGCCGACGTTCAAAGAGCCAGTCGCGGAGAAGTTTCCGCTCTACTGGAATACGCCGCACGGGCGCTGGTCGATTCACTCCACATGGCGCGACCACCGCGCGATGTTGCGGCTGCAGCGTGGCGGTCCGATCGTCTACATGAATCCCGAGGATGCCCGCAAGCGTGGCCTCCAGGACAACGATTGGGTCCGCATTCACAACGACATTGGGCATTGTGTGTGCCGTCTACAAATCCTGCCCGGCGAAAAGCCAGGTCGCGTAACCATGTACCACGGCTGGGAGAAATATCTCGGCTTCAAGGAAGGCGGCTGGCAGTCATTGACCTACATCAAGATCAAGCCGACACAACTAATCGGGAAATACGGCCACGTGAACTTCCGCCTGAACTACTGGGGACCGACCGGCAACAATCGCGACATCAAGGTCGAGGTGGAAAAGGCAAAGGTCTGAGGAGAGGCAGTCATGTCGAAGCACCAATATGCGATGGTGATGGACTTAAACAAATGTCTGGGCTGCCAGACCTGCACCATCGCCTGCAAGAAGCTCTGGACGGACCGCGACGGTACTGGATACATGTACTGGAACAACGTCGAGACTCGGCCAGGTCTTGGCTATCCGCGCCAATGGGATCGCATCGGAGGTGGCTGGAAGGACGGATCGCTCCAGCCCAGCCCATTACCAACCATGGACGACTACGGTCACGCCTGGGAATACAACTACGAGCAGCGCCTTTATGAAGGCAAAAAGCAGCCCGTCATGCCGTCGCCGGAACCGAAGTCCGGTGTCAACTGGGATGAAGACGTCGGCGGTTGGAATGAGGATGAAAATTACTACTTTTACTTGCCTCGGATCTGTAATCACTGTACGTATCCCGCGTGTCTTGAGGCTTGCCCGCGAAAGGCTATCTACAAGCGGGAAGAGGACGGCATCGTCGTCATCGATCAGGACCGTTGCCAGGGATATCGCTACTGCATCAAGGCGTGCCCTTACAAGAAGATTTACTTCAACGAGGTGACTGGGAAATCCGAGAAGTGCATCTTCTGTTATCCGCGTTTGGAGAAAGGCCAGGTCAATGCCTGTGCCGCCCAATGTCCGGGCCGCCTGCGCTTTGTGGGATTGCTCGACGACCCAGACTCGCCCGTGCACAAACTCGTACTGGTGCACAAGATCGCGCTGCCGCTCTTCCCGGAAAAGGGGACGCAACCGAACGTCTACTATGTTCCGCCACTCAATCCCCCGAAACGTGAGAATTACGGCAAGAGCATCCTCGAAGAACCGCGTATCCCGCTCGATTACCTCGTCTATCTGTTCGGCGAAGATGTCAAGGACGTACTGAAGCGATTGGAGGCTGAGATGAGGAAATCTCAGGAGGGCGGCCGCAGCGAGATTCTGCAACTGCTCATCGGCCGTGACGCTGAAACACGGTTTCACATTCGGCCACAACTTGTGCAGATTCAGACCTAGGAGGAGAGAATGCGAATTCGTTTACTGTCGTTCAGGATTGTTGCTTGTTGCCTTCTCTCCATTTGTGTCTTCGCACAAACTCAAACCAAGCCAGCCAGCCTGCAATCCTTGCCAATTGGTACATCGTCGGCGAGTGCCGACAGTCTGCTGAAAGAGGACGCGACTGCTTGGAGCCACATCGTGCCCAAGCGTGTCGCCCTGAATCGGACCCCTCTACTTTATGACACCGACGAACCCGCAACCTTGGAGATCCCAACCTTGGAAGTCCGCTGCGTGCGCGCTCAGGACAAGCTGATTGTGCACCTGGATTGGCGCGATGCGACTCAAGACGCGGTTGTTCTGCCAGAGGTTCCAAACACTGCCCCGGAAACGCGCTTCCGCAAAGTGCAGACGGAAGCGACCGATCGTTTCTTCGACGCCGCTGCTGTGATGTTTCCAACGAAGTCAAGCGCTGGAGAGTTGTCCCCGTCGCTTCAGATGGGAGATCCCGATCACCCGGTGCAGATCTACTACTGGAGCGCAACGCGTGGCGCGATGTTGATGGAAGCGCACGGGCGCAGCACGACCCATCGGACTGGTCAAACCTTTCCGGCAAACGCCGTCTATCAGAATGGCCAGTGGAACGTCACTCTGGAACTGCCGAATCTTCCCGCTGGTACGCCGCTGGCGTTCGCGGTGTGGAATGGAAGTCAGAAGGACAGAGACGGTAGGAAGTACTTTTCCGTGTGGCAAATCCTAGGATAAAAAGAGAGCGAGCACATTCATGCTGGACGTTGCCAGCGACCAACACACCACGGCATCGATGAATTGGGAACAAATCGATCTCTACCGTTTTTTCGCTCGCATGTTCTCTCCACCATCACGAGAGTGCTTTGAGTTTTTGACGCAGCCATCCATCTCACAGGACCTTAGAGCCTTGGCACAACATCTCGGCTGCGATGAAGAAATCTCGGAATTTTGCTGGTTCTCAACGTACGACCTTTATGAATCAGCCTATATCAGCCTGTTCGACGTGGGGCTTCCTGAGCCCGTGGTTCCGCTGTTCGAATCGGCTCATGACAAAAGCCATCCGGCACAGGAAATCGCTCTTGAAAACACGTATTTCTATGATGTTCTAGGCCTGAGATCGGACCCCACGACGGGCGTACCTGACTATCTCGTTACTCAACTGGAATTTCTTTCAGCCCTCCGTTTCACACAGGAGAATGCATCTGAAAAAACCACTCGCGCATCTCTGGTACTCGCAAAATCAGAATTCCTCGCACGTCACCTTTTGAATTGGCTGCCCGCGGCTGCCGAAAAGCTGAACAAGACTGAAGCACCGGGATTTCCGCTGCTGATGAATCTGCTTGTTCGATTCCTTCAGAGGGAACAGGGTTCGAGCAACGAGAGTATCGTCTAAAGGGTCGACCAGCCGACGTTCCTGGATCACCGGCGCTCGGGGCACAGAGTATCCGCGACCGAACCAGTGTCGTAGCCAGTTCTCGCAGCAAGCCTTCTTCAATGTCGCTCACTGCGGTTGGATGGATAACCCCAACGACGGAAAAACTCCGCCTGCTTTTTCTGGCTCGCCATCCGATGTAGCATGGTACGGCGCCGCTTCGGAGATAACGGATCATCATAAAGCGACGACCGCGCCTCTCCGAGCCAACGCAGCCAACTCTCCCACTCGGGACCGAACTGAGATTCCAACTGTTTGCGTAATCGCTGCGCCAGCGCCCCACTATGGCCCGCGGTTGAGATTGCGATTTGCAACGGGCCGCGACGCACCACTGCTGGATAGTAGAAGCCACAAAGCGAACGGTCGCGGACGACGTTACAAAGGATCTGGCGCTGCTGTGCCTGTTCAAACACCGATCGGTTGAGCGTCTTGACAGACGTCGCGACCACCGCAAGAAACACGCCATCCAAGTCACGCACATCGAAACGCCGCTGTTCCCAAACGATCTTGTTTTCCGCTGCCCAAGCTTGAATCGTCCGAGTCGCGGCCGGCGCGACCACAACGACGTGCGCTCCACATCGCAGCAGCGTCGGTATCTTCCCTTCTGCTGTTTTTCCCGCGCCAACGACAAGGCATCGACGCTTGGCAAGCTTAACAAACATCGGGAAAAGCGGGATCTTCTCTCCCGACAGTCGCGACGGTTGTGTGCTCACATCCCTCCCTACAGCTAATGTGGTTGTTTCTAGATTGCCGAGAATAGGAGTTGGGAGCAAATGCAAAGAAGTGATGGCTGGCATAAGAGAACCCGCATAGCGATCGCGCGCCATGGGACCGCATATTGAAAAGTCGAGGGATTCTGCGATCAAGTCTGGATAATGGCGGCCATAGATTTTATTGATTTGCAGTCAACTTCCCGTCTGGTTAGATTGCCCAAAAATCGGAGCGCGGTTTGCTCTTCAGGATTGGAATTATAGGCTCTGCTCCAGGTTGAGGCTCGCTGCGATTCCCGATCGTAGGAAATCCCCCGGATACCAGGTCGTATCCAAGAACCCTCAATTCAGACAAAGCAGAGATCGGTGCTGGCCGACTTTGGAAGCTGCGTTACGACAGAAGGCACGGTGCGGTTTGGCTGTTTATAAGGCTGACGTGGGGTCGGCCGTCTGGGGACGAGATGTCTTTACCACTCATCGAACGGGCAAGCAGTGATGACGTCAGGTTCGTGTTGAGCCGGCAGTTCCCGCACGCGGCGCAACACGTCCTGTATGAAATCGAGCCCTTGGCAACCGCTCCCCGAATCCCTGCCCGCGCGCCGTTTCCGGGGGAGCAGTACCGCTTTCACTTTGATATGACGCAGTGCATTGGGTGCAAGTGCTGCGTCGTGGCGTGCAATGAGCAGAACGGGAATCCGGCGGACATCAATTGGCGGCGCGTGGGGGAGATCGAGGGTGGGTGGTATCCCGACACTTACCGGCTGCATTTGTCGATGGGTTGCAATCACTGCCTTGAACCGTCGTGCTTGATTGGCTGTCCGGTTGAGGCTTACACGAAAGATCCGGCCACGGGCATCGTGCAGCACAGCGCTGAGGCCTGTATCGGATGCCAGTACTGTACCTGGAATTGCTCGTATGGCGTGCCGCAATACAACCTGGAGCGCGGCGTGGTTGGCAAGTGCGATATGTGCTATGGGCGGCTTACGAACGGTCGCGAGCCGGCTTGTGTGAATGCTTGTCCAGAGGGCGCGATTCGTATCGAAGTTGTGAAGATCGATGAGTGGAAGCGCGAATATTCCGGTGCGAACGCGCCGGGACTTCCTTCTGCTGACGACAGCATCTCGACCACACGAATTACGCTTCCCGACAGACTTCCACCGGACATCCGAAAAGCCGACTCGTGGCGCGTGCGGCCAGAGGCGCCCCACTGGCCGCTGGTCTTCATGACTGTCTTAACGCAGCTCTCGGTGGGATCGTTTGCATCGATTTGGCTGCTGCAACTTGTGCGAGGAGGCTCGCGGCTGGGCACGGCAGCTATTGGATCCCTGACTCTGGGGGGATTGGCGCTCGCTTCTTCCACCGCTCACCTGGGACGACCGATTCGTGCGTACCGGGCTTTGAAGATGTGGAAGCGCTCGTGGCTAAGCCGCGAAGTCTTGCTTTTCGGCTGCTTCTCAGCGATGGCGGGGCTCTATGCTGCTTCGCTTTGGCTGGGCTCGTCGATGAGCCGGCAATTGGGTGGTGCAACCGTGGTACTGGGTGCCACCGGCATTGTGGCTAGCGCATTCATTTATCTGGTTCCGGCACGGCCGTCGTGGAACACGAAGTTCACGGTGTCCGATTTCTTCTTGACTGCCGCGCTTCTAGGGCCCTTCTTCGCCGTAGCCATCGGCGCTACCCATGGACGTCTGGTCGTTCTGATCGGGATTGTCTCCGCCTCGGCGCAATTGCTGAATCAGACGCTGCGCTTCCTCTGGCTGATTGCTTCAGATTCCTTTGAGCTGCAGGCGTCGGCACGGTTGCTATCGACCACTCTGGCGAAAACGTTTCTGCTGCGTGGGGCTCTCTTGATTGTTGGGGGAATCGTTCTGCCATTGTCGAGTCCTGGCGTCGCACGATTCGCGGCTTTGGCCGTTGCTTTCGCGGGAGAGATTGTGGGGCGGTACCTCTTTTATATCAGCGTAGTGCCGAAGAACATTGCCGCTCCTTACCTTGTGGCGCAGGAGAGGGTGGCATGACCTTGCTGCGGAAGCTGGGCGTGGACATTCTCTCCGAGAAATATTCCTACGCTGACGATCCTGAGTACGGACACACTTCGGCGCAAAAAATCCCAGATCGCTGGGTCGCGACCACATGCGGCTACTGCTCGGTCGGTTGCGGAATGTTCCTTGGAGTGAAGGATGGGCGCGCGGTCAGTGTTCGCGGAAATCCGAATCACCCCGTGAACCTGGGCAAGCTGTGCCCCAAGGGACTCTCGGAGCACTACACACTCGAAGCTCCGAACCGCGCCCGGACACCACTCATGAGGAAGAACGGAAAGCTGGCTCCGGTCAGCTGGAATGAAGCGCTCGATACGCTGGTCACGAAACTTCGCGGCACGCAGGAGCGATATGGTCGTGACTCGCTTGGCGTAATCAGCACGGGCCAGCTGGTCACGGAAGAGTTCTACACGCTGGGCAAACTGGTGCAACTTGGATTCGGAACGAAGAACTACGACGGAAACACAACGTTGTGTATGGCCAGCGCCGTTTCTGGCTACAAACGTTCATTTGGCAGTGATGGACCGCCCGGTGCCTACGAGGATCTGCAGAAGTCAGACGTCATATTCCTGATCGGCGCAAACATTGCCGATAACCATCCTATTCTCTGCCAGCATCTGGAGGCTAATGCCAGAAAGACTCTCATTGTTGCCGACCCGCGTGTCACTAAGACTGCGATGATGGCCGACCTGTTCCTGCCGCTGAAGCCGCGATCGGACATCGCGCTTTTGAACGGAATTATCCACGTGTTGATTCAGACCGGGCAGATTGACTGTGGATTCATCGCGAACCATACGCGAGGATTCGCAGAACTTGCGAAGTTCGTCGAGGAGTACACGCCTCAGTACGTAGCCGAAGTCACCGGACTGAGTGAGGAGCTGATTCTCAAGACTGCCCATCTGTACGGAAACGCCCAAGCTGCGTTTATCGGATGGACGATGGGCGTCAATCACAGCACGCAGGGCGCGGAGACGGTGAACGCGATCAACAATCTGGCGCTGATCACCGGCAACATCGGCCGGGCCGGGGCTTCTCCCTTCTCCATCACCGGGCAGTGCAACGCGATGGGCACCCGCGAAGCGGGATTCACGTCGAGCCTTCCGGGATACCGCAAGTTCGAGAGCACACGCGATCGTGAGGAAGTGGCAGCTCTGTGGGGACTCTCAGCGAATCGCATTCCTACTTCGGGTGGACTGGCGTACCCCGACATCATCGAGGCGGCGATCAGCAAAAAGATCCGCGCGCTTTGGGTTATTGCTACAAATCCCATCGTTTCCTTCCCCAACCTCGACGTGCTGAAGCAGGGCCTTGAGACGCTGGATTTTCTTGTTGTGCAGGACGGGTTCCATCCCACGCCGACCTCTGAGCTTGCTGACCTCGTTCTTCCTGCCGCGATCTGGGGCGAGAAAGAGGGGACGTACACAAATTCAGAACGTCGGGTCAGCAAGGCTAACCGCGCCGTCGATCCACCGGGTGAAGCCAAGTCGGATTTCGAGATATTCCTGGCGATTGCGGAAAGGCTCGGCTGCCGAGAGGAACTTTTTCCCGGATGGACGAGCCCTCGACAAGCTTTCGACGAATGGAAGCAGGTATCGAAGGGCCGCCTCTGCGACTATTCCGGCCTGACTTACGAGTTGATTGAGCAGCACAACGGAATTCAGTGGCCGTTTCCGGAGGGGCAAGCGGAAATAAGAACGACTCGTCTTTATGAAGACGGGAAGTTCTCAACCGAAGACGGCAAGGCCCAGCTGTTCTGCGTTGACTGGACTCCCTTCCCGGAGCAACCCAACGAGCAGTTCCCATTCGTGCTGAACACCGGGCGCACGGTGGAGCATTGGCACACCCGCACCAAGACAGGTCAAGTTCCGATTCTCCAGCGGATGTCGCCGAGCGCGTGGCTGGAGATGAATACGCGCGACGCTCATACCCTCCGCCTGAAGCCCCATGATCGCGTCGACGTGATCTCTCGCCGGGGCCGCGTCAGAAACGTCGAATTACGTGTGACGGAGATCGTGGCGCCCGGCCAGGTATTCATGCCGTTCCATTTCGTGGAAACGAATGCAAATCAGGTGACGCAGAGCGCATTTGATCCGATCTCGCGCGAACCCAACTACAAACAGTGCGCCGTCGCTGTTCAGCTAAGCCGCACACCCAAGGGTCACGACAAGTCCGGATGGCGAGCACAGAAATCAACGGAGGTGAGTCAGTGAAAAAGCTTGTGGTCGTCGGGAATGGAATGGCGGGAGTGGCTTGCGTGGAGCAGATCCTGCGGCACTCTCCAAAGTTCGACATCACAATGTTCGGCGACGAGACCCACGTCAACTACAACCGCATCCTGCTGTCTTCGGTGTTGGCGGGCGAAAAGTCGGATGACGACATCGTTCTTAACGGTCTGGATTGGTATCAGCGCAACAACATCGATCTCCGACTCGGCGTCCGCATCGTGGGCGTCGATTCCCAAGCTAAGACCGTCACCGGCGACGACGGCAGCGTGAACAGCTTCGACAAGCTCCTGCTGGCCACGGGAAGCGTCCCTTTGATCCCGTCAATCGATGAAGTCAAGAAGGACGGCGTCTTTGTTTTCCGCAATCTTGACGATACACGTGCGCTGCTGGAGCGTTGTCGCCCCGGGCTGAAGGCGGTGGTGATCGGTGGCGGCTTGCTCGGCCTGGAGGCCGCACGCGGTCTGCAGGTGCAGGGATGCGACGTAACGGTAGTACACCTGATGGAGTGGTTGATGGAGCGTCAGTTGGACACCACCGGCGGCGGCTATCTGGCCCAGAAGATGAATCGGATGGGCATCACGGTGCTGCTTGGCCTGAGCACCACCGCTATTCTCGGGAACGGACGAGTCGAAGGCGTTCAATTCAAGGGCGGTGGCAGCATCCCCGCAGATCTTGTCGTGATTGCCGCGGGGATTCGGCCCAACGTGGGACTCGGGCACGAGGCTGGCCTCGAAGTCAAACGCGGCATCGTGGTCAACGACTACATGGAAACTTCTCAACCCGACATTTTCGCCGTAGGCGAGTGTGTGCAGCACAACGGCATTTGTTATGGGCTGGTTGCACCGCTCATCGAGCAGGGGAAAGTGCTTGCCGCGACCATTACCGGAAATAGGGGTCCGAAGTACGAAGGCAGCGTGCAGGCCGCGAAGCTGAAGATCATGGGCGTCGATGTCTTTTCCGCGGGTGAGATCGGCGACAAACTCGACGGCTCCGAGGTTATCCGCTACGAGGACCCGGCGCTCGGAATCTACCGAAAGCTGACTCTGAAAGACGGCAAGCTCGCGGGTGTCATTCTGGTGGGGGACACCGCCGACAGCCACCGCTACATGGATTGGCTGCGCACGCAAAAAGATCTTGTTCCTCTGCGCCGCCAGCTTCTGTTTCTTGCTCCGCTCGAAGATGCGGGCAGCGACATCGCACAGATGGCTGACAGCGAGACCGTCTGCGGCTGCATGGGTGTTACGAAGGGCACGATTATCCAGGCCATTCACGAAAAAGGCGTGAATACTCTCGCGCAGCTCAAGGAATGTACGCGCGCCTCCACCGGTTGCGGAAGCTGTTCCGGCCTCTGCCAGTCGCTGCTGAAGGCCGTCGTGCCTGAGTTTGCAGAAGAAGTCAAGACTACGATCTGCAGGTGCATACCGTATTCAGAGGGTCAGCTCCGTGACATCCTGCGCAGCCAGCAGTTAAAGAGCGTGCAGGAGGTGCTGGAAATCTACGGTAACGGAACCGGATGTGAAATCTGTAAACCCGCATTGAGCTACATGCTCGACGTGCTGTGGTGCGGCGACCACAGCGAAGATCGCTCGGCGCGCTTTATCAACGACCGCGTTCACGCCAACATTCAGAAGGACGGAACATTCTCTGTCGTGCCTCGCATTCGCGGTGGCGTGACTTCGCCCGACGAACTTCGACGCATCGCCGATGTCGCCGACAAGTATCAGATCCGTATGGTGAAGATCACGGGCAGCCAGCGCATCGATTTACTGGGTGTGAAGAAGTCGGATCTGCCGAAAGTCTGGGCCGATCTTGGAATGCCATCCGGACAGGCCTACACAAAGGGCGTGCGCATGGTGAAGACCTGCGTAGGCACCGACTTTTGCCGTTTCGGAGTGCAGGATTCCACCAGCGCAGGCACCGAACTCGAGCGCCGCTTCGAAAATCTATTTACACCGCACAAGGTCAAGATGGGCGCCGTGGGATGTCCTCGCAACTGCGCCGAGGCAACCGTAAAGGACATCGGCCTGGTTGGCCAGGATGGAAGCTGGCAAGTTGTCGTTGGAGGAGCAGCCGGGAAGAAAGTCCGCAAGGCTGATCTTCTTGTGACCGTCGAATCCACAGAGCAGGCGCTGGAGGCGGCTGCTCTCTTCTTCCAGTACTACCGCGAAGGAGCGAACTATCTCGAACGGACCTACGATTTCGTCGAGCGAGTCGGGATTGAGAAGGTCCGAAAAGAGACTGTGTACGCGTCGGAAGTGGCCAAACAGGGATTACTCGAGCGATTGCGCAAGTCGAAGGAACATTCCAGTGACGCGTGGCTCGAGCGCGACACGCTACGCAATCCAACTCAGTTTGTACAAATCCAGCCTTTAGAGGAGGTCTTCGTATGAACGGAGCCGATGCATGGATTCGCATCGTCCACTGCTGCGACATACCGCTGCGCGAGGGCCGGGCAGTGAAAGTCGGGAACCGCGAGATCGCCATCTTCAATCTTGGCGACCGCTTCCTTGCCATCGAGAACCGCTGCCCGCACAAGGGCGGCCCGTTGGCCGATGGCATTGTCGCTGGCTCTACTGTGGTCTGCCCGTTGCACGCCTGGAAGATGAGTCTCGAAACGGGAAAGGGTGCGAATGGCCCGAGCGCATCGAGCTGTGTTGAGACCTTCCGCACGCGCGTGGAGGGTGGGATCGTTCTTCTAGAGTGGCGCGACACGTACAAAGAGTTTGAGGAAAACCGAGACGCACCGATGATTTGCGGGCAACCCAGTGGGATTGCCGCCATGACTGATTACTCATCCTTAGCGTAGCGGCGTTACTGCCGCAACTGCTCAACAACGAGCGAGCAGTCATCCAACAGAAGGAAGAACGAATCATGGAATATCGGTTGTTCACTTCGAGTGCGAATGGGGATCAGAATCTTGCCCTCAAACCAGACTCCGACGGTCGCGCTACTCGTATCCGGCTATTCAACTTCTGCACTGTGCCGATGCGCGCCTTTCATCTTTCGTGGATTGCTTTCTTTCTGAGCTTCGTTGCCTGGTTCGGAATCGCCCCGCTCATGGCCGTCGTGCGCGATGATCTGAAACTCACGAAGGCGCAGATCGGAAATACTGTGATCGCCTCCGTGGCGATCACGATCTTCGCTCGACTGCTGACCGGCTGGCTGTGCGATCGCTTCGGCCCACGACGTACGTACTCGGGACTTCTGATACTCGGCGCACTGCCGGTGATGGGAATTGGCTTCGCTCATAGCTATCACTCTTTCCTGGTTTTTCGACTCGCGATTGGGTTGATCGGGGCATCGTTCGTAATTACGCAATATCACACCTCGTTGATGTTCTCCCCTTGCGTCGTCGGTACAGCGAATGCGATTACAGCGGGGTGGGGCAATCTTGGGGGAGGAGTCACACAGTGGGCCATGCCGCTGTTGTTCGGCGCATTCATTGGAATCGGAGCGGACAAATTTCTGAGTTGGCGAATGGCGATGATCGTTCCCGCCATACTCATGTTCTTTACGGGAATCGCGTACCACTTGTTTGCCGAGGACATGCCGGATGGCCGGCCTTTTTCTCCCCGGACCGGTGGCGCGGCCTTTTGGGAAGCAGCAGCCGATTATCGCGTCTGGCTGCTCTTTCTTCTTTACGGAGCATGCTTCGGCGTTGAGATCACTGTGGACAACGTTGCAGCGTTGTACTTCAAAGACACTTTCCACCTCACGCTCAAACTGGCCGGACTGCTGGCCAGCCTCATCGGAATGCTGAACCTGTTTGCTCGTGCGCTGGGTGGAATCGCGGGCGATTGGGCTGGAAGCAAGTGGGGTCTCGGTGGCCGAGCTCGCCTGCTCGGGGTCACGATCTTCCTGGAAGGTCTACTGATGGTTTTGTTCTCGCGGCAGACAATTCTCGGCCCGGCAACCGTTGCATTTCTGCTCTTCGGCTTGCTCGTATGTATGGCGTGTGGCGTGACCTTTGCAGTGGTGCCTTTGATTCGGCCACGAGCCGTCGGATCCGTTTCGGGGATTGTCGGCGCCGGCGGAAATCTCGGCGCCGTTCTCGCAGCAATGCTGTTCAAGTCGGAACGTCTTACAGGCTCGAACGCATTCTTGATCTTGGGCAGCGTCGTTGCCGTCACCTCGCTCTGCACACTCTTGCTGCGCTTCAGCGAGGCCCAGACCCTTGTACCAGGCGTGCAGGTGATTCCGGCTCCCATGTCCGCCGACTGAGGGATCCCCAACACAGGGCCGACAATCGGTTGAATTCGCAGGTGAGACTTAAGTCATCGCGTACCGGCAGTCTGGAGGCTCAAAGTGAGAGTTGCAGGTTCCGCATCTGTCGGCGCCATGGGAGAGCGCTGAAGGGCAGAGAATCACCATGGAGGTATAGGATGAAATTGCGCGTGGCAGAATGGCTCGGTGTAGTTGCACTCTTCTCAGGCGTGGTACTCGGACAGCAATCGCTGCCCTCTACACAGCAGAACGCTCTTTTAGCCACAGTCTCCAGTGCAGCAAAGCCGTCCGACGTGCCGAGTCCACAGGCTGTTCCGCAGACGAGACCCTCTGCAAAACACAAGCTAGGGCCGCTCGAGGTCTCGGTCAATTGGCGCACCCGAGCGGAAGGCTGGAACTGGTTCGAGGGGCAAACCGGGAACAGCGACTACGGCTTCTGGAACTCGACGTTGCGGATCGGTCTGGGCCAAACTGGCGAGCGCATGGACTGGTTCCTCGAAGGGGAACAGCCGTCCATTCTAGGGTTGCCAAGCAATTCGGTGGTGGCCGCTCCGCAAGGTCAACTCGGCTTGGGCGGATCCTATTACGCGGCGAACAATAGTCACACGAACGAAGCGAACGGATTTGTAAAGCAAGCATTTCTGAATTTCAAACATCTAGGCCCGCTTGCGTTGAAGATCGGGCGCTTCGAATACTTTGACGGCGCCGAAGTCAAACCAGCAGATCCTTTCCTCGCAAGCGTTGTTCAAACTCGCATCACACACCGCCTGATCTCGAACTTTGGATTCAGCGCGGTGCAGCGGGCGTTTGACGGCGCCCAGTTATCGCTCAATTCGGGGCCGAACAACTTTACGTTTCTTGGCGTACGGCCTACACAGGGAGTTTTTCAAGTAAGAGGCATGAACGAACTCGATGTGGATGTGTACAGCGGCGCGTACACGCGCTCGATAGGCTCGGGAAGAAGCGTCGGCGAACTCCGCGTTTTCACCATCGGCTACATTGACCACCGCACGCTTGTGCTCAAGACTGACAACCGCCCCTCGGTCATCCGATCCGCAGACCATGGGAAGATTGAGATTGGAACCTATGGGCTGGATTACGTTCATGTTTACGACGCGGACAGGACAGGGAAATTCGATCTCGTCCTCTGGGGCGCGCTGCAGAATGGTTCATGGGGAAGTCAAACACAACATGCCGCAGCGTTTGTTACCGAAGCGGGCTGGCAGTTGCCTGTCAAAGTCGCGCAACCATGGTTTAGTGTCGGCTACTCCTACGGCAGCGGCGATGGCGATCCCAGCAACTCTCGCCACAGTACATTCTTTCAACTTCTCCCGACACCGCGTCCATATGCGCGCTTTCCGTTTTACAACATGATGAACAATGAAGACGCGTATGGCACGCTGAATCTGCGTCCTACGTCAAAGCTTTCGCTGCGCACAGAGGCCCACGCTCTGCGCCTGGCCAGCGCGTCCGATCTCTGGTATTCAGGCGGTGGCGCGTTCCAGCCCAAGACATTTGGATATACGGGCCGCCCGAGTAACGGCAACCGTGGTCTTGGTAACGTTTGGGATTTCAATACAGACTATCAGTTCACGCGTTCGTTCAGCGCCTCTTTCTACTACGGTCACGCGTGGGGTAAAGGTGTAATCGCATCGATCTATCCGAATGATGCAAACGGGCAGTTTGTCTTCCTCGAAACCAACTTTCATTTCTGATTCGGTCCGAAATAAGATTTGATTATGCCGACAGGATCTTTCAATGGCCTCTCTGTTTTGGCACTTGAAAGCCGCCGCGCCCGTGAGATTGCAAAACTCATTGAAAATCTCGGCGGCGTGCCGATCATTGCACCGTCGGTGAGGGAAATTGCGCTCGACTCAAATCAGGAGGCCTTGGAATTCGCCCGCAACCTGACCGCGGGCCTGGTGGATATGGTCATTTTCACGACTGGCGTGGGCGTCAAAGGCCTCGCATCCGCGATCGAAAACGTTTGCTCGCGAGAGGAGCTGGCACGGCGGTTGAATGATCTCGTCATCGTTGCGCGCGGGCCCAAGCCCACTGCAGCTCTCAGGGAACTTGGAGTCGCGGTTAGTCTCACCGTTCCGGAGCCAAACACCTGGCGCGAACTCCTGGCTGTTCTTGACCAGAACAAAGAGACGTTTCCGGTCGCCGGGCGTCGCGTAGCCGTCCAGGAGTACGGGATGACGAACCCCGAGTTGGCGGCTGGTTTAGCCGAGCGGGGCGCCATCGTTACTCCGGTCAACGTTTACCGGTGGGCTCTACCTGAGGATCTTGCACCAATTAAGCAAGCCATTGAATCGATTATTGGTGGCAACGTGCAAGTCCTCCTGGTGGCATCGTCAGTCCAAATCCGCAATCTTTTCGACGTCGCAGAGCAAATGCAAAAAGCAGATCTGCTATACGATGCACTTTCGAGGGTGGTGATCACATCCGTCGGCCCGCTAACGTCCGAGGAACTCCGCAGTCGAGGTCTGATTGTCGACATCGAGTGCACGCACCCAAGAATGGGATTCCTCGTACAAGAAGCGGCGGAGAGAGCTCCGGAACTGCTCAAGACCAAACGGCCGCATTCCGCTGGAAAGCAGGCTCGCCCATGAGCGCAGGCCTCTATCCGTTGTTTCTCAATTTAGTGGACCGCATTTGTGTGGTGGTCGGCGGCAGCGAAATTGCCGAAGGAAAGGCTCGAGAGCTTCTTGATGCCGGCGCCCGAATCCGCTTGATCGCTCCAGAGGTGACAAACCAGATCGCCGCATGGGCAGAGTCTGGAAAACTAGAATGGAGGGCTCGTTCTTACGAGAGTGGCGACCTGCGAGATGCTTCCCTTGTCGTGTCGGTCGTGGATGCAGCAACCAACGCACGTGTCTTCGAAGAAGCCGAGGCTCAACACACGTTCTGTAATGCGGTCGACGACACTCCTCACTGCAATTGCTATGCATCCGCAGTCGTGCGCCGGGGCCCGCTGCAGATTGCCATCTCGACGGCAGGGAACAGTCCTGCCTTGGCTCAAAGACTGCGAAAAGAATTGGAAAAGCAATTCACTGAGGAATATGGACCCTGGGTTCAACAATTGGGCGAGACACGAAGCCGCCTGTTCCAGGACAAGGCCATGAATGGCGAGGCCCGGCGCAAGATACTTCACGAACAGGCGAGCGCTGTTGCTTTCGAAGCGTTTCAGGCTTCACGCCGCCGCTAAGGCCACTCTCAGAATTCCGTGGATGACCCCGAAGGGACTCGGAGGTCCCCTTGCAACGGGAGGCCTTGAATACTATCCGTCCCAAACTGCTCTTGGGTTGAGATCCTCACAGTTTCTCCGACAAGCAGCACACATGGAGAGGCCATGATGGGCGCATTGTGCAGCCATCCAAGCGTAGTTTGATACCACTGCTCATCCGGGGTCGACACCTTTGATACGACCGCGCATGGTGTATCCTCGCTGAATCCCGCTCGGCAAAGATCCTCGGCCACTCCCTCGTACTCGCCCGGCATGTACACGACCACAGTCGTTCGGCTGTTTACGAGGGCTTGCCAATCGGAATTCTCTTTTCCGTGTCCGCGGTGAGCACTGATAAATAGAAGCTGATCCGCTCTTCGCCTATCCGTCAACGAGACTCCCATCCTTGCTGCCGCTGCCACACTAGCCGTGACGCCCGGGACGATCTCAGCCTTGATACCTGCCGCTCGCAAAGCATCCAACTCTTCTCCCGCGCGGCCGAAGATCGATGGATCGCCGCCCTTCAGACGGACCACAACATCTCCGGCCGATGCAAAGCGTACTATCAAATCATTGATCTCGTCTTGAGTAATCCCTTTTTGTCCACACCGTTTCCCAACATTCATGACCCACGCCTGCGGAGAAACCAAGGCCAGAACTTCCTTCGATACTAAGGAGTCATGCAGAACGACGTCGGCCAATCCCAATGTCCGCATCGCCTTCACGGTCAGCAGATCTGGATCGCCAGGTCCTGCCCCAACCAGATAGACCTTTCCCACCTGGTGTGAAACGTGATCTCTTAACAAGAATCGCCCTCACTTGAACGAGTCCGGACCCAACGCAATCGGACTCGAACCGCCACGACTCATACATACAGGGCATATTCGGTATTGGGAAATTCAAATTATTGATCACCCGCATCAGACTGATAGGTCGTGGTTTTAATTTTGGGGACGCTAAGGCGAACATGGGTGCTGGTAACAGAATGATCACACTAGATTGGCCATTCCGACAAAGTTAAATTGTTGATTGAAAATGCGGTTAGGCTTACAGGCGCAGCCCTGAAAAGGCTGCTTTCTGCTATCACCTCTATTCGCGTTTAAGTCCGGATAGGAATGGATGATGCGCACTAATCAATAAGGTGAGACGCAAACGGTACGATGCGAGGTCCTGAGCAGACCTCCTAGCCTGTCGCGGCTGTGACAGCGCCCACATGAGGAAGACGGAATGGGGTGTGCCGCAGAATGTGCCGTACGCTTCTGACCTGCTCCCCTAGATTCGCACAAATCTGAGTATGATTTCGCATTCCGCTGGACCGCTCCCATTTTCTGTCACAAACGAGGCTAGAGGTTTTGGGCAGTGTAAGTCCTTTCTCCCGCTGTTGACGTGGGTTTCGCGCACTCCAGAGGCTCCATCAA
>Ga0187778_10000922_pt1 | contig 21075 bp, 19 predicted proteins | sample 1015_Q2_SP5_20_M_FD_132418 | JGI IMG/M metagenome (GOLD analysis project Ga0187778, IMG submission 132418) | Tropical peat soil microbial communities from peatlands in Department of Meta, Colombia - 1015_Q2_SP5_20_MG | ecosystem: Environmental > Terrestrial > Soil > Wetlands > Peat | place...
ACAGAGACCTACAAAGCGTAGAAGACCGCCCCGGTGGGCTTCTCGGTGTGGTCAGTTGGGTGCCCCTGACACGCATCGGCCGGAGGGCCCGGTTGACGGAGCGGCGTCAACTGCACCGGAGCATGGCGTGGCTCCTAGCCATGGCGCCTCTGGCGGGAAGGGGCCCGTGGCGTTCAGACTGCCGACGGCAAGGCAGAAGAACCGTCCTCGGGAGGATCAAGACAGCCCGTCGAGGGCACCTGCCAGGTCGGCCACCAGGTCGTCGACGGTCTCCAGCCCGACGCTCAGCCGGACGAGGTCGCTCGGGACCTCGTTCTCGGTACCGGTGGTGCTGGCATGGGTCATCCTGCCAGGGTGCTCGATGAGGCTCTCGACCGCTCCGAGGCTTTCGGCCAGCGTGAACACTCGGGTCCGGGAGCACAGCTCGATCGCCTTCTCCTCGCCCCCATGCACGGTGAAACTGACGATGCCTCCGAAAGCTCGCATCTGGCGCTTGGCGACGGCATGTCCAGGGTGGTCGGCGAGTGATGGGTGGAAGACTCTGCTGACTGCGGGATGTCTCGAAAGCAGCTCCACGATGGCAAGTGCGTTCGTGCAGTGTCGCTCCATCCGGATCGGAAGCGTCTTCACCCCCCGCTGTACGAGAAAGCAGTCGAAGGGCCCGGGTACGGCCCCAGCGGCATTCTGCAGGAACGCCAATCGTTCGGCAGTGTTCGGATCGTTGGTCGCTGCGAATCCTCCGACGACATCTGAATGACCGCCGAGGTACTTGGTTGTCGAGTGCACCACGATGTCCGCCCCGAGCTCGAGCGGTCGTTGGATCCACGGCGTGGCAAAGGTGTTGTCCACGACGACGATTGTCCCGTGACGTTGGGCGACAGCCGAGATGGCCGCAATATCGACGACGTGGAGCAGGGGATTGGTGGGCGATTCGATCCAGAGCATCTGGGTGCCTGGCGCCAGAGCGGCCTCCAGATCGGAAAAGTCGGAAACGTCGACGAGCAGGCCGGCGCCACGGTGAACTCCGGTGGCTAGCCGGTAGGTGCCGCCATAGCTGTCCGTCTGCATGAGCAGCCGCTCGCCCGGGTGTAGTAGGCGCATCACAGCATCTTCCGCCGCCAGACCGCTGGCAAAGGCGAAGCCGAAACGGGCCCCTTCGAGCAAGGCGAGGTGGGCTTCGAGGCTCGCCCTGCTGGGATTGCCTGTGCGCGCGTACTCGAAGCCACGATGCCGCCCCACGGCATCCTGTTCGAACGTGGAGGAGAGATACACGGGGGTGTTCACCGCACCCGTGCGAGGATCGGTCCCTCCGCCGCCGTGGACCGCTCGGGTCTCGAACCTCGTCGCGTCGAGCCAGTCGGACATGGGCGCCTCAGCGTGCTTCGGCCGCCAGCGAGGACAGCACGTCGGAGCGGGTGAAGACACCCACGGGGTGCCCACGATCGAGGACGAGCAGGGCAGGAGCCGACTCCAAGCGGGCCACGGCGACCTGTACCTGCTCCCCCGAGCCGATGGTGGGCAGCGGTGGCTCGGTGACTTCACCGACGCTCTTGGTTACCACGGAGGGGTCGGCGAGGATCCGATCCATCAGGCCACGCTCGGTCACGCTGCCCGTTACCTCGCCCATCACGATCGGCGGCTCGTGCTTGATGATGGGAATCTGGCTGACACCGAACTCGCGCAAGACGGCGATCGCATCGCGGACGGTCTCGTCGGGATGGATGTGGACGAGCGGTGGGATGGCGGGGTCGCGCCCGGCGATGAGGTCGCCGACGGTCGGTCCGGCCTCCTGGAGAAAGCCGTAGTCCGCCATCCAGGCATCGTTGTAGAGCTTGGAGAGATACCCGCGGCCAGAATCCGGCAGATGGACGACCACGACCGCATCAGCAGGCAAGTCGCGTCCGATCACCAGCACGGCAGCAATCGCGGTGCCACCGGAGCCACCGAGCAGCAGTCCTTCTTCGCGAGTGACACGGCGCGCGGTGGCGAAGCTCGTCGCGTCCGATATGGCGATGACCCGGTCCACCACGGTCGGGTCGTAGGTCGTGGGCCAGAAGTCCTCGCCGATGCCTTCGACGAGATACGGGCGTCCGCTTCCGCCCGAGTAGACCGATCCCTCGGGGTCCGCACCGATGATCTCGATGTTGGGGTTCTTCTCCTTGAGGAAGCGACCGATCCCCGTGATCGTGCCGCCCGTCCCGATCCCGGCCACGAAATGGGTGACCCGTCCACGCGTCTGCTCCCAGATCTCATGGCCCGTGGTCTCGTACTGGGCACGCGGATTGGCCGGGTTGTGGTACTGGTCCGGCTTCCACGCCAGGGGAACCTCGCGGGAGAGCCGGTCCGAGACCGAATAGTAGGAGTCGGGGTGGTCGGGGGCGACTGTGGTCGGGCACACGACGACCTCGGCACCGTAGGCACGCAACAGCGCGATCTTGTCGCTGGCCACCTTGTCCGGGCACACGAAGATGCAGTGGTAGCCACGCCTCGCGGCGACGATGGCGAGCCCGACGCCCGTGTTTCCGCTCGTGGGCTCCACGATGGTGCCACCGGGGACGAGCCGCCCGTCGCGCTCGGCAGCCTCGATCATGGCCAGCGCGATTCGATCCTTCGACGAACCACCCGGGTTGAACATCTCGAGCTTGGCGAGGAGCGTGCACTCGAGGTCCCGTGCCGTCCGGTCCAGTCGGACCATCGGGGTGTGGCCGATGAGCTCCACCAGCGAGTCCGCCACCTCCATCGCCGGCCCGGGATCGGCCACGGGTCGCAGATCCACGCCTTGGAGGCGCTCGACCATGGCGGGTGCGACCCGCTCGTCGGTGAAGAGCTCCGTGGGCAGGCCCGCCTCCCGGAGGCCGGCGGCCACGACGCTGGCCTGGTCGATGGGGCCCCAGACACCCACGCGCCGCGGGATCCGCGCTCGCAGGGCACCGACGAGCTGGGGGAGCGACTCGTCGGGTCCGAGCCGGTGCACGTGACGGGCGCGGTTCTCGACCCGGGTAGGCGGCTGTTGCCCACCGACGACGACGAGCACGTCCATATGGCACCTCTCTAGCACTGGGCCGCCGGTCGAGATGCCGGTCGGCTGCTCGCCACGGACCAGGACCCGGGCCACCCGGCGGCGACTCGGGAACGGATGGACAAAAGTTGACCCACCCGCTCGGATTTGTCAGCATACCCGTATCGGTCATCCGGGGGCGATTGACCCCGGGTATCCCAAGGAGGCGATGTCATGGCGGAATGGGGCTTCGAGACCCGTCAGGTGCACGCCGGTGCCGTACCCGACCCGACCACCGGGGCGCGCGCCGTCCCCATCTACCAGACCACCAGCTACACGTTCCGGGACACGAGCCACGCGGCCGCGCTGTTCGGCCTGGAGGAGCTCGGCAACATCTACACCCGGATCATGAACCCCACCCAGGCGGTCCTCGAGGAGCGCATCGCTGCGCTCGAAGGTGGCGTCGCGGCCCTGGCGTTGGCCAGCGGCCAGGCGGCCGAGACGGTCACGCTGCTGAACCTGGCAGAGAACGGTGGCCACATCGTCTCGTCGGCGTCGCTCTACGGCGGCACCTACAACCTGTTCCACTACACCTTGCCGAAGTTCGGCATCGACGTGGACTTCGTGGAAGATCCCGACGACCTCGAGGCCTGGCGCCGCGCCATCCGCCCGACGACCAAAGCATTCTTCGCCGAGACGCTCGGCAACCCCAAGGGCGACGTGCTCGACTTCGAAGGCGTCTCCGGGGTGGCGCACGGCCACGGGATCCCACTCGTCATCGACAACACGCTGGCGACACCGTACCTGGCGCAGCCGCTGCAGCTCGGTGCCGACATCGTCGTCCATTCGGCCACCAAATTCATTGGTGGACACGGCACCTCGATTGGAGGCCTCATCGTCGACGGGGGCAAGTTCGACTATGAGGGCAGCGGGCGCTTCCCCGGATTCACCGAGCCGGACCCGAGCTACCACGGCCTCGTCTTCGGGCAGCTCCCAGAGGCGCTGTTCCCGGCCCGATTCGTCCTCAAGGCCCGCCTGCAGTACCTGCGCGACATGGGCCCGGCCATCGCGCCGCTCAACTCCTTCCTGTTCCTGCAGGGACTCGAGACCCTGAGCCTCCGGATGGAGCGCCACGTCCAGAACGCGACGACTGTGGCCGAATGGCTCCAGGCGCGCGACGAGGTGAACTGGGTTACGCATCCGGGCCTAGCATCGAGTCCGTGGCACGAGCGTCAGCAGCGATACCTGCCCCGCGGCGGCGGAGCGATCATCGCTTTCGGGATCGCCGGAGGCATCGACGCCGGGCGTCGGTTCATCGAGGGGCTCGAGCTCTTCAGCCACTTGGCCAATGTCGGCGACGTCCGGAGCCTGGCCATCCACCCGGCCTCGACGACGCACTCCCAGCTGACCGAAGCGGAGCAGGTGACCACGGGCGTGACGCCCGACCTCGTCCGCCTGTCGGTCGGTATCGAGTCGATCGACGACATTCTGGCCGACCTCGAAGCCGGCTTCCGTGCCGCCAAGGGTGCGTGACATCGTTCCCGGGAACATGGCAGGTCGGCGACGACCCGGGCCGGCGACAGTTCGCCACCCTCTTCGCTGACGACGCCGGTTTCCGCGTCGAAGCCGGGGGATCGCTTCCGGGGGTCACGGTCGCCTACGAGACCTGGGGCCAGCTCGACCGAGCTGCCGACAATGCCGTGCTCGTCCTCCACGCGCTCACCGGCGACACCCACGCCGCCGGGCCCGCGGGACCGGGCCATCTGACACCGGGGTGGTGGGACGGCCTGATCGGGCCTGGTGCACCCATCGACACCGACCGCTACTTCGTGGTATGCCCGAACGTCCTCGGGGGTTGCCAGGGGACGACCGGCCCTGCCTCGCCCGCGCCCGACGGTGACCCCTACGGATCGCGCTTCCCGCTTCTGACCATCCGGGACCAGGTAGCGGTGGAGGTTGCCCTGGCCGACCGCCTCGGAATCGGCCGATGGGCTTGTGTGGTCGGAGGGTCGATGGGCGGAATGCGGGTGCTTGAATGGTGTGTCGGGCAACCCGATCGCGTGGCGCGGGCCGTCGTCCTCGCGGTCGGCGCAGCGGCAAGCGCCGATGAGATCGCACTCTGCAGCCTCCAGATCCGTGCCATCCGCTCCGACCCGGCGTTCGCCGGTGGCGACTACTACCGCACGGGGGTGCGTCCCGTCGACGGCCTCGCCGTCGCCCGTGGCCTCGGCCAGGTCAGCTACCGGACGGCTGCCGAATTCCAAAACCGCTTCGGTCGGGAAGCACAGGCAGAGGAGGACCCGCTCAAAGGAGGGCGGTACGCGATCGAATCGTACCTGCAGCACCACGGGGACAAGCTGGCCTGGCGGTTCGATCCGAACTGCTACATCGTCCTCAGCGAGGCGATGAATCACCACGACATCGGGCGGGGGCGTGGTGGCATCGCACGTGCGCTGGGAGAAGTCCGCGCCACGGTGACGATCGCCGGTATTTCGTCGGATCGCCTCTATCCCCTCGATCTGCAATACGAGATCGCTGGGCTGCTTCCGAATGCAGCACCGGTGCACATGATCGAATCCGTCTTCGGACACGACGGGTTCCTCTTGGAGATCGACCAGGTCGGGGTGATCGTCACCGCCGCGTTGGAAGGCCCGCCAGGCGAATAGGTGGTGCGGGCTGCTCCCCACCTCAGGTGGACCAGCCGGCCCCCGCCGCCAGGAGCAGGGATTCAGCCCCCGTGCACAGTCGTTCCAAGACCTTTGCGGCGGTCGCCACCTCGGTGACCATTCCGACGCCCTGCCCGGCGTCGATGTGGGCGATCCGAACGTCATCGTCGACGATCGCGGATGCGAGGGCCGCACGTGCCTTGGCATCGCCTTCGAGCTCGTCTTCTCGGCCCGCCCAGAGCTCCCAGTAGTCGTTGCGCAGGACTCGCTCGGGGAACCGTCGGGGCCATTCATACCCGAGGGCGACGTCAAAGACGCTCGTGAGCACGGTGTCGGTCCCCGCGGCCTCGATCAGCTGGGCCCGGGCCGCGTCCGACGCGAGGGACTCGCGACAGGCAGCGAAGGCGGTGCCGATCCAGGCCCCGGCAGCACCGGCGGCCAGAATTGCTGCCAACCCACGAGAGGAAGCGATGCCTCCCGCTGCCAGCACGGGGACCGATACGGCGTCGAGGACGGCTTCGAGCAGGGGCAGGGTCCCCATCTCGGGCTCGCCGTGGCCGCCGCCCTCGGCGCCACGAGCCACAATCACATCGACCCCGGCCTGTTCTGCCTGGCGGGCCGAGGTCGGGTCCGAAACTTGCATGGCGGTTGAGGCGCCGGCATCTTTCGCCAGGTTGATCCACCCGAAGTCCTCGGTGAAGCTGACCGCGACAAGGGTGGGACTGGCTTCGAGGGCTACAGAGAGAAGGTCCGGCTCACGAGCGCATTTCCACCCGATAAGGCCGACACCGAACCTCGACCCGGAGTCACGAACAACAGCCAGTTCCCGTCTGAGTACGGCAACCGACGCGGCGCTTCCCGCCCCGATCATCCCGAGACCCCCCGCGTCTGAAACGGCGCGAGCGAGCCGACCTCCGGCGATCCCTCCCATTGGGGCATTCACGACAGGCACATCCAGGTCCATTGCGCGCGCCCAGGGGGTTGAGAGCGTCATCACGGAATCCTTCGTCTACCTGTCTGAGCGCGCAGCCTGAAGGGTCGAATCGGACCGGCCCTCGCCTGTCTGAGGTCGAGCCACTATTACCAGATGAGAGTCTGAGCCGAAAGCGCTGGTCAGAGGTCTGCCGCCAGACGCCCGGGAATGGGGAGTGGCGGCGAACCGGTCCCGGATTGGGCGATTAGACGGCGAGGGCACCGGCCTCGGCGTTCCCGACCTCCTCGGTGCGAGCGACGACCGCGCCATGGGCGGTGAAGCCTTCCAGCAGCTCGGCAGCGAAGCGCTGGGCGCGGGCCTCCTCGACGTGAGACACGCTGCGCACGGTCCTCACTCGCTTTCCGCCACTCGCTTCTGCTGATCGGCCAGGGCACGCAGCGGGCGACCTTCCGAGTAAGGATCGACGACGGTCCAGTCGCCGACAACCCGCAGCTGGCCACGTTCTTTCTCCGGCGTCAGCTCCGACCAGAGTCGAGCAAAGTGTCGGTCGTTGAGCGCCCGGACCTTTTCGGTATCCGTGTCGACGGTTATCAGCTCGCGACCGCTTAGAGCCTTCCTCCATGCCAGGTGGTTCATGTTGGCCGATCCGCTCACTGCGACGAGCCCGTCGACGACGATCAGCTTGCTGTGGCTGTGGACGCCCTGGTCATCCATTTTCTCGACGCGAATGTCCAGTCCAGGCGCTTCCTCTCGTGCGTGCTCGACTTCGGGTTCCATTCGCTTGCTGAGCCCCGCGACGAGGACGCCGACGTGTACCGTCTGGGCCGTCATTTCGAGGACGGCCAGCATGAACTCGTCCAAGTTGAGGGTCGTGACGTGCACGAACGCCCGAGCCGTCCGGAGGAGCAGCATGAGCGCCCGAAGGGGCGTCAGCGACTCGTCGTGCAGTCGCAGGTCGCGGGCAACGCGGCCAAGCTCGGCCGCATGCTGGAGAGGGTCGACGCCGAGGTCGATCGGGAACCCTGGAGCCGCGGAGCTGCCGAACTGGATCTCATACGGACTGAATGCCGAATAGATCGTGAAGGGACGAGAGAAATAGGTGTCGCAGATCGGGCACCCGAAAGTGCCCGTCGACCAGTCGGGCACGGTCACCGTCCAGAGCCCGAGGCAGTGCGGGCACCGCGCTCGTGGCGCCTCGAAGTTTGCGAGCGTCTCGATGTCGAACCCGGCGCCTCCGCGTTGACAATCGGTTGACAAGGCAGGCCGCCGACGCCGCTTCGTCTACTGCGTCAGGCCCCTGATTAGGAATTCTCTGTGGAGGCGATGGGACTCGAACCCACGAACCTCTTGACTGCCAGTCAAGCGCTCTACCAGCTGAGCTACGCCCCCGAGGCGAGGCACCACGTTAGCAGTCCGGCTCTGGCCCCCATTCGCTGATCGCACGAGGAGTGTGCACCGCCTCCGGGCACTCTGCCCGGATCAGGCGGGGTGCGGCCGCTAGCATCGACACCGGCGGCGCCGGGGCCGAGTGGGCGAGGCGACAACGGCAGGGGGACCCATGATGATCATGCGCAGCCGCAGCGCCATGCCACTGGCCGTGCTCGTCGCCGGGGCCCTCGGGCTCGCCGCGTGCACGGGCGGAGCCGGCGCCCCGAGCGCCGCGCACCCGCCCACGGGCTCGCCGCACGACGTCCTGCTCGCCGCGGTCACCCGGACGGGGTCGACGAGCGCGCACGTGGAGCTCACCGTCTCCGTGTCCGGCACGCCTTCCCTCGGCCTGGGATCGGCATCGTCCTCGGCCCCGACGTTCAGCGGCACACTCGGCGCGGCCGGCGACTTCGACTTCGCCTCCAAGACCGGTCAGATGACCGTGACCGTGCCGCCCCTGGCCGGTGGGCCGGGCGCCACGCTCCAGTTCCGCGTGGTGGGCCAGACCGTCTACCTGGACGTGCCGGGGATCGAGTCCGCCACGGGCGGCAAGCCCTGGGTCGAGCTGGATCTCTCCAGCTACGAGCAGGCCGTCGGCTCCAACTCGGCAGACCCGCTCGGCGGGGCGACGTCGGGCGACCCGACCCAGCTCCTCCAGATGCTCTCGAGGATCGGGGCGCAGGTGACCGAGGTCGGTCCGGCCACCGTGGACGGCGTTCCCACCACCGAGTACCAGGCCAGCATCGACCTGTCCAAGGCCGTCGGCGGCACGGCGACCGCTTCGACGCCGGGCGCGCAGATCGGCCGGCAGCTGGCCCAGTCGCTGCTCGGCGACATCCCCGTCTCGGTGTGGGTCGACATCCAAGGGCGGGCGCGCAAGGTGACGATGAACCTCTCGGTCCTCGGCGTCCACGTCGACATGACGATGGGGCTCTCCGACTTCGGGGAGCCGGTGACGGTCACGCCCCCGCCGGCCGACCAGGTGGCCGACGGCAACGCCCTGCTCCAGGGCGGGCAGCTTGGCAACATCCTCAAGGCGGCGACCGACCTCACCGGGTAGCCCCGGCCGAGGACCGGGCACCGGGTTCCAAGCCGACGGATGTGCGGCCGGCGGACGCCGTCCGACCAGCCCGGGTGCCGAGCCTCCCTAGACTCGCTGGGATGGCCCGGGCCTACGACGTCCAGGAAGTCGAGCAGCGCTGGCAGCGGCGGTGGGCCGAGGAGCGCAGCTACGAGATCGACGCGGACGACCCGCGTCCCACGCGCTACGTGCTGTGCATGTACCCCTATCCGAGCGGGCCCGCGCACCAGGGTCACGTCCGGAACTACACCTTCGGCGACCTCCTCGTCCGCCAGGCGACCATGCAGGGCTACGGGGTCCTCTCCCCCCTGGGGTTCGACTCCTTCGGCCTGCCTGCGGAGAACGCCGCCATCAAGACCGGGGCGCACCCGCGGACGTTCACCGACGAGCGCATCGCGGAGCTCAAGCGGAGCCTGCAGTCGCTCGGCGCCGTCTACGACTGGCGGCGCGAGGTCCGCAGCCACGATCCCGAGTACATCCGGTGGAACCAGGTCATCTTCCTCCGCCTTCTGGAGGCCGGCCTGGCCTACCGGGCGATGGCCCCTGTGAACTGGTGCCCCGGGTGCCAGACGGTGCTGGCGAACGAGCAGGTGCTGAGCGACGGCACCTGCGAGCGCTCCGGGGACGTGGTCGAGCGCCGCGACCTCGAGCAGTGGTTCTTCCGCACGACGGCCTACGCGGACGAGCTGCTCGACGAGCTCGACGCGCTCGAGTGGCCGGAGCGGGTCAAGATCATGCAGCGCAACTGGATCGGGCGCTCGGAGGGAGCCGAATTCGACCTGCCCCTGGTCGACCGCCACGACCGGGCCCTGCGCGTCTTCACGACCCGGCCGGACACGAGCTTCGGGATGACCTATGCCGTCGTCGCGCCGGAGCACCCGCTCGTCGACGTCCTGACCACCGACGAACAGCGCGCCGCGGTGGAGGCGCTTCGTACCGCTGCGGCCGGCGAGAGCGAGATCGAGCGCACCGCCGAGGGCGGACGCGAGCTCGACAAGCGCGGTGCGTTCACCGGCGGACATGTCCGCAACCCCTTCACCGACCAGCCCATCCCGGTGTTCGTGGCCGACTACGTCCTCATGACCTACGGCACCGGTGCCATCATGGCCGTGCCCGCCGAGGACGAGCGCGACTGGGACTTCGCCCAGGCCCACGGGCTGCCCGTGGTGCGTACCACCCAGCCCCCCGAGGACTTCGAGGGCGGCGCCTGGACGGGTGAGGGGGTCAAGGTCAACTCGGGCTTCATGGACGGGCTGACGGTGCCCGAGGCCAAGGCGCGTGCCATCGACTGGCTCGAAGAACGCGGCATCGGGGTGCGCAAGGTCAACTACCGACTGCGGGACTGGCTGGTGTCGCGCCAGCGGTACTGGGGCTGTCCCATCCCCGTCGTCCACTGTCCAGACGACGGCATCGTCGGCGTGCCCGAGAGCGAGCTCCCGGTGCTCGCACCCGACGACGTGGAGTTCCTCCCCACCGGGGAGTCGCCGCTGGCCCGCCACGAGGGCTTCCGCCACGTGACGTGCCCGAAGTGCGGGGGACGGGCCGAGCGCGAGACCGACACCATGGACACCTTCGTCGACTCGTCGTGGTACTTCCTGCGCTTCTGCGACCCCTGGTCGACCGATCGGCCCTTCGACCCCGCCGCGGCCCGGCACTTCATGCCCGTCGACCAGTACATCGGCGGCGTCGAGCACGCCATCTTGCACCTGCTCTACGCGCGCTTCTACACGAAGGCGCTGATCGACGTCGGCTTGGCCGACGGTCTGGGTCGGGAGCCCTTCCACCGGCTGTTCACGCAGGGCATGATCCGCATGGGCGGCACCAAGATGTCGAAGTCCAAGGGCAACCTGGTGGCGCCGTCGAAGTACTTCGACACCGTCGGGGCCGACGCGTTGCGCCTGTTCCACCTGTTCGTGGGCCCCCCCGCCGACGACGTGGACTGGACCGAGCAGACCGACGAGGTCATCGAGGGCTGCGGCCGCTTCCTCGACCGGGTGTGGCGCCTGGCCGTCGACACCGCCGAGGACGAGGAGGGGGAGGGGCGCGCCGGGGCGGCGGAGGCTGCGTGGCGCGCCGGACCGCCGACGGAGGCCGACGTCGGGCTGATGCGCGCCACCCACCGGCTGGTGGCGACGGTGAGCGCAGAGCTCGAGCGGTGGTCGTTCAACACGGCGGTCGCCCACTGCATGGAGTTCACCAACGCGCTGGCGCGCTACCGGCGTGAGACGGTCGGCGGGCCGCACCGGGCGACCTACGACGCCGCCGTCGACGCGCTGCTGCTCCTGCTCGCCCCGATGGCGCCGCACATGAGCGCCGAGGCATGGGAACGCCGGCGCGGGGAGGGGACGCGGGTGCACGCCGAGCCGTGGCCCACCTTCGATCCCGCGCTGGCCCGGGAGGACGTCGTCACCATGGTCGTCCAGGTCAACGGCAAGGTGCGCGACCGGGTCGAGGTGGCGCCCGAGCTGTCCGAGGACGAGGCGGTCCGGGTCGCCCTGGCCCTCGACAAGGTGGCGGCCGCCCTCGGCGGCGCGGAGCCCCGCCGGATCGTCGCCCGCCCACCCCGCCTGGTCAACATCGTCATGTGACGCGCGACGGCGCCGGGTGGCGACCGGCGGCCGCCCGCCGTCGGACCGGGGTCAGGCGCCCCGCAGGGCCTCGAGCATGCCCGTCCAGCGCTCGCGGGGCATGCGGTAGGGGGCGTAGAAGCTGACCCGCGTGACCATGTCGCCGAAGCGCGCCACCAGCTTGGCGGGGACCTCGTCGGGCGGTGCCACCACCGCGAAGGCGTCCACCACGTCGTCGTCGATCAGCTGCGCCATCTCCGCCCACTGCCCCCGCTTCGACAGCCGGTTGAGCTCGGCGTGCAGGTCCCCCCAGCCGTGGCGCTCGAGCACCGGCAGGTACGCGGGCGTCGACCCGTAGAAGGCCAGCTGGGCCTTCACCGCCGCCGCGGCGCGGTGCATCTCCGATTCGTCGGTGCCGGTGACGATCATGGCCGGGTACGAGATCTCGATCTCCGCGCGGGTGCGCCCGGCGCGCGCCAGGCCGCGCTCGAGGGCGGGGATCGTCACCTCGCGCATGTAGCGCTCCGTGGTGAACCCGTGCGCCAACAGGCCGTCGGCGGCCTCGCCGGCCACCTCGGTCATCCTATCGCCCACGGCCGCCAGGAACACCTTGGGCGGCCCGAACGGATTCGGCCCCGGGTCGAACATCGGCGTCATGAGGCTGTGCGTGTAGAAGTCGCCCTTGAAGCGCAGCCGCTCCCCGCCGTTCCACGCCCCCCAGATCGCCCGCAGCGCGGCGACGTACTCGCGCATGCGGGCGGCGGGGTGCGACCACGGCATCGAGTATCGCTTCTCGATGTGCGGTTTGATCTGCGAACCCAGCCCGAGCAGGAAACGGCCCCGCGAGTAGGTCTGGAGGTCGTTGGCCACCACGGCGGTGGTCATCGGGTTGCGGGCGAAGGCGACGGCGATCCCGGTGCCCAGCTCGACGCGCTCGGTGTGCTCCGCGGCGAGGAGGAGCGGAAGGAAGGGGTCGTGGCTCGTCTCGGCGCACCAGACGCCGTCGAAGCCGTCGGCCTCGGCTCGCTTGGCGGTCTGGACGGCGTCGCTCGGGTCCAGGCCGATGCCTCCGTCGACGAGCATGGCAGGGGACCCTACCCCGAACCGAGGCCCGCGGCGTATGCGAGAATGGGATGCCGGACAGGGGGGATCGTGACCGACGACGCGCCGGGCGAGCTGTCGCCGACCGAGGCAGCTCGAGAGGAGTTCCTGCGCCAGATGCTCGAGGCTTTCGAGCGCGGCGCCATCGACGCCACGGACTACGCGGCGCGCGTGGACGCACTGGAGGCCGCCGGATCGGTTGCGGATATGGTGGCGATCGCGGCCGGCGGCCCGGCGGCTCCGGTCGTGGTGCCCGCGCCAGCGGCAGTGCCTCGGGGCGGGTCCCCGACGACGGCGCCGGCCCAAGGCGGGCTCGACCCCGTCGACCTGGCGCGTCTGACGTCGCCGCCACGGACGGCGAGCCGGCGCGACACGCAGTCGCGTTACACCGCGTTGGTCGTGGTCATCCTGCTCTTCGTCGTGCTGCTCGTCGCCGGCCTCATCATGGCGTCCCACGTCCATCCGAGCGGGGGCACCGTGGTACCCGGGTGGGCCCGCGCGGGCGCCCGGGGACTCCGTCCGCCGCCCGGGTAGGCTCCCGAGCGTGGCGGACGGCGTGGCCGAACGCGTGGGCCAGGACCCCGTCGAGGTGCTGATCCTCGACCTGCTCGAGTGGATCGGGCCCGAGCCCCGCCCCTATGCCGAGGTGCTCGACACCTGGCGCACGTCGTGTCCCCGCTTGCCCGTGTGGGAGGACGCCACCGACCGGGGCTTCGTCGTGTGCCGGCACGAGCCGAGGCGGGGCCGTGTCGTGTCGGTGTCCGCCGCCGGATGGGAGCACCTGCGCGCCCTGCGCCCGGCGGCTCAGTCGCCGTCACCGCCCTCGCTGCGCCGTTCGCGCAGGTAGCGTTCGAGCTCCGCGGCGAGCTCGTCGCCGGTGGGCATCTCGCCGACGTCGAGCGGGTTGCCCTCGGCTTCGTCGACGCTCTGTTCGAGCTGGCGCACCATCGACGTGTGCTCGGCGCTCTTGGCGATGAGCTCGTCGACCTTGCGAAGGGCGACGTCGCCCGCGCCGTGCAGCGCGGCCGAGTCGATCGTCAGGTTCGCCACCGCTGCGAGGCCGTCGAGAAGCGCGGCGCTGGCCGCGGGGAACGCCATGGCCGACGCGTAGTGCGGCACCCGGGCCCACAGACCGATCACGTCGACCCCGGCGTCGCCCAACGCGATCTCGAGTGCCCCCCATACCCCCGAAGGGACGTCGATCTCGCCCTGAACGCTGCCCACCCGGGCCACCAGCTCGCCACTCGAGGCCGGCGCGGTGGCGGCCAGGCGCACGGGGCGGGTGTGCGGCGCGGGTGCCGGGAACGCGCCCAGGCCGACGACCATCCGGACGTCGAGCTCACGCACCAGCTGCACGACCGCGACCACGAAGGGCCGCCAGCGGAAGTCGGGCTCGGGTCCCACCAGGTAGCAGACGTCGCGCCCCGTCAGATCGGCACCGGCACGGATCTGGATCACCGGCCAGGTGAGGCCCTCGTTGATGCCGCTGACGATGTGGGCGATCGGCCGCCGGGCTCGCTGGTCGATGAGCGAGTCGCCGTCGAAGGTGGCCACCAGCTCGGTGGGCTCGGCCGCGAGCAGCGCCGAGATGGCGCCGTCCGCGCCCAGGCCCGCGTCCACCCAGCCCTCCAGGGCGACCACGAGGACGGGGTGGTCCAGCGCCCGGCTGGCGTGGCGCTCGTAGAGGGGCACGGTCCGGCCGCTCAGCTCGCGTCCAGGGCGGCGCCGGCCGCCTCGGCCAGGCGCACCACCGATTCGGCCCAGCCGCCGACGCTCGAACGGTCACCGGCGGTGGCACCGCCCACGTAGCGGGCGTAGACGCCCTGGATGATGCAGGCCAGCTTCCAGTACCCGAAGGCGACGTAGAAGTCGAGACGCGACAGGTCGCGGCCGGACGCGGCGGCGTAGCGCTCGCGCATCTCGGCGCGGCCGGGGAAGCCCGGAACGGCGGTTGGCGACACCCCGACGATGGCGGCTTCGTCCCCGGGGTCGGTCCAGTACACCATCAGGAGCCCCACGTCGGCGAGGGGGTCGCCCAACGTGCAGATCTCCCAGTCGAGGACCGCTCGCACCCGCCCGTCGTCGCCCAGCACGGTGTTGTCGAGGCGGTAGTCGCCGTGGACGATGGTGCTGCCCACCTGCGGGGGGATGTCGGCGGCCAACCTGTCGTGCACGGCCCCGACGACGGAGGCCGTGTCGGAGCCCTCGACCTGCGAATTGCGGAACTGCTCGTACCAACGCCGCAGCTGGCGCTCGATGTAGCCGTCGCGCTTGGCGAAGTCACCCAGCCCGACCGCGTCCACGTCCACGGCGTGCAGGGCGGCGAGGGTCTCGGCGATCGACTCGCCGGCGCGACGCCGGCCTGCTTCGTCGAGCGCTGCCTCCGCCGCCCCGGCGTCGCGCAGGATGTGGCCCTCGACGAATTCCATGACGTAGAAGGGCCGCTCGTTGACCGCCGGGTCCTCGCACAAGCCGATGGTGGTCGGCACCGGGACCGGGGTCGCTCCGAGCGCGCTGATGACCCGGTGCTCGCGGGCCATGTCGTGGGCGGTGGGCAGGACATGGCTGAGCGGCGGCCGGCGCAGGGCGAAGAGACGGCCGGCGGCGTCCGTGACTCGGTAGGTCAGGTTGGAGCGGCCGCCGGCGATCAGCTCGAAGCGCAGCGGCAGGGTGACGGACGCCACGTGGTCGGCGAACCACGCCGACACGCGTGTGACGTCGATCCCCTCCACCGGGCCGGCCCCGGCGCCGTCCGCGGTCGCGTCCGGTCGGCTCCCGGTGACGTCCTCGTCGACCGGCTCGGTGGTGGCCATCCCCGCAACCTACCGCCCGTGCACGAGACCAGGCACGGGGGGAGGGGCCGCCCGGTAGGGTCTGCAGGGTGATCGACGTCACGGACGACACTTTCGAGCAGGCGGTCATCGAGCGCTCCGACGAGGTTCCTGTGGTCGTGGACCTGTGGGCGCCGTGGTGCGGCCCGTGCCGGACGCTCGGCCCCATCCTCGAACGGGTGGTGGCCGACACCGAGGGGAAGGTCGAGCTGGCCAAGGTGAACGTCGACGAGAACCCGCGGGTGGCGGCCACCTTCCAGGCCCAGTCGATCCCGGCCGTCTACGCCGTGGCCGGGCGCAGGGTGGTCGACGGGTTCATCGGGGCCGTGCCCGAGGCCCAGGTGAAGGCCTTCGTCGAGCGCCTCGCCCCGGTGCCGACCGAGGCCGACCTGCTCGCCGCGGCGGGCGACGAGACCTCGCTGCGCCGCGCCCTGGAGCTCGAGCACGACCATCCCGCTGCCGTGGTCGGTCTCGCCCGCCTGCTCGTCGAGCAGGGACGGGCCGACGAGGCGCTCGAGCTGCTGGCGCGCATCCCCGAGGACCACGAGACCCGCCAGCTCGCCGCCGAGGCCCGACTCGCCGCCGCCGATGTGACCGTGCCGGCCGACGGCGTCGACGCCCGACTCGACGAGCTGCTGCCCACGGTCAAGGAGGACGAGGAGGCACGCCAGGAGTTCCTCGACCTGCTCGAGACGCTCGGGCCCGAGGACCCCCGCGTGGCGCGGTACCGCAAGGCCCTGGCCGCGCAGCTCTTCTGAGGCGGCCGTGCGGCTGCGGCTCGGCGAGCGCGCCTACGACCTCGCGACCCGTGCCCTGGTCATGGGGATCTGTAACCGGACACCCGACTCCTTCTACGACCAGGGCGCGACCTTTGCGCTCGACGCCCTGTACGCGCGCGTCGAGCACCTGGTGGCCGACGGCGCCGACATCATCGACATCGGCGGCGTGAAGGCCGGGCCCGGTCCGGCGGTGGAGCCGGAGGAGGAGCTCGACCGCGTCGTCCCGGTGATCGAGGCGGTCACCGCTCGCTTCGACGTCCCCGTGTCCGTCGACACCTGGCGTGCCTCGGTGGCCGCGGCGGCCTATGCCGCCGGGGCCGTCCTGGGCAACGACATCAGCGGCTTCGCCGATCCCGGCTATCTCCCGGCCGCCGCCGCGGCGGGCGCGTCGGTGGTGGCCACGCACATCCGCCTCGCCCCGCGCGTGCCGGATCCCGATCCGCACTACGACGACGTGGTGGCAACGGTGCGCGACTTCCTCGCCGAGCGGGCCGCCCGCGCGCTGGCCGCCGGCATCGGGCCAGACCGCATCGTCGTCGACGCCGGCCTCGACCTCGGCAAGACGGCCGAGCAGTCGCTCGAGCTCCTGCGCGCCTGCGCGGCGCTGACCTCGTTGGGCTTCCCGCTGCTGCTGTCCGCGTCCAACAAGACCTTCATCGGCCGGACGCTGGGCCTCGATATCCACGAGCGCGAGGAGGCCACGCTGGCGACCACCGCCATCGGTGTGGCGCTCGGGTGCCGGGTGGTCCGCGTCCACGACGTGGCCCGGACCCGCCAGGTGGTGGACGGACTGCGCGCCGTGCTCGAGGCGGCCTGACCGTGGCCGAACGCAGAGCCGGGCGCGGCGGGGGCGGTGCCGGGCGCGGCGGTGGGCGCGGCGGCGCGCGGGGAGCGGCCACGGAGGCGGCGGCCGTCCACCTGGTGCGGGGCGATGACGCCGCGCTGGTGGCCCAGGCGGTCCATGCGCTCGTCGGATCGCTGGCCGGCGACACGGATCCGGCCATGGTGGTGGAGGAGCACGGGGCGGTGGGCACCGACGACCTGGACGTGGGGGCGGTCGTGGACGCGCTGACGACGCCCCCGTTCCTCACCGACCGACGCATCGTGGTGGTGCGCGAGGCGGGGCGGTTGGCGGCGGGTGAGGCCGGCCGCATCGTCGAGTGCCTCGAGTCGCCGGTCGAGGGCGTCGTCGCCGTGTTCGCGGTGGGCGGTGGCACCGTGCCGGCCACGCTGGTCAAGGCCATCGAGCGCCTGGGGTCGGTCACCGACACCTCGCTGCGCACCGGCCGCGACCGCGCCCAGTGGCTCGCCGAGCACCTGCGCGACGCGCCGGTCAAGCTCACCGCTTCGGCCGCGGCCGCGCTCGAGGCCCACCTCGGCGGGGACGTGAACCGTCTGGCGGGCCTGGTCGAGACGCTGGCCGGCGCGTACGGCGAGGGGGCGACGGTCGACGAGGCGCGCCTCGCCCCGTTCCTCGGCGAGGCGGGGTCGGTGGCCGGATGGGACCTGACCGACGCCATCGACGGCGGCCGCATCGACGTCGCCCTCGCCATGCTGGCGCGGCTGTCCGCCATGCCGGACTTCCCGCCCGTGCGCGTGCTGGGCATCCTCCATCGCCATTACCAGGCGATGCTCCGTCTCGACGGCGCCGAAGTGGCCAGCGCGGAGGAGGCGGCCGCGCTCGCCGGGATGCGCAGCGCCTACCCGGCGAGGAAGGCGCTCGAGCAGGCCCGGCGGCTCGGGTCCGCCCGTGTGGGGCGTGCCATCGTGCTGCTGGCCGCGGCAGACCTCGACCTGCGCGGGCGCAGTGCCCTGGGCGACGACGTGGTGCTCCAGGTGCTCGTGGCGCGCCTCAGCCGCCTCGGCGGCACCCGGCAGACGGCCGGGGCCCGCCGGCGCTAGCGGTCAGCCCCCCGCCGCGGCGCGGCGCATCAGGCGGGACTTGCGGTTCGCCGCCTGGTTCTTGTGGATGACGCCCTTGGCCGCGGCGCTGTCGATGCGCTTGATGGCTGCGGCGAGCAGCTCCTGCGCGTCGTCGGCACCGGCCTCGACGGCCGTCACGGCTCGCTTGGAGCGCGTGCGCATCTCGGAGCGGACGGCCTTGTTGCGAAGGCGACGGCGCTCGTTCTGTCGGTTGCGCTTGATCTGGCTGCGGATGTTCGCCACGTCTGGTCTCGTTGCTCTCGTCGACTCGTCCGGCACCGGCCCGGGTCGGGGCTGCGCACCCGTTCGCCCGTCGTGCCGGTCCCGGGCGCCTGCCCTGGGCGGCCGGCCGGCACCGGGGCGCCGACCGACGGGCCATCGTAGCAGGCGTCGCACTTGGCCCCCGCTGCGCCCCGGTACCCTCTCTGCATCGTGCTGCCGGCCGCCTCGATCCGCAATTTCTCGATCATCAGCCATGTCGACCACGGCAAGTCGACCCTGTCGGATCGCATCCTGGAGCTGACGAAGGCCGTCGACCCCCGCCTCATGCGCGAGCAGTACCTCGATTCCATGGACATCGAGCGGGAGCGGGGCATCACCATCAAGGCGCAGAACGTCCGGGTCCACTGGGGCGAGCACGTCCTGCACCTCATCGACACCCCGGGCCACGTCGACTTCGGATACGAGGTCAGCCGGTCCCTGGCCGCCTGCGAGGGTGCCGTCCTGCTGGTCGACGCCTCCCAGGGCATCCAGGCCCAGACCCTGGCCACCTGCTACCAGGCCCTGGAGCACGACCTCGAGATCGTGGCTGCGCTCAACAAGATCGACCTGCCCGCCGCCGACCCCGAGCGCTGCGCGGCCGAGATCGAGCGGGTGCTGGGCATCGACACCGCCTCGATCCTGCACATCTCGGCCAAGACCGGCGAGGGCGTGCCCGAGCTGCTGGACGCCATCGTCGACCGGGTGCCGCCGCCCTCGGGCGACGCCACGGCGCCGCTGGCGGCGCTCATCTTCGACTCGGCCTACGACCAGTACCGCGGCGTGGTCAGCTCGCTGCGCGTCATGCAGGGGGTGCTGCGCGCTCATGCCCGTGTCCGGTTCATGCAGGCCGGCACGGTCCAGGACATCGAGGAGATCGGCGTGCGCAGCCCCGATCCCACCCCGGTCACCGAGCTGGGGCCAGGAGAGGTCGGGTACCTGATCGCCGGCATCAAGGACGTCGGCCACGCACGTTCGGGCGAGACCGTCACCGAGGCGTCGCGTCCGGCCCCGGAGCCGCTGGCCGGATATCGCGACCCCAAGCCGATGGTCTTCTGCGGGCTGTACCCCATCGACGGCGACCAACTCCCCGAGCTGCGAGAGGCCCTCGAGAAGCTGCGGCTCAACGACTCGAGCTTCACCTTCGAGCCCGAGTCGTCGGGGGCGCTGGGCTTCGGTTTCCGGTGCGGGTTCCTGGGCCTCTTGCACATGGAGATCGTGCGCGAGCGCCTCGAGCGGGAGTTCGACCTCTCGCTCATCGCCACGGCGCCGTCGGTGGCCTACGTCGCTCACCTCACCGACGGTGCGGAGGTCCGCTTCGACAACCCGAGCGAGATGCCCGAGCCGAGCCGTCTGGAGCGGGTCGACGAGCCGATGCTCAAGGCGACGCTCATCGTCCCCACCGAGTACATCGGCACGGTGATGGACCTCTGCCAGTCGCGCCGCGGCGAGCTCGACCACATGGAATACCTGTCCACCGAGCGGGTCGAGCTCGTCTACCGGATCCCCCTGGCCGAGGTGGTCGTGGACTTCTTCGACCAGCTCAAGAGCCGCACCAAGGGCTATGCCAGCCTTGACTACGAACCGGCCCAGTACCAGACCGCCAACCTCGTGCGCGTGGACCTGCTGATCAACCATGTGCCGGTCGACGCCTTCTCGACCGTCGTGCACCGCGCCCAGGCGGAGGTCTACGGCCGGCGCATGACCGAGAAATTGCGCGAGCTCATCCCGCGTCAGCTCTTCGACGTGCCCATCCAGGCCGCCATCGGCGGGCGCGTCGTCGCCCGCGAGACGGTCAAGGCCAAGCGCAAGGATGTGCTCGCCAAGTGCTACGGCGGTGACATCACGCGCAAGCGCAAGCTCCTCGAGCGCCAGAAGGAGGGCAAGAAGAAGATGAAGGCCATCGGGCGCGTCGAGGTGCCCCAGGAGGCCTTCATCTCCGCCCTGCGCCTCGAGGACTGACCCTCGCCGGCGGGGCCCCTTCGACCCCGGCCGCGCCTCGCCGGCCGGGCCCCTCAGCGCCCCGGCGGCCGCAGCGTCATCACGTCGCGCACCTTGGGAGGCGGGCCGGGGGCACCCGACAGCGCGTGGATGTGCGCGACGGCGCGCGACAGGATGCGGTGCGCCACCCAGAAGAGGAAGACGGCGAGCGGGATCTCGGCGGCGAACGCGGTGAGCAGGGTGAGCCATGCGTCCTTGTTGCCGAACGAGGTCATGACGTCGAACCAGGCGTCGCACAGGAGGAGGGTGCCGGCCACCATCGCCGTCACGATCATGACCCGCTTGCGGAACCACGCCGCCCACGCGGCGTAGGCCAGGACGGCGCTCATGGCGATGTCGAACCCGACCCACATGACGTTCCAATTGCGGGCGTCGTAGTGGTGGGGGAGGGACTCGGCCAGATAGGCGGTCCAGCCCAGCAGTCCCACGACGACGGCGCCGATGCCCACCGCCACGACGTGGTTGAGCCTGCCCGGGGCCGCCGGGGCCGCCGGGGCCGCCGGGGCCG
>Ga0187778_10000923_pt1 | contig 21073 bp, 20 predicted proteins | sample 1015_Q2_SP5_20_M_FD_132418 | JGI IMG/M metagenome (GOLD analysis project Ga0187778, IMG submission 132418) | Tropical peat soil microbial communities from peatlands in Department of Meta, Colombia - 1015_Q2_SP5_20_MG | ecosystem: Environmental > Terrestrial > Soil > Wetlands > Peat | place...
AACCCCAAAAACGCCGCCAGGATGAACACGAACAGACTCGAGATAAAATCAGCAGGCATCCATTCCTCCTTACGCTTTCGCCAGCAGGGCAGGCAGCGAGAAAAACTCGCGAATGCGGGGATTGGCGACCTCCCCATCCTTAGTAAGTAGAGTCTCGCGGATAATCTCGTCTTCGAGATTCAGTTGCACTTTGCCATCTTTGACCAGGTGCAGCAAAAATGCGCTGAGGTTCCGCGCGTACATTTGGCTCGCGTGATACGGCACGGTGCTGGCGAGATTGAGTTTGCCAATGATGGTGACGTCGTGCTCGACAGCGATTTCCCCGGGATGCGTGAGCTCGCAATTGCCCCCGCGCTCGCTGGCGAGATCCACGATGACGGATCCCGGCGCCATGCTGGCAACCATTTCCTTGGTGACCAAAACCGGCGGCTTTTTTCCAGGAACGACGGCGGCAGTAATCACGACGTCGCTGTCCGCGACGGCCTTGGCGAGAAGTTCTCGCTGACGCTGGTAAAAAGTTTCATCCTGCGCGCGGGCATAGCCGCGAGAATCCTGCGCATCCTTGGCTTCGATGGGCAGCTCGACGAAGCGACCGCCGAGGCTCTGCACTTGTTCTTTGGCGGCGGGGCGCAAGTCATAGGCGGAAGCCACGGCGCCGAGGCGGCGCGCGGTGGCAATGGCCTGTAATCCGGCAACGCCCGCACCGATGACGAGGACGCGGCCGGGAGTGATCGTTCCCGCCGCCGTTGTGAGCATGGGGAAGATGCGTGGCAGTGTGTCGGCGGCGAGGATCACCGCTTTGTAGCCGCAGATGGTGGCCATCGAGGAAAGCGCGTCCATGCTCTGCGCGCGCGTGGTTCGCGGCATCAATTCCACAGAAAAAGAAGTGACTCCTTTGGAAGCGATCTCCTGAATCGTTTCGAGCGACCCGAGCGGCCGCAAAAAACCAATAAGCAATTGGCCGCGACGATAAAGCGGAACATCAGCTTTGCCGGTCCTATCGTTCGAACCATAACAAAGAACCTGGACGATGATATCGGCGGCGCTGAAGACTTCGGCTCGATTGGGAAGGATCTTCGCGCCTTTGGCGGCGTATTCCGCGTCCGGATAACCGGCGCCCGCTCCAGCTCCCGCTTCGATGACGATCTGCAAACCAGCCTTCGCTAGGCCGGGGATTGCTCCGGGGACCAACGCCACGCGGAGTTCTCCCGGAAAGGACTCACGCGGAACACCGACAATCATGAAGTTCCTCCGCTACCGAAAAACTAAACTGCCATGGGAAATCGCGCACAAACCACGAGAGGCGCCCAAGCGAGCTCAAACTGAGGTCAACCCCATCGGACCAGACACCAAAGCATACACTCTCTTGCAGCGTTTCGGTAAGCCCAGTCTGGTTTTGCAAGCTGAACTTCCGGCATGCGATCCGCTTTCTACTTCACGAGCCCGCAACACCACGGTGACTCGCATCACCAGTGTGGGTGACTCATTTCGACAATCTCTTCAACCTCGGGTGCTGAGTTATACTGACGCATGCCCTCGATGAACCGGCACAGCAAGATATTCTCTACGCTCTTCGTTTGCTTCTTGCTTTCCAGTGCGCTCGGCGCGCAAGACCTTGGGCTGCAAAAGGACGAAATAACCTGGCGCTCCGAACACGCCGCAGAGCTTTTGAAGCCGGACGGCTGGCTTTCCCTCGTGGGTCTGGAATGGCTTCAACCGGGGGACAATTCGGTTGGCTCCGCTGCCGACAACACAATCCGCATCACGAGCGGCCCTGCCCACCTTGCGGTGCTCCACCTGGAGTCTGAAAGCGTAACTATAAATCCCCCTCCGGGCGGTTTCCCCGAAGATTTTCGCGTCGCCGGGGCATCCGCAAAATCGCAACCGCTTCGGGCGGAACCCAACAATGACAAAGTCGCTCCTCGCCTGACCATCGGCACCCTGAGCATGTACGTGATCCGTCGGGAGAATCGCTTCGCGTTGCGGATCAAGGATGCTAAGTCACCATCGATTGTGGGTTTTCAGGGCCTCAAGTGGTATCCCCCGAACGACCGCTATCGCGTGACCGCCAAATGGATTCCCTATTCACCGTACAAAACCATCACGCTCGCCACTCTGGTCGGCACAAACTACGACCAACCCGTGCCTGGAGCCGCGGAATTCACGATTAACGGTAAATCCTTCCGGCTCGAGCCGGTACTCGAGGATCCGACGGTTGCAAAGCTTTTCTTCATCCTCCGCGACACCACCAGCACTTCGACAACGTATGGGGCTTGCCGGTTTCTTTACACCGGCTTTCCCACCAATGGATTAGATAAACCTGGAGAGCTCGTCCTGGATTTCAACCGCTTGGAGAATCCGCCCTGCGCCTACACTCCGTTTTCCACTTGTCCTTTGCCGCCGCCGGGAAACCGCCTTCCCATCCCTCTCCCCGTGGGCGAGCAGCGCTACCACAACTGATCTCTTCTTCTGCCCGCCGGTCTCGGTTTTGAAAAAACTGGCTGGGTATTGGAAAATAAACGATTGAAATGAACAGCAACCGTTCCAATTTGCAACCATCGAATGACGATTCCCCGGCCCGCGAAAAACTGATCGCTCTCCGGCTGGCTCTTCTCCGCGTGCACAAAACACTTCTCGAAATGGAGCGCCGGGAGTATGAACGCGAGCATGGCAAGGTCAATGCGGGCGAGCTCTTCCGCCTGGTCGTGGACCACGCACAATTCGCTTGGCTGCACAACATTTCGGAGTTCGTGGTGCGCATTGACGAAACACTCGCGGCCAAAGAGCCCGTGACCCCGGAATACACCAGGGGGGCCTTCTCGCTCGCGCGTAAGATGTTCGTCCCGACGGAATCCGGCGACGCTTTCCAAAAGAAATACTTCGACGCCATCCAGCACGACCCGACGGTGGTCATGGAGCATGCCGAACTTGCGCGGCTGTTCAACAACGAGCCCCCTGACACTTCTCCTGCGTAGCTGCAGGACATTTCCGGGTAAAATTTGGCCCCGCAACCGGAGGTGCTCATGAGCGAATTCGAGAAGGCTTACACTAACGGAGAAATCATGGTTCTGTGGAAGCCGGGCGTTTGCATCCATTCCGGCAAATGCGTTCAGGGCCTGGGGGAAGTGTTCAACACGAACGCACGCCCGTGGATTAGCATGAGCGGCTCGAACACGCAGCGCATCATCCAACAGGTGGAACAGTGCCCGAGCGGCGCCCTCAGCTATATGCGCGTTGAAAAGATCAGCAAGGCAGCAGGGTAAGCCATGGAATTAAACCTCGACCAAGCCGCCGTCAGGCATATCGAAGACGCGCAACGATTCGAAGCGATAGTTGGCAACCTTCGAAGCTTGATCACTTATCGCCGCTCTCCCGGCCGCATCACGTTTTTGCATACCGAAGTTCCACCGCCACTGGAAGGCCAGGGGCTCGCCGCCAAGCTGGTTCGCACGGCGTTGGAGTATGCGCGCGAACAAAAGCTTCAAGTCGTTCCCCTCTGCCCTTATGTTTCAAGTTTCATCAGAAAGCACCCGGAATTTCATGACTTGGTCTCCGCCGAGCAGTTGCAGAACATTCTCTCACGCTGAACTCTCGCCCATGTCTTCAACCAAGGCCGTCCAGAAACCCTCACCGACAAAGTTGGCCGTCCGGCGTCTGCGGCGCAGCGAGTTGCCTGAGGACACCATCGAACTTGCCCGCTTTCTAATCGGCAAAATCATCGTGCACGAACTGCCGAAAGGGCGCTTGAGTGGGAGAATCGTGGAAACGGAGGCTTATCCGCCGGGGGATCCCGCGGGGCACCATTTTCGCGGACCCACGCCGCGAATCCGCTCGATGTATCGCGCGCAGGGCCATGCGTATATCTTCTTCAATTATGGCGCGCACTTCATGCTGAACGTCGTCAGCGAACCGGAAGGAACAGCTTCGGCCATCCTGATTCGTGCGATTGAGCCGCTTGAAGGCATCGAACTCATGAAGCGGCACCGCAAAACCGACCGTTTGCTCGATCTCACCCGCGGCCCGGGGCGTCTTGCCGCAGCTTTTAAAATCGACCGCCGACACGACGGCGTGGATTTGTGTACTGACGACGCTTTGTGGCTGGGTGATTCGAATTACCCGGTTGGTGAGATTGGTACTTCCGTTCGAATTGGAATTACACGGGCAGCGGAACAGCCATTTCGATTTTACGAGCGCGGAAATCCCTTTGTCAGTGGGCCCAAACGCTTGTTGCATCCAGTAAAGGAACACAAAACGCTTCGTTCGACGAAGCAGTGAAGGCCTGTTTATCTTAAAACTCGCGCGAATATCTGCTTCCAAAAATAGCCGCGGCTCTTCTATTCCTCGGTCAGGACCTTTTCGGACGGTTCAGTTTCCTTAGGCATACGCGCCAGGTAGCGATCGAGTACCTCATCCAGTTCCTGCGGCCGAATGGGCTTGGTGAGGTATCCATCCATGCCCGCCGCGAGGCATTCTTCGCGATCTCCTTTCATCGCATGCGCGGTCAAAGCCACGATGGGCAAGTGGCGGTCGTTCCTATTTCCCCTTTTTCGTATTGCTGCTGTCGCTTCAAAGCCGTCCATTTCCGGCATTTGCATATCCATCAGAACAAGGTCGAAGGTTCCTTTCTCGAGCGCCTCAAGGGCTTCGTGACCGTTCGCTGCCACTGCGACATGATGCCCGCGCTTTTCCAATAGCCGTGTGGCAAGCCGCTGATTTACGGGGTTGTCCTCTGCAAGGAGGATGCGCAAGGAATTTCCGGGCGCGACGGCATCTTGAAGCGAATACCGCGTGATGAGTGGTGTCGCTGCGCCTTGTTTCGGGGCGCCCAAGACTCGCGCGATGGCCTCACGAAGCTCCATTTGCCGGATTGGCTTCAGGAGGTACGCGGCCACGCCGAGGTTCTGACACCGGAGGGCGTCGCCCCGCTGACCAGCAGAGGTCAACATCATAATCGTCGCAGCTGAGAATTCCTGCCTCTGGCGAATCCTCGAAACCAAATCAAAGCCATCCATCTTCGGCATATGGCTATCGGTCAGTATCAGCTCGAATGGCTTGCCCGACGCCAGTGCAGACGACATTTGGTCCAGCGCCTCTTCTCCGCTGCCTGCAAGCGAGGGGAGCATTTGCCAGAGATTCAACATTCCTTCCAGGATTCGCAGGTTGGTTCGATTGTCGTCGACCACCAGCACTCTGACGCTTCGGAGTATTTCCGGCGACAAGGGCAGGCCAGTTTTTTTTGTATCCGTGCCCGCAACCTCAAACTGCACGGTGAAATGGAACTGGCTGCCTTTGCCTTCTTCGCTTTCCACCCACATCTCTCCACCCATCATGGCAACCAGGCGTGAAGAGATGGTCAACCCAAGGCCTGTTCCTCCATATCTTCTGGTCGTCGAACTGTCCGCTTGTGTGAACGGCGCGAAGATAGAGTCATGCATCCTTTCCGGGATGCCCATGCCAGTGTCTGTAACCGTAAATTTCAGCACCCACTGCCGTTCTTTTCGAGAATCGACGCACGCTTTGACACCAACTTCGCCCCGTTTCGTAAATTTGATGGCATTGCCAAGCAAGTTCAGCAGGATCTGGCGCAAACGATGCGGATCGCCCTTCAGCACTTCGGGGACTTCTGGCGCGATTTCGCAGAGCAACTCCAGTCCCTTTTGGTCGGCCCGAAGAGCCATGGTCTTTAGCGTGGCTTCCAAAGAATCGCGAAGGTTAAATTCGATGAGTTCGAGATCCATGCGGCCAGCCTCGATCTTGGAAAAATCAAGGACGTCGTTGATTACCGTGAGCAGCGAATCAGCTGACATCTTGACAGTCTCGAGGTATTCGCGCTGCTCTACGCTTAAGTGCGTCTCCAGCGCGAGATCGGTCATACCGATCACACCATTGAGTGGAGTGCGGATTTCATGGCTCATGTTGGCCAGGAATTCGCTCTTGGCGCGGCTGGCGGCCTCCGCCGCTTCTTTTGCTTCTTTCAGTCGCTTCTCGGTCTCGTGTCGCTCCGTAACGTCCTCGACTACACCTACGTACCCGGCGAACTCCTGATCCCTATCCAGGAGCGGAACCGATTTGACTTCTATCTGGCGTTGCACTCCTTGCGGGGTGAGAAGCCTGTAGCTCACCTGATATGGCCGCCTTTGCGCAATCGCTTCCTCTCTTAATTTCATCACCCGCGTCAGGTCTCCGGGGTGGATGGCTGATTTCCATCCCAGCCCGAAGATCCCTTCGTCCGAAAGTCCGAACATTTCCAACAGCTTCGAGTTGGCGTAGGTACAACGGCCGTCTTTGCGCGCGCGGTAGATTCCGACTGGAGCAGCGGCGCTCAAGGTCCGGAACAATTCTTCACTCTCCCGCAAGGCCCTTTGGGCTTCCAGCCGGTCAGTAATGTCCTGGTAGACCACCAGCGAGCCTCGCTCTCCGTTCGCCAGGGCCAAGGGCACGGCATCAATCTCTACGTCAATCAGTTTTCCGTCCTTTCTTCTCCGCTTTTCGATATTGTTATGAACGGCCTCCCGCATGAATGTTCGCAAGCGCTGCTTGAATTCTTCCTGGTTCACGTCTAGCGGAAACAGCATTTCGTTGACAGGCTTACCGATAGCTTCATCCCGAGTGTATCCAAACAGCTTTTCAAAGGCGGGATTGACCAGGAGGACTCGCCCATCCTGCCTGCCAACTGCGATCGCCAAGGGGCTGCTATCAATCAAGGTGTTGAGAAATACTGTGCGTTCCTTCAACTCCTCTTCGGCCCGCCCGCGCTGAAGGACTTCTTCCCGCAATTCCCGCGTGCGTTCCGCGACGCGCCGCTCGAGTTGATCGTTAACGGTCTGCAGTGCAGCGTCTCGCTCACGGATGCGTCCTAGCATCTGGTTAAACGATTCTACGAGTTCGCCCACTTCATCAGCGCCATAAGGGATCGCCCGCACGGAATAATCTTTCTCAGCGGAAATTCTTCGCGCCACCCCGGCCAATTGCAGGATTGGCCCGGTGAGCAAACGGACCAGCCGCGAAGAAAGGAGCGCGATCGCCAGCATGGAGACGAGCAAGATCAGACCGGAAGTCTGGCGGAACTGCCTCATCTGCTTATTAATCTCCGAGAAATCGGAAACGACCGCGATGCCCCCCGCTTTTTCGCCACCCAGTAACAAACTCCGGGACACCGTGAGGGAGTCCTTATCGAACTTCACGGCCTCCCCTCGCCAGGCCGGCATCGCGAATCTTTTGTCCAAATCTTCGCGCCGGTATTCGGCAAAAACTTGTCCGTGACTGTCGTAGACGTAGGCAGCCATAATGTGCCGTTCCAGGCGAAGCGAGCTGAGCAGATCCTGGGCGGCCTTTCGATCATTGAAGACGAGGGAAGCGGCAGAGTTCAGCGCTAACGTGTCGGCATGCGTCGTCAGCTCATCTCTAAGGCTGTCCTGAAAGTGGCGCTTTTCAGCGAACTCCGAGGCCAGGCCCGCGATACTCAATCCAGTCACGCTGGTCAGGAACACCACGATGGTCAGTTTGATCTGAATCGAGGAATTTCGAAAAAACCTCATTTCATTTTCCCCCGCGCGGAAGGACAACCTGCTTCGCCAAGGACAATAGCCGCGAGCTGATCGTCAAGCCGGCCTTTTCGGCCGCGTCCAGGTTGATCTCAAAGCGCATCTTGTTGTCTTCCAGGCAAAAGCCAATCATCCCGCCGTCCGCGGTGAAATGCTCCGTTTCGCCCACTGTTAAGACCGGTTTCCCTCGGAGACTGCTGAGCACCGCAGGGATTGACTGCTTTTCTGACTCCCCGAGGAATAAAACCTGGCATCCTCCGGGATCTTGGGCTCGTTTTAGGTGGAGCACGCGCAAAGGCCGTTCGTTGATTGTCTTCCCACTCAAGCTGCTGTCTAACGCGCCATGAAATGGGTCCTCGCCGAGCGTGCAATAGGTCAAGGGATCGCCGCGCTTCCCAAGAGCAGCCTCCGGCCACCCCACGAACTGCGCGAAATGAAAAAGGAACGCGGCCTTAATCTGATACTCGCTGGGCGTGGCCTCCTGCGCTTGCGCTTTGCTGCCCCAACCCATGCTCAGCACTACGAGTAGAATTCCCAAAATTCGGAAACATCCGCGAGCGGTTCTCCGCGGCCCGGAAGCACTTTCCGATCCGCTTGTCTGCTGTCGGATTGAATCGGTAACGCGCACTTATTTCTGCTTGGACCTCAGAACTGCCAGGTCAGTTTGACGTACGCGGAGCGCGTGATTTGCCCTGACTGCATGCTTCCATTCATGTCCTCAAATTCCATGTGATGATCCTTCAAGAGGTTCTGTCCGAATGCGCTAAGCGATACGCCTTCCCCGAGCTTCCAAGTGAGCCCTGTATCCAGTCTCGTGTATGAGGGAATCGTTACGTTGCCAGCAGGACCTTGGTCCTCAAGCTTGTCCACATGGTTAGCACTTGTGTCCCATGCCAGGCCGTGGTGCAGGTCAAAATGCGAGCGAAGTTGGATCATGTAGTCTGGGGAACTCCCCTGCACGAAAGGGACGGTTTGCGTATCGGCACTCTGGGGCTCTGTATGCATGTGCACGATCGCATCTGCGAATCCCGAACTGAGGGACCAGCGGTTGGTCACCTTCCAGTTGGCGCTGACTTCGAACCCATGCGTCTCTCCGTACATCAAGTTCTCGTACATCACGGTTTGAACCCAATGCGCGGGCAGCGGCGTTGGCTCGAAGGAAAACGAGGACGGCTCTGTGGTCAGCAAGTTGTCCCAATCGTTGAAATAAGCGGCAACGTCAATCGAAAGCTTCCGCGAGATCATCGTCCGGTAGCCTGCTTCGTAGTCGATCAGCCGCTCATCCTTGAAGTTCGGATTGCCCAGAAGCCGGAGGAGCGTGGGAAATCCGTTGGGTCCGGGAACCGAGCCGATGTTTAAGACCAGGTTCGTGTCGTTGCGGGATGGCGCTCGCAGCGCTTTTGATACTGCGGCCCAAAACATGTGACGGTCGCTTGGCGTCCATGCCGCATTCACGCTGGGCATGAGCTCGAATCCGGTGTAGTAGTTGTGTTCGAGTTTCGTTCCCACGGTCACGTGGAGCCGCTGCGGAACCACCGTGACTTCGTCTTGCACGAACGACGTGAACAGGTTCTGCGCCAGGTCCGGCGGATTCATTGCCACCGTCAAGCTCCCTCCGATGTGGTCGCTGGTATAGCGGTACCCCAGGCCCCACACGAAGTCTTGGCGCTTGCCGACGGCCAAATGGTGTCGGAAATCCAGGTCAAACGTATTCCGAATCTCCGGGTTGAGCGGATCGTCTCGCCGGTGCTGGTCATAGGAGAGCTGCAAGGTGGAATCCGAGCGCTCGGAGTATTTGTGGTTCCAGATCGATTCGAGCGAGCCGTTCGCCAAATCGATTTGTTCAGCTACAGGGATGAATCCGGGTGAGGTGACGGCAGGAAGCTCAAAGCCATATTCACCTTCCCGGCCCGTCGATAGATCTCCTTCGACCGTTAGTGAATCTTTTGGAGACAGGGTGCTATCCGTCCGAAATCCCTCTCGCATTCGGTGCCACCCGTCCGCTCCGTTCCTGCCGTTCGGGTCGAGCAGCGGGCCTTGATCGAAATACTTTGTATACACTCGAAAATCAGTCGCTTTTCCCAATTTTCCGCCATACTGCGCCATTCCGAATCCCTGTTGGAGATTTCCACCTCCAGCTTCAACCAACACCCCGGCCGTCTCGCTGGCCTTCTTGGTGAAGATGTTGATGACACTGGTCACCGCGTTTGCGCCCCAGATCGTTCCACCGGGACCACGAATGACTTCGATGCGATCAATATCTGCAAGAGGAAGATCCAGGGTGTCCCAGAAAACGCCGGAAAAAGTCGGAGAGTAGGCTGTGCGCCCGTCCACCATCAGCAGTATTTTGTTGCTGAACTGTTCATTGAATCCCCGCGAGCCAATGGCCCAGGTGCTCCCATTAATCTGCGCTATGTCCAAGCCGGGCACCATGCGCAGCAAGTCCGGTATGCTCGTGGCTCCGGAACGCCGGATGTCCTCTTGCGTGATTACGAAGATTGCGGCTGCCACTTGCGACAGTTTCTGTTCCTTCTTCGAGACGGAAGTTACCTCAATGTTCATCAGATTTTCGATACTCACTTGCGTGAGGTCCGGCTGTTGAGCGGTCGATGCCTGCGGAGGATTCCCCTGTGCAAAGGGACCTGCGAGCAAAAGCAGGAGCGCAATTGCAAGGGTCCGTCGGAATCTGAACTGCTCCTTGAGTTGTTTGCGGCGCACGGAGAACACCCTCCCTGCGGATCTTTTGGGCAAGCCTCGGGCCAAAGCACGGAGAGGTGCGCTCCACAACCCGTTTGTATTCAACGTCTACAGCAAAACGATGTCCACGGGGCGTCCACACACAAGACCACTGGTGGACTCGTGTTCCCCGCTGAAACATTCCCAATTCGAAACGCCACGCCTCTGAATCAACCCAAAGGGCGGTATTGATTTAACTCCGCAATCCCTTCAGACTGCCTCTGCGGAGTCCTGGGGGGTGGCAAGATGCCGCGCAAGCTCGATCCTCACCTGGAAGGCAAAATCATCGATGCCGCATATAAGATCTGGCGAAAACAAGGGGAACAAGCGCTAACCATGCGGCGTGTCGCCCGCGCCGCGGGCACAACCACTCCCACCCTCTACGAGCGGTTCTCAGACAAAAGCAACTTGCTCGCGCTTTTGCGCAGCCGCTCGCGCTTGAATCTCTTCTCGGCCATCAAGAGCTCCCGCACGCCGGAGCAGGTGTGCCGCCGGGCGCTGGACTTTTTCACGACGCACCCCAATGATTACCGGCTGATCTCCGAGGATTGGGCCATCGCCTTCGCCCGCCGCGACCACATGCCTTCTTTCGAATTCATGAAGCAGCGCATTGCCGCTCAGCTCGGTGGCGGTTCGGATGAGCACACACGGCTGGCCCTGGCGCTGGTGGCGCTCCTGCACGGAACGGCTACGCTCCTTCTCTCCGCCAATACACGGGAAAAGAATTTTCGGGAATTCCGCCAGGCCTGTCTCGCGGCTTGCGACGCCCTGATTCACGCTGAGTCGACGAGACCAGCGCGAGCGAGTCGCCTTTCCGGTGCCCGCCGTTAGCTTTTCGTTACCCAAGAGAATCCCGCTCACGCTCGGTCCCCGTTTCGTGCCAGAATGTGGCCGACGAGCGCCCGGCCCCTGGCGCCTGCGAATACCACGTCTCGATGTTCCAGCCCCGCCTCAGACGCTATGGCGCTCTTCTATCGCCGTTCTCTGACTGAAATGGCGTGTCCTTGTTTGCCCGAATCGGGGAATTCGCCTCTTGAGGTGAAACATGAGCATCTTGTGGAAACAATGCGAGGGGCAGGTCGTCAACAATACGTTTCGGCTCCAAAAGTATCTCGGCGGCTCGCCCGATTCCGGCGTTTTTCTCACCCAGCTCGCCGGCCCGGAGCCCGTCAAAGCTGCCATCAAGCTGAAGCCCGCCGATCATTCTTCCGATCTTCAGCTCTCGCTTTGGCGGCGCGCTGCGCAGCTCTCCCATCCCAATTTGCTCCGCGTGCTGCAAAGCGGCCGCTGCCAACTGGAAAACTCCGACCTGCTCTACGTGGTCATGGAATATGCCGACGAAGATCTTTCCCAGATTCTCCCGGAGCGGCCCCTCACGGCGGAGGAAACCAGGCAAATGCTCGATCCCGTGCTGGCGGCTCTCACCTATCTGCATGGCCAGGGCCTCGTTCATTCCCACTTGAAGCCTTCCAACGTTTTGGCGATTGGTGATCAACTCAGGCTTTCTACCGACGCCATTTTCCCCGTGGGCGAAACCAGAAGAGGTCCGGCGCGAGGCGACGTCTACACCGCGCCTGAGTCCGCCAACTTTCCGCTCTCTCCTGCGGCGGACTCCTGGTCTTTGGGAGTGACCTTGGTGGAAACTCTCACGCAGCACGCACCCGCCTGGCGGCAGGACCAACAGACAGACCCCAGCCTAGCGGACAATATTCCCCAGCCATTTCTTGACATCGCGCGGCACACGCTTCGCGTGGATCTCCGGGAACGTTGGAACAGTGCTCAAATCGGCGCGTACTTGAATCCGGTGGCCGTCGCCGCCGCTGCGGCGCAATCCGTCTCACCGCTGGCGATCCCGGTTTCCTCTGTGCCCGCCGTTCCCGCTGTAAAGCTGCAAGCTCCCAAGCCCGTGCCCCCAACTCCCCGCGTCCAAACTCCGGTACCGCAAGCCGCCGCCCGGCCCAGACAGACTCTCGTTCTGCCAAACTACGTTCTTCCCATCGCCGTCGTTGCCGTTGTTATTGTGGGAATTCTTGTGTTGCCTAAAATTCTCGGCCATCGCGCAGAGACTTCTTCAGCGACCCCTGCGCCGGATAAAATCGCATCGGTGACTTCGGCCGCCACCGCGCCTAAAGCAACAGGATCGACTACGACGAACACTCCGGTTCCCGCCGTCGCAAAGCCGGCTGCAAAGCCAAGCGCTCCTGCCGTGACCAAAGCATCGGAAGAGAGTAAGACCACAAGCGCAGCGGCCAATTCCCAGCCAACCACTCCGGCTTCGCTTCGCACGGAATCTGCAGTTTCGTCCGGTACTGCGAGCGTCTCTTCCGGAAGCTCATCACGCGGAGAAATCCTCGACCAGGTTCTCCCGGAAGTCACCGAGAAGGCACTCGCCACCATTCATGGAACCGTGCGTGTCGCCGTGCTGCTTCAGGTCGACGCTGCCGGCAATGTTTCGGATGCGCAGTTCGATTCCCCCGGCCCGAGCCAGTACTTTGCCGATCTTGCGCTGAAAGCCTCGCGCCGCTGGGAATTCACTTCACCCGAGGCAAATGGCCACAGTGTTCCAAGCCAGTGGCGCGTGCGCTTCGAATTCACGCCATCCGGGGTGAAGGCCATCCCGAAACAAGTCGCGCCGTAACGTACGCTGAAAATTCGCTGGGTGTTGAATCGCGCTAATAAACAAAGTGTTTCCGTCGTGGGCTACGGCCACGCCGCCGCAATGGCGGTGACGTAGCTGGTGGCTCTTCGGGGACCCGGCGCAGTTTCATTTCGCCACTATTCCACCGCTTTGAAACTTATTGAGACCTTGCCCTGCTTGCCTGACTTCCTAACTCCTTGAAATTGCTGACGCAACCGGACGTATCGAACCGCCTCCGGGCCTTCCATTTGCATACCCAAACGCCGCTTGCCAATGAAGCTGCGTTCCACTCATTCGCGGTGCTCGCCTTCTCGCTGGTTCTTGTTTCCGGCTGTACTCTTTTTCTTTTTGGCACAAACGAATGCCACGACTCTGCTCAAGCTGCACCTTTACGAACTGCTTGAAAAATCGTCAGCCGTGGCGCGCATGCGATGCCTCGGTTCGGAATCGTTCTGGGACAAAGGAGAAATCTGGACCAACACGAAATTCGAAGTCATTAGCCAACTCAAAGGCCACCTGCCTGGGCGCGTCGTGGTGCGCATGCTCGGCGGGAAGCTTGGCCACCTCAGCTCGCGCGTCGATGGAGCTCCGGCTTTTCAGCCAGGGGAAGAGGTCTATCTCTTCCTTTGGGGGCCGGCTAGCGAGCCGCTCGGCATTGTCGGATGGGGCCAGGGGACGTTCCGAATCCAACGCGACGGGAGCACTGGCCTGGAAACCGTGACGCAGGATTCCGCGGAAACACCGTTGTTTGACGCGCGGACAAAGGAATTTTCGCCATCCGGGATCCGGAATGTGCCCTTGCCGGAGTTCCTCGAAAAATTGCGGAAGGAGCTCGTGCGGTCGAGCAAGTGATGCAAATGGTTTTTCACCGAGGAAATGAGGGAGATCAATGGTGAAAAATAGGCGGGTGATTTGCCTGGTTTTGCTGGCGGTGGCAGGCGCCGCATGGGTCCTGCCGGGGCTCCAAGGCTCTCCGGTTTGGGCCACACTACCGGAAATGTGGCAACGGGGCGGACTGCCGTCTGCGCCGCGTTGTTTCGTCAGCGCGGTCACCATGCGGCCCACGGAGACGATTGCCGTGCGTTGGAGCACGGTGCTACACGCAAACGCAGTCAGAATTTTCACGAGAGAGGAGACGATTGATGGCAAGTTCGATGAAATTGACACGGTGATTAAGCGATCGCTTGCCTGGCGCGCCGTAGGGAACGATCCATTTCCGCTGCGAGATGTCCACGTGACTCGCGTAACGACGCCGCTCGCTTGCGGGATCGACGGTGTGAATTCGATCTGCTTCGATCAGGCCGACATGGCGTTTACTCCAGGAGTCTTGACCATCACTCGTGTGGTCTCCGCCGATGGTGCAGGCACTGCAATGAGCGGCGATGTGGAGTCCTCTCAAGCGGGACAGATGTTGGACGCGGATATTTACTTTAATCCGAGCAACTCTCCACAAGCCTTTGCCACGCCGGAGGTGCTGGCACAAAATCCCAAAGCATTTGACTTCCAAGCTGTGCTGGTCCACGAGTGGCCGGTCGCTTTGGCCTTCCGCACACCGGCAAGCGCGGAAGAAATGGCCTGTTCCCCACTCGCTCCGGCACTGTCAGGGCCAAACCCTTCGACGCCGCGTCAGCGCTAGCCGTCCTCTCGCGCCGCATGAATTCGCTGAAGGACCAGCATCTTGCGATCCCCTGCTTGCAAACACGAACTGCTCCATCTACGCTAGTTCCAGAGGTTTCCGAAGACTCTCTTCATGCCGAATCTTTCGCCCGAATTGCTGGCTTTGGGATTTACCTTATACGTCGTCTTTCTTTTTTCCACCACCTGCCATGAAGCCGCGCATGCGCTGGCCGCCAAGATTGGCGGCGACGAGACGGCCTCACGCGGCGGGCAGGTTACGCTCAATCCGATTCCGCACATTCAGCGCGAGCCTTGGGGCATGGTGGTTTTTCCTATTGTGATGCTGATTTTGAGTCAAGGTCGCTCCCTCATCGGGTGGGCCAGCGCCCCGTACAATCCGGACTGGGAGCGGCGCCATCCGCATCGCGCCGCGTGGATGGCGCTGGCCGGTCCAGCGACGAACTACACCCTGATGTTGATTGCCGCCATTGCCCTGAACATTGGCAGAGCTCAAGGCTGGTTCCATTCGGGTCCGCACCCGGATTTCGCTGTGAACCTGCTCTACACTTTTTTTTCTCTCAATCTTCTTCTCGGAACCTTCAACCTGCTTCCTGTTCCTCCGCTCGATGGCAGCACCGCAATCATGCTTTTCATGAGAGAAGACAGCGCGCGTGGATACCTGAATTGGTTGCGCGGCAATAGTTACGGCTTGCTTGGCTTGGTGGTGGCCGTCTTTGCGTTCAACTACGTCTATGGGCCCATCAGGGATTTTGTATCAAGCTACCTGTTGCGAAGCTGGTTCTAGATCGGAAGGAAGCGACCGCGTCCGAGTTGCACCAATCTTGAACAGAGCCAAGGTCCCCGTCCCGGCAGAGGACAGACCGCTGTCTCCCGGATTTTTCTAAAAGGTTTCTTTTCTTGCCGATTCGCCGCTTCTTCCTGGCCCTCGACCTGCTTTTTGTCATGCCGGAGGCCGTCGATGGCGTTGACCGCTCATGATCCTCTTGCCAGCACATACAGTGTCGAGGTATCGGGGTGGGACAGCACGCAAAGTTTTTTCGTGGAGAGGTCCGAGCTTTCCTGGAGTGAAGAGACGGGCAAACGTTTAAGCCTGGTCCATCAACTCTGCCCCCGAACGATGATTTTCGTGCGCCTGCTGCAACCTACCTCCTCCGACCGTGCTTTTCCGGTCGCTTATCAAACCGAACCGCTCGGCACGACTCCCGAGGGCCAGCAACTCTTCCGCGTCACCCGCGTGCAGCCACGGAGCACCTCGGAGGATACTCCTCAAGAAGAACGCTTGACTGTCCACCCCTGAAATCGGGGGGCAGGCCACAAATCCGCGAAATAGCAAGTCTTCCGTCTTTAGTCACACAAATGCAGTGAGGATCAGCGCCGGATGGGAAAGATGCCAGCTGGCTTTCCCAAGAAAACAGTTGTGTGTCAAATAGGGAACTCGGGAACGATTCTCATACTAAATTGGGACAGTTTCGAAGAGGTCGCGTTCCAATTTGTTTGAAAAATCTCACGAAGTCCCCTTCAAACGCCAGTCTCCCGGCAAAATTTCTGAAGACGAATACAAGCAGGCAGCCGCGTTGAAATCAATAAGACCTGCCTTTTCAATCCCTTTTCGAAACGTTGGGAGATTTGGGTTTCCCGCGAACCGGCAAAAATTCCCATTCCAAAGGGGACGTGTGGAAGTGGCACACCCCGTGCCATGGAACAATGCTGTGGCGCTGCCCTTGAGCAAACCTGCGGAATTTGTCGCACCGAAAACCGCCTTGACTCCTTGCATCCTGGACGATGATCCCGGGCAATTGGAGATGATTGCGGAAGTGGTCGCGCACATGGGTTACGAGGCAATAGCCACTGCCGATCCGGAAGAGGCGCTCAAGTTGATTCGACGGGGGCGTTGCCGGCTTGCGCTGGTGGATGTGCACATGCCCGGAATGGACGGATACGAGTTTCTCGATCAGGCGTTGCGCAGCGATCCGGGCGTACACATTGTTCTCATGACTGGGGATTACACACTGGACTCCGCGCTCGAAGCGATCCGCCGCGGCGCTTCAGACTTTCTGCCGAAACCAATCGATCGCACCCGCCTGAAGAAAACTCTGGACGATGTGGCGACCCTGTACGATCAACGCCGGCGCGTTCGCGTTCTCGAAGAGCAATTGCTCAAGGATCTGGAATTTCACGGCATCGTGGGGAAAAGCCCCGCGATGCTGGAGGTATTCGACTTCGCCCGCAAAGTGGCGCGGCATTACACAAATGTGCTGCTGGTGGGGCCGACGGGAACAGGGAAAGAACTCGTCGCGCGAGCGATTCATCAACTAAGCCCGGTGAGCACGCAGAAGATGGCGGTCTGCAATTGCTCGGCGCTGGTCGACACCTTGCTTGAAAGCCAGCTTTTCGGCCACGTGCGCGGGTCGTTTACGGGCGCCACCGATACGCGGCCGGGGCTTTTTGAATACGCGAATGGCGGCACGGTCTTCCTGGATGAAGTGGGAGAAACTTCGCTGGCCATGCAGGCAAAACTCCTGCGCGTGATTCAAAACCGCGAAATCCAGCGCGTCGGCTCGCCGGAAGTCCGGCAGATTAATGTCCGGCTCATTGCCGCCACCAATCGCGATCTGCGCGCTGAGGTTCTCGCGGGACGGTTCCGCGAAGATCTCTTTTACCGCTTAAGTTCGATTCAGATCCGGATTCCGTCGCTGACGGAAAGGCTCGAAGACATTCCGCTGCTGGTGCAGTATTTCCTGCACAAATACAATTCCGCCTATGGAAAAAACATCGCGGGACTGACCCGGCGCGCGCAGACTATTCTGCTGCAGCACGGCTGGCCCGGGAACGTCCGTGAACTGGAAAACGTCATTTCCAGCGCTTGCATCACGGCCACCGGCGATTTCATCGATATTAGCGATCTGCCGGAGCATCTGCAGCGGCCTGGTCCGCGTTCCCTCGAAGGCGACGAATGGAAGCCGCTTTCACTCGAGGAAGTCCGCAAGATCCATATCCGGCGCGTTTTGGAACTGTGCCAGGGCAACCGTCTGCGCGCGGCACAAATCCTTGGCATTGGCCGCACTAGCCTGTACCGCTACTTGAAGCGAGACGGCTACGACACGCCAAAAGAAAAATCGGGGCGCGCCACAGCCTAAATACGGAGTGGTAAGACTGGGAAGGCTTTCGAGCAGTCCAACACCGACAATTCGTGTTTGCGTTCTGAATCCCGTCTGTTTCATTCCAAAACAGATTCCCGCCCTGAGGCAGATGCCCTCCCCGAGGCAACCCCTAAGCCATTGAAAACACAAGAATTGCCCATCATGCGCTTTGGCAGCTTCCCTGCATTTACCTACGCCAGCAGTCAAGTCCAGTTCAGCAGCAATCCACACCGCTTCGAGCGCGGTTCAAAGCGCGCGGTTCGACCAGGATTGTTGGAACGGAGCGAAAGAAATTGCAGCGATTCCTCGGTTGCGTTGTTCGAGGGATCCAGAAAAGTTCCTGCCAGCTGTAGTTCTACAGTCTGCCCACTGCCAGCCTGCCAGAACCCCCTACGGCGCCGCGCCACCGGTACCCACCCGGAGCGCGGCGCTCTTTCCTTCTGGTTGAAACGAAACGTCGAGAAAGCTCACTACTTTGCAAAGGCAGGTGATGGAGGGTGTCTATGTCGTCGACGGCGGGTCCGGTTACTCTTTTTCGCAAGCCGCTGTCTGCGATTCCCGCCAAACTCTCGGCGCCACTCCTGGGAACGGTTTGGCTGTCCGCAAACGTCGTGCTGATTGGGCTAGGAGTGCGTCATCCCGAGACTCCCAGTTTTTCCTGGAGCTTTCTGGCCGGAGCGCTTGACGGCATTGTCCTGGCGGCGTTCGTGATCGGATCTCTCAGCGAAAAACTGCACGCCGCGAGTGCCGGGCTTTTAGGGGGCTACGGTTTTCAGGACATGCTGAATGGATACCATGTCACAAAAAAAGGCGCAAACTGGTTTCACGAGCAATTGCTGGATCCCATCCTGAAAGCGGTGCTTAACTCCACCAATGAGAAATACCACGATGTTGTGCAGTCGCAGATCCTGACGGTCGGCGGGATCGCCGCCCTGGTGATTCTGGCTGCGTTAGTGATTCAACTGATTCGCGGAGTTGGCGCCAAGCCGCAGGGAAAGTCCTCATAGAAACACTCCCGCAAAGGCTTCCGAACACGAGACCGCGGCAGGTTATCTCGCCGGACAGGGCCGACAGTGTGCTCCTGCTTCTTCAGCCGGACCCTACTTTCCAAACGATCATAGGTCAGAGACTGCCCACTTCTGGAAAGAAATATGAGCCGGATCGCACAACCGGAAACGATTCCGGGGAATCAGATGTGGTAGGCTTTTGTACCCCGTTTCGCCAACCGAAAACAGGTCAGACTGAGGAGAAAGGAAAAATGAGAAAGAGAACGCTGGCAGGGATGATTGTGGTCTTATGCCTCACGCTAGGCACGGCGGCGCGAGCGCAGGAAGTGACACAGGCGGAAAAGGACCGCGCGCTGCAGTACCTGGAAACGACGAAGAAGGGCGTGCTGGAAGCGACGAAGGGGCTTTCGGCGGCGCAATGGAATTTCAAGCCGGCGCCGGACCGCTGGTCGGTGGCACAAGTGATGGAGCATATTGCGGCCGCGGAGGACTTTATCCGAGGAATGGTGAAAGAAAAGGTGATGATGGCGCCCGCGGGAGATGCTGCGCGAGATGTAAGGAAGGCCGATGATGCGGTGCTGGCGATGGTGCCGGACCGCACGACGAAGGTGCAGGCGCCGGAGCCCCTGGTGCCGACGAATCGATTCGGCTCACCGGAAGCGTCGATCAAGCACTTCGTAGAAACGCGGGCGGAAACCGAAGAATTCCTGAAGGCCACTTCCGGCCTTCGCGACCACGTGGCGGACAGCCCGCTGGGCAAGCTGGACGGCTACGAATTCATCCTGCTGATCGCGGCGCACAGCGAGCGGCACACCAAGCAGATCAATGAAGTGAAGGCGGATCCGAACTTCCCAAAGCAGTGATGGGAAATTGGAAAAGACAGACTGGAAATAAATCGAAGAGGGCCGGCAAACCAGCCGGCCCTCTTTTTTTAGGTAACATAATGCGTGAGAGGCGGACGGGCGCGGGGAAGCCATTTTTCCGTAATCGAATGACAATATGGGGGTTAGCTATGAGACCAGTGCTGCGGCGGCTTGGGCAACCGAAGCCGCAATGTATTTTGCAATACAATCTAATTTTTGCAGCAAAGTAGTTTGCATTGCAAAGGGACTACCCAAACCGGCAAGCTGGACCTGTGAAGCAAATCAGCTTGCGCCGGGGATCGGAGTCAAACCGTTAGCGGTTGCCGGAATAGCCGGAGTTGCTCGCGCTGACGAATGGCACAGTAACGGTGTTGTCCATGCGAACGAGCATGCCGGTTTGCGCGGGAAGCTCGACGTCCTTGCCCTTGCGGGCGACGATGTACGCGGCGCTGCCCGCGAGGCCGAATCCAAAGCCGCGCACCACGTGGCTGAACACAGCACCGATCAGCGTGCCGCCCCCGGTGCCGATAGTGGCGCCAAGAACATCGCCTTTGACGTCGTGCTTTTCCTGAACGACCTGGCCTTCCTCAATTTTCACGTCTTTGCGGCGCTTGGAGTCCGCCTGGCTGTGCGGCTGCTCGATGGCGATGATGCTCATCTGCACGGGAATCAGACGGCTATCGACCTCGATGGAGCGGAACGTGAGATTCATGTAGGCCTGGCCGCGAAGAGCAGAAAAATGGCGAGCTTTTTCGACGGTGCCGATGAGGCCATTCACGCGCGTGCCCGCCGGGAGCAACAGCTGGCTGCCCAGATAAACGGGTTCCGCCACCACGGCCACAAAGGGATCCCCTTCCTTAGCGACGTTGGAACTGATGCCGCTCAAGAGCGTGAGATGAACCTGGGTGCCTTGAATGACCTGGTGCGGTTCAGCGAAAGACGCCGACGGGATGAAGCAGACGAGCGCAGCCGCCAAAAGAACAGCAACAACAAATTTCATGGATTCCTCCTGCTCGACGAGAAACGTGCGAGCGAGCCCCGTTTCGTGAGGCGACACGGAGGCGATGCCTCAGTGCGTTCCGCTGGCGCGGCGGACCCGGCGTTTGCTGCGGCGAAGACCGGGAGGATGGGGAGGAACTCCATCCGAGAGTAGAGTACGCGAAGAGGGAAATCCGGGGAAACGAGTTTTCGCAATTGTTTCTTTTTCGACAAGGCTCTTTCTCAGTTCAAGGTTGGAAGCGTTCGCTCCTAAGCCTCGAACATGAATTCCATCCGGTCTACAGTGTCGCTGCCGAATCGCGACAGACTAAGGCAAAGAAAGCCGCAGGGCTCGAAGACTCGCCCTGCGCTACAACACCTGCGCAAGCGAATGAGTGTGTTAGAATTTTCTTCGCGGACGCGCGAGAGAGCGCGTCTGCCGGAGCGTGGAACTTCGGGCTCTGTGCAACGAGGTCCCGCGAACCCCGCCAGGCCCGGAAGGGAGCAACGGTACCGGGAACGCCTCGGG
>Ga0187778_10000924_pt1 | contig 21065 bp, 19 predicted proteins | sample 1015_Q2_SP5_20_M_FD_132418 | JGI IMG/M metagenome (GOLD analysis project Ga0187778, IMG submission 132418) | Tropical peat soil microbial communities from peatlands in Department of Meta, Colombia - 1015_Q2_SP5_20_MG | ecosystem: Environmental > Terrestrial > Soil > Wetlands > Peat | place...
ATCGTGGTTTTTGACCGTATCCGCGAGAACCTGAAGCTGATGCGGCGGGAGAAGCTGTCGGACATCGTAAATCGCGCCATCAATCAAACGCTGAGCCGGACGATTCTGACCGCCGGACTGACATTTTTGACAGTTTTGGCGCTGTACCTGTTCGGGGGAGAGGTGTTGCATGGCTTCTCCTTTGCCCTGGTGATTGGCATTCTGATCGGCACTTACTCGTCGATCGCAATTGCAGCCCCAATCCTGGTGGCGTATCAGGATTGGCGGGCGAATCGGGGTAAGCAGCCCGTCGTGGTTGCTCCCGGCAAGGAAAGCGCCCGCCGGGTAAAGGTGAAAGCCAAGGCCTAGATGCGGGGCCATCTATCTGCTACAGGCGGATGTTTGTGATTACTTGACATTTGCGTTAGTATCATCCGGTTTTCATTTCGCCTGGCGTGGAAACACATTGATGGGAGCAATGAGCGGTGGTGCGGTGTCTAAGATCAGTTAGGGATAGTGTAGGAGAACCTTCATGTTTGAAGACAGCCTGATTGAGTCGGGTGGAAGGCTCAGAACCAGACGAGGGTGGACGACTAGCCTCTCGTTCCTCCTCCAAGTTGCCTTGGTCGGCATTCTGGTCCTGATCCCGCTGTTGTTTACGGAAGCGTTGCCCAAAACCCAGCTGATGACATTCCTGGTAGCTCCGCCTCCGCCGCCTCCACCGCCTCCGCCACCAGCAGCCGCCCCGGTGAAAATTGTGAAGCAGGTGCAAACCGACATCGTTAACGGGCAGCTGCGTACTCCGACAAAGATTCCAGAGAAAGTTCAGATGATTAAGGAAGATGAAGCGCCGCCGCCGGTCATGTCCGCGGCAGGCGTGGTTGGTGGAGTTCCGGGAGGCGTTCCTGGTGGCTCGATGGGAGGCGTGATCGGTGGAATTATCAGCTCGACCCCGGTTGCCGTGCCTAAAGTCGCTACTCCGCAACGCGTGCGTGTTTCGCAAGGTGTGACTCAGGGATTGCTGATCCGCAAAGTTCAACCGGCCTATCCACCCCTGGCGCGGCAAGCACGCATCCAAGGAACTGTGCTGCTGCAGGCGGAAATCAGTAAAGACGGAACCATCGAGAACTTGCGTCTGATCAGTGGCCATCCCATGCTGGCGCCGGCCGCGATTGAAGCCGTCAAGCAATGGAGATATAAGCCCTACATCTTGAACGGCGAGCCGGTGGAAGTGGAAACGCAGATCACCGTGAACTTCACCCTGTCGGGCGGTTAGAGCCCGCAGGCCAGTTTAGACAGGGAAGTCAGGTCTGTGATCGCGCGGTGACATTCTTCCCTTCTTTTAGGGACAAGTGATTCGACGATTTCTGAGGAGGAAAAGCAACTCATGTTCGTAGCCAATTTAGCACCACACGCACTTAGTCATGTTTCTCTCGCCGCCACCTGGCTTTTTCAGGAGCAACCGGTAGGCTGGGACCCGATTTCGCTCTGGCACCAGATGGGCTGGATGGCAAGGTCGGTCGTTATCATTTTGTTCATCATGTCTGGGTGGTCGATCGGCGTGATGATTGACCGCTGGATGGCCTTCAGTGCCGCGCGAAAGCAATCGCGCGCATTCGCTCCGGCAGTTGCAGGCGCATTGCGGGACGGAAAGATCGACGAAGCCATCAAGGTCGCCGAGCGTAACAAGAAGAGCCATCTGGCGAAAGTTGTCACAGCCGGCCTCATGGAGTTCCGTGCTCACCAAGAGAGCGGTGAAATCCCGGGCGAGACCATCGAAGCCTCAAAGCGCGCGCTGGAGCGCACTGAAGCTATCGTCCACGCCGAGTTGAAGCGCGGTCTAGGCGGTTTGGCGACCATCGGCTCAACCGCACCCTTCGTCGGACTGTTCGGGACGGTGATGGGCATTCTGAACGCATTCCGAGGCATCTCCGAGCAGAAGGCAACCGGTCTGGGCGCCGTCGCCGGCGGTATTGCCGAGGCGCTGGTCACTACGGCTATCGGGCTGTTCGTAGCCATTCCGGCTGTGATGATGTTCAACTACTTAACCGGCCGGGTGGAAGCTTTCGACGTTGAGATGGACAACTCGTCCAGCGAACTGATCGACTACTTCCTGAAGAGACGGGGCCTACGCCGCTGACCGACCGAGCACGCCGGGCTGCGATTTGAGTTGCTGGTCGGCGCCGGGCAACATTCCGGCGCCGTACTGAAGAGCTGCACTAAAAGCGGGAAATTTGAGCAGGAGAGCAGGTTATGTCACTTGCTAAGCGAAACGAAGGGGCCAAGGTCAACTCCGACATCAACGTCACCCCAATGGTAGACGTGATGCTCGTTCTATTGATCATCTTCATGGTGATCACACCCATGTTACAGAAGGGTGTTAGTGTCGACCTTGCCAAGGTAAACAATCCGGAGCAGATGCCAGATGCGGACAAGGAAGATGCTCTGGTCGTCGCCGTCATGCGTGACGGCAAGGTGTTCTTCGGCAATGATCGCACCGAGCCCGACCAACTCACGCAGAAAGTAAAAGATCGTCTGGCGAACCGGGTTGATAAGCGAGTTTTCATTCGCGCGGATGCGCGCGCGAAGTTTGGCTCGGTAGTGCAAGTAGTCGACAATGTGCGGGCCGCCGGTGTTGACCAGCTGGGTTTGCTGACCGATCAGAGGAAGACAAGCAATGCGCCGCCTCCACCGGCGCCGAGCGGTGAGTAGAGGAGAATCCTATGGGAATGGCAGTCGGCCCTAGCGGGGGCCAAAATGCAAACATCAACGTGACGCCTCTCATTGACGTGCTTCTCGTGTTGTTGATCATTTTCATGGTGATCACGCCACTGACGCCCAAGGGGCTTGAGGCACTTGTGCCGCAGCCTCCGCCCCCCAACCAGCCGAAGAACACGGCTCCCGACCGCACCGTCGTTGTGCAGCTGATCGATCGTGGTCCGGGCCAGCCTCCAGGTCTCAAGATCAATCAGGAAGATACGACCTGGGATGGGCTGCAGGCGCGCTTGACCGATATCTTTAAGACCCGCGCTGAGAAGGTAATGTTCGTCAAGGGTGACGACAATATCCCCTTCGCCGACGTGGCCAATGTCATCGATATTGCGCACGCTTCAGGCGTCGACAAGGTGGGCCTGATCACCGCTAAAATTGAGGCGGGCGGCTAGAGATTCGTCTCAGACCGTCTTCGTTGGTTCTCTCAACGCCGGATCTGTGACCCGAGTTTGCAAATATTAACGAGAACGGTCTCACTATTTCTTCGCGAGGGAGACTTATAACGCAATGAAAAATAGCATACGTGTGCTGACGCTCACCGCGCTGGGCTTGTTGCTGATTTCGGCAAGTGGTTGCAACAAGCTAAGAGCACGCGACCAACTGAACAAGGGCGTCTCCTCTTACAAAAACGCGCATTACGAACAGGCGATCGATCACTTTCAACAAGCAGTTTCATTGGATCCGAGTCTGATCAATGCCCGGCTCTATTTAGCTACCGCCTACGCACAACAGTACATCCCCGGTGTGGACGCAGAAGACAATACCAGGATGGCAACCCAAGCCATCGAGCAATACAAGGCAGTGTTGGATCGCGATCCCAAGAACATCAACAGCGTCAAGGGTATCGCCTATCTCTATCTGCAAATGAAGAAATTCGAGGACGCCAAAACCTATTATCGGAAGGCGCTCCAAATAGATCCGAATGATCCTGAGCCGTACTATTCAATCGGAGTCATCGATTGGACGCAGTGTTACCAGCCACGAATGGAAGAGAGGGCCAAGCTGGGGCTGAAACCGGAAGAGATGCTCTCGGGCAAAAACAAAGATCAAAAGAAATTGTGTGAGGACCTCAAGGAAAAGAATGGGCCCCTTATTCAAGACGGAATTGATGTTCTGAATAAGGCTCTGCAGTTGCGTCCAGACTACGATGACGCGATGGCTTACATGAACCTTATGTACCGCGAGAAGGCCGATGTGGATTGCGATGATCCCGCGGTACGCGCGGCGGACTTGAAGACCGCCGACGAGTGGGTCGACAAGACGATGGCCACCAAGAAGGCCAAAGCTGAGAAGCAGCCCGGAGCTCAGGGCATCACGATGGACCAAAACAAGTAGTGCCAAGCATCCTTAGTGGCGCTTAGGCCAATGGCCCCTTCCCACCCGAAGGGGCTTTTGCTTTGGCACTGCTTGCAGCGACTCCTGAGCAAGTGGAGTATGGAAATGACCACGGCTGAACCGTCGATCTCCCGAATCCTGGTGGCCACCGATTTCTCACCACAGGCCGAAGTGGCTTTGGAGTGGGCAGTTCGACTGAGTAAGCAATTTGGCACACAACTGATCCTGCTTCACGTAATCGATATCTTCAGCTTAGCGGAACTAAGTTGCCGCGCAGTGGGGGGTGATCCGCTGCTTCCCATACTTCGCGAAGAGGCCAAAGAGAACATGGAAAAATGGAGAGCTCGGATTCCGCATGCGCAAACCTTGATCCGCGAAGGATCGCCCAGGCCAGTAATCGTGGAAGGGGCAGTGGAACTAAAATGCGACATGATCGTTATGGGGACTCACGGCCGCTCTGGTCTCGCTCATCTCCTTCTGGGCAGCGTCGCTGAATATGTTGTGCGGTACAGCAAGGTTCCGGTACTGACAGTTCGCCTGCATGTTTAAGAAGATTTTGATTGCCAACCGTGGGGAGATCGCGGTCCGCGTCATTCGTGCCTGCCGCGAGTTGGGCATTACCTCGGTTGCCGTCTACTCCGATGTCGATCGAGCGTCGCTGCATGTTCGCAAAGCCGACCAGGCATATCATATCGGTCCATCTGTTGCCGCCGAGTCTTACCTGAACATCTCCAAAATTCTGAAGGTCGCCCAGGTGAGCGGTGCCGAGGCAATTCACCCCGGCTACGGTTTTCTCTCGGAAAATCCGGTGTTTGCGACGGCCTGCGCGGATGCTGGCATAAAGTTCATCGGCCCGACTGCATCTGCAATGCAGATGATGGGCTCAAAGACGCGCGCGCGCGAGCAAATGGAGAAGGCTGGCCTGCCGATCGTGCCGGGAACATCGCGAAGGCTGGAAACGCCGGAGGAGGCTCACGCGGTCGCGGCCAGAATTGGGTACCCCATCATGCTAAAAGCAGCCGCCGGAGGCGGCGGGAAGGGCATGCGGCTGGTTCATGAGCCTGGGGAGTTGAAATCCGCTCTAGATTCCGCCAGGAGCGAAGCCGAACGAGCCTTTGGGGACGGCTCCGTGTATATCGAAAAGGCCATCTCAAACCCGCGGCACATTGAAGTGCAGGTGCTGGCTGACGAGCATGGCAATGCAGTTTATCTCGGTGAACGGGAATGTTCCGTGCAAAGGCGCCATCAGAAGGTTCTTGAAGAAGCTCCTTCGCCTTTTGTGGACGCGGAAATGCGCTGTCGCATGGGCGATGTCGCCGTCAGGGTTGCGAACGCCGCAGGTTATAGCAACGCCGGCACAGTCGAGTTCTTGGTGGACGAGAACAAGAATTTCTATTTTCTTGAGATGAATACACGTCTACAGGTCGAGCACCCGGTCACAGAACTGGTTACTGGACTGGACCTGGTCCAGCTGCAGATCCGCATCGCCACGGGGGAGAAACTGCCTTTCCAGCAGGCCGGGCTGAGCATACGCGGCCACGCTATCGAATGCCGCATCTACGCAGAAGATCCGGACAACAATTATCTGCCCAGTCCAGGAAAAATCACGCTTCTGCTGGCGCCTTCCGGGCCTGGCATCCGGCGAGACAGCGGCATGTACGAAGGCTGGACCGTGCCCATCGATTACGATCCCCTCCTGGCAAAACTGATCGGATACGGCACCGACCGCCAACAGGCAATTTCGCGGCTGGTTCGCGCACTGAACGAATATTTTGTAGGCGGAATTAAGACTAATATCTCGCTGTTCCGGCGCATTCTGAGCAATTCGGATTTTCAGAAGGGCAAAATGGACACGGGGTTTCTGGACCGGTTGCTGAGCTCGCCGAGCCCCGAAATTCGAGACGGCAATGCCAGAATTGCAGCTATCGCAGCTGGCGTTTTTGCGCATTTCGATGCGAGAGCTGCTAGTCAGGCCGTGGACGCGTCTCAGGCCGGGAATGGAGCATCAAGTTGGAAAAAAATGGCAAGGATCGAGGTCCTTCGCGCAACTGATCAATGAGGTGGATTCTCAGGTTCTATGCTTTACGAAGTTACCATTGACGGAACGAATTATCGGCTCGAATTGGAGCGCGCTGACGGCGGATGGCGCTGCCACGTCGACGGCTCAGACATCCGCCTGGATGCCGTGTTGGCCCGTCCTGACGTGCTATCGATCCTGGTGGACGGCAAATCGTACGAGATCAAACGCGAACGCACTGCAAACGATGTGCACCTTTGGGTTGGCAGCGCGCGCTACGCTGCAGAGGTGCGCGATCCTCGATCGCTCCGCAGTCGTCAGTCTGGGCGGGCAACTGACCACGGTCCAAGGCGTCTGGTGGCTTCCATGCCCGGAAAGATCGTTCGCGTCCTTTTGCGTGAAAACGCTTGCGTCGAGGCCGGACAAGGTGTGCTGGTTGTGGAAGCGATGAAAATGCAGAACGAGATTAAGTCACCGAAGAAGGGAGTCGTTCAGAAAATCGTGGCTGGCGAGGGGACGGCAGTCAATGCAGGCGATCTGCTGGCCATTGTGGAGTAACTCAATCGTGGAGTTTTACGGCGCCGTGCCGTTGGCCGCCAGCACTTTCTCCGCATAGTAGTTTTCAACTTTCGCTTGATCGCGCAGGACCTCATAATAAGCCGATTTCAGCAGCTGCTCGCGGCGGTCGCGAAGCTGCGAGCGGATGGCTTCTTGCACTCGGGGATCCGACAGGTCGCGCTGTCCCGCCGGTTCTTTGGAGATCAGCCTCACAACACGGAATCCGACCAATTGCCGGGTCATCGGGTTCATAACCGTGATTATCGGGCTGTACTGGCCCGGCTTAAGCTTCATCACCAGATCGCGGGTAGCCGCGTCGGTGTTTTTCAGAGATGACTCGGGAGCAAAGCCAAGATCACCGCCATTACCCGAAGTCTCGCTATCCTCGGAGTAATTCATGGCAAGCGTTGCAAAATCATCACCGCTGTCCAGCCGGTTTAACAGCATCTGAATTTTCTTGCGCGCGTCCGCTTCGTTCTGCGCCTTGTCATTCTTCAGATTATGAACTTGCGGATTCGGAGCTGTAGTGACGAAGATTTGCGCCAGGTGATAACGCGCCTCGACCAGGTTGAATTCTGCCTTGTGATCGTTGTAATAAGCGGTGATGTCTTTGTCCGAAATGTTGATTTTGGAAGTTACTTCCTTGTTAAGTACTTTGTCAACGGTCAGTGATTCGCGCAAATCATGCTTGAAATCGTCGAGGGTGAGCTTTTTCTCTTTCAAGCGAGCATCGAATTCTTCCTGAGTGAAGGGAGATTTGATTTCGTTGAGCCGGCGGTCTACCTCCTCGTCGGTAGCAAGCAGACCCAGCTTCTCGGCACGGCGCATCAGGATTTCGTTGTCAATCAGCTTACTCAGGATACTGAGGCGCAGGCTTGTCGCTTGTTCTCCAGTCGGCTTCTGATCCGAGCCTGCAGTCTGATTCTGGTAATACTTTTCGACATCAGCGTTGTAAATCTTGTGCCCATCCACGGAAGCAGCGACATCGTTGCCTAAGGGTTTGACGCTGCAACCGACCCCCGCGCACAGGAACAGGAGAATCACCGGTGCAAGACAAAGTGACGCTTTCAAGCTCTCTCCTCCCACATCGGTGTTTACTTAGTACTGGACTGCGTTTCTTTCGCAGCCGAAGCTTCGGCGTGGCCAGGCGCCGGAACTCCAACCTGCTGTAAAGCACTATCCAATACGTGGCGTATGTCGCTGACCGGGAGCGCTCCATCCATCTCCTGACCATTCACAAAAAGCGTCGGCGTGGCGCTGACACCGACGCCCTCGCCCTCTTTGATCGAAGCCTTCACCGCGTCCTGGTTTTGCGCCTTGATGCACGATTGCAGTTTCGTCTGGTCGAGATTGTGTTTCTGGCCTTGTTGGGTGGTCAGCCGATCGAGTGCGGCGAACTGCGCCTCGGGGGTTTTTTCCGAACTGACCTCATGCTGGTTGGCGTGAATGTAATCGGCAAGATCCCAATACGCGTCACTACTCTGGTCAGCGAGACAATTGGCGTCTACTGCGGCATGCATCGCCCAGTGATGAATTTCAGATAACGGAAAGTCCTTATAAACAAATTGAACGCGATCACCATATTCTTTGAGGATTGCAGGGAACAAGGTCTGATGCATGTGGGAGCAGAATGGGCACTGGAAATCGTCAAAATTCACGACCACGACCTTGGCATCTTTGTTGCCGCGAATCGGCCGCCCGGTTAGATCGATTTTCTTCATCGTCTCGACGTAAGGATCTTTGGTGAGATCCAGCTTCGTGACCCGCATCAGAGTTTTGCGATCTTTTGAGAGAAGAAAATCGTAGTTCTGATTCTTCGAATCTCCCGCAATGTTGATAGTGAGAGCGTCGTAGTTTGGAAATTCGCTGGGCCGCAAGGGGCCAACACTAACCTTGACGGTTGGCGGGAGAGAATAATAAGAACGCACCTCGCGCTCAATGCGCTGAACCTGCTCAGGAGAAGCCGACTCCGCCGAGCAGCCCACGCCGACAAGCATAAGGACGATAAGGGAACTTCGCAAAAGATTCACTAAAAACCGCCTATACACTGGGGATTTACAAGATTATCTCATACGCTATGGCACGCCTGACCAGGCAGGACTCAAGCGCGATCTCTCTGATGAGCAATCCTTTTTACCTAACATAGTGGGAAAAACAACCGCTGACCGGGATGATCAGAGCGATCAGTCTGCGCCTCGTTTGAGAACCTCGTAGAGATAAGCGAGATCCATTTGCCCTTTGCCGGCGTTTACGGCCCGTTCGATGAGCCGAAGTTGTGGGTCGGCAAAGGTATGATTGACGCGATGTTTCTCGCACCAACCGATGAGTTCCCGAGGCGCTACCGCCCAGGTTTCAAGCGCGGCCTGCGTGTTCGCGTAATCCTTGCTTTGAATCTTGTTGCAAAGGTCGGCGAGCGCCGCCTCCATGGCCGGCATCAATTGCTTGACGATCTGCAGATATCCGCCTGCGGGAAGATTCTCCGCTTCGTAGACGACATACCCATGAAGAAATCCCATTATCGTTCCCATGGCAAAGGAAAGACTGGCAATATCGGTTGCCGAAGCGTTTCCGATATCCTTTCCGACAAACATCGCATTGTCGCCAAGGGCAAGCAGGACTGGCTTCACGCGATGGAAGAGCTCATCCGGGCCTGAATACAGAAGCGTGGCTTGCGGCTTCCCGATATCGACCGGATAGCCCAAGATCGCTCCGTCGAGGTAATCAATTCCGCGTGGTCGAGCCCAGGATTCCGTATCGCGGGCCTCATCGGGAGTTCCGCTGCTTAACTGCACAAGCACTTTGCCGCGAAGCGCTGACTCAATGGCCGGCTGCCGTAGCAGGTGATTGGTCGACTCGTAGTTGCTGAGGCTGACGAAGACGATTTCAGCGTTGCCGACCGCTTCCAGCACGCTTGGTGCGACGCGTAGACCGAGCCGGGACAAAGGTTCCGTCTTTGACGAAGTACGATTCCATACGGTGGTGTCAAATCCTTTTTTGTGCAATGCAGCTGCGAGAGCGGATCCCATGCGCCCCGCTCCGATGACGGTGACCGTTGGATTCATAGGACCCTCCCGAAGGAATCCGATTCAGCAAATCTCTGGTGGATTCTTACTGAACTCAATCCTTTCGTCGAAGCAGACTAAAAGGCAGCAACGCATTCATCGATCCCGAACGAAAGCCCTCGAGATCCAAGGTTACAAACTTGAACCCAAGGTCTTTGAATATGCGCGTAAAGCTTGCCGCCATTTCGGCGGACAGTGCTCGTGGCAACTCGTCTGGGGCAATTTCTATGCGGACAATCTCTCCATGGTGACGTACGCGAATCTGGCGAAAGCCGAGGGAATGAAGGGCATCTTCCCCCCGCTCCACGACAGCGAGCGCTTCGCGGGTGACTGGGAGGCCATATTCAATGCGGGAAGAAAGGCAGGCGGAAGCCGGTTTATCCCAGATCCGCAAGCCTGCATCGTGGGCCAGTTGACGGATTTCGTGCTTGCTAAGGCCCGCTTCCAGCAAGGGCGCACGCACGTTGTGTTGCTCGGCAGCGAACTGACCCGGGCGAAAGTCAGCCTGATCGTCTGCATTCACCCCGTACGCAATTGAGTCGAACTGACGATCTGTCCGAAATTCTTCCATGATCGTGAACAATTCATGCTTGCAGAAGTAACAACGCGATCCGTCATTGCGGGCGTACTCCGGGCGATCCAGTTCTTGAGTACTAATAATTTGGAAAGGAATCTTCTGCTCGTTGGCAAACTCAATCGCGTCCGCAAGCTGAGTACGGGACAAACTCGGAGAATCCGCGATAACCGCGATCATGTCGCGTTTCAACAACTGGTGCCCAATCCACGCGAGGTACGCCGAATCGACGCCGCCGGAGTAAGCGATTAGAGTGCGGCCCAGCGTCCAAATCCTCTCCTCGAGGAGTCCGCGTTTCGAAACGAGCTCAGCCGAAAGGAGCATAATGAAATGCTATTCGTTAGAACAAGAAGTGCTCAACCGGCACAAATTCATTTTGCATCGCGAAGTACTTCGTCCAGGCTCTCGTAAACCTTTATGGTTCGAATTTGCTGCGACAACTCAGCCCAACAGCGCAGCACCTCAGGATCCTCCAGAGCCGCGCGCCTGGCTTGCTCCGATTTCCAATATCGAAACAAAATGTATTCGCGCTGTGATTTGGTATCGCGATAGAGCAAGTCACGACTGTAGCCGTGCTTGGCCAGCGCGGCCATCAACGTTTGCATCGTTGCGGCCGCCGCCTCGTCATTCCCAGGAAGCGGTTCGAAAATCGCAAGCGAAAGTATCTCGTCAGACATGAGGCCTGGATTTCTTGGCTCGAATGGTTGCATGCTGCCCTTTTTCGGCCGTGACGATATGAAGTCGCATGAAATTGGTAGAACCGGAGGCCATTTGCGTCCCTGCCACCACCGCGAGGACCTCGCCAACCTTGATCCGTCCCTGGCGAAGAAGCTCCTGCTGAGCAGCCGATAGCATCTCCTCGGCACTACAGGCCTGTTCCCGTTGAACAGGATAAACTCCCCAAAACATGTTCATACGGTTGCAGACCGGCCCTAAGTGGCTGAAGGCGTAGATACCGGCCTTCGGGCGATACTTGGAAATCATTCTCGCAGTATTCCCGGTCTCGGTAAACACTGCGATCGCGCCCATGCGCAGATCCTCGGCAGCATGAGCGATGGATTCACATATGGTTTCCGCGATGCCAAGGGCGTGTTGATCGCGCCGCCGTCGGGGAAGTTCACTCATGTTGTGCTCAGCCTCGACCACAATCTTTGCCATCATCGCCACTGCTTCGCGGGGATATTTGCCGGTCGCGGTTTCTGCCGATAGCATAACTGCATCGCTGCCGTCAAAGACCGCGTTTGCAACATCACTGGTCTCAGCGCGCGTGGGACGCGGGTTCTCCACCATCGACTCCAACATCTGAGTCGCAGTAATCACTGGCCTTCGCCACTCTGCGCAACGGCGGATCACTTGTTTCTGGATGACCGGCACTTTCTCCGGCGGCATCTCAACGCCAAGATCGCCGCGTGCCACCATGACCCCATCAGTAACTTCCAGAATCTTATCGAGATGCTCGATTGCCTGCGGCTTTTCGAGCTTCGAGATAACAGGAACATCGCTGCCATGCGACGCAATAATCTGCTTTACCGTGAGCACATCCGACGCTGAGCGCACAAACGAGACTCCAACCATGTCAACGCCATGTTTGAGGCCGAATTCCAGGTCGACTCGGTCGTTCTCGGTTAATGCGGGAATGGAGAGTGCAATTCCCGGCAAGTTGATGCCTTTATGCTCTCCAAGCTCGCCTCCGTTCACGACTTCGCACTCCAAGTCGATGCCTCGTATGGCGAGGACCTGCAACTCAATCAATCCGTCAGCGAGCAGAATACGCGCGCCTTGCCTAACCTCGCCAGCCAGACCTGGAAACGTTGTCGAAATTAGTGACGGTGTGCCTTCGACTGCCTTCGGCGTGATCACAATACGTGAGCCGCTCTCCAGCGTGATCGGCTGATGATTCCTTAACCGTCCCGTGCGAATTTTGGGGCCGGGCAAGTCCTGAAGGATACAGATCGTGCGATTTTCTCGACGGGCAACACGACGCAGCCGATCAATGACTCGTCCGTGCTCCTCATGGGTGCCGTGGGAGAAATTCAGGCGGGCAACATCCATCCCCAATCGCATAAGGTCGCGCAGCATGGCTTCGGAACTGCAAGCGGGACCGACGGTGCAGATAATCTTGGCACGCCGACCCTGATAGGGGCCACTGGCCCACGGCGTTCGCGTGTCTTGTTTAGCATCCATCCCGAATAGATCTTTGCCAAAAGGTGTGAGTATTTTATATGCCAGCGCAAAATGCCGGCTACGACGCGTAGGTGCCCGACCTGGGCACCGGCATTTGTTTCAGCTCTTTGCCCAGTGTCGCGCGTGGGAACAACATCGCATTCAATTCTGCCCCCACCAGAATGACGAGGGAGATCATGTACATCCACACCAGTAAAGCAATGGCCGCTCCCAAAGAGCCATAAATGAGGCTGTAATCGGCGTAATTGTGTAAATACCAGCCAAACAGAGCCGTAGCCACAAACCAGAGCACGGTCGCCATGGTGGCGCCCGGTAGAACACTGTGCCAAGGCTGGGTCCGCGGCACGGCGTTGTGGTAGATCAAAGCGATCACTGCAATGCTGGTAAGTGTGGCAATGAGCCAACGTATTGCTGTCCACAGCAAGAGGATTAGCGGCCCAAATTCCCGGCCCAGACCAAACAAAATGCGAGTTTCGATGCCGCTGCCGAACGCAACCAGCACCGTGGCAAACGTGAGAGGAACTCCTGCCAGGATCACCAGCGCGAATGCAATCATTCGTTCTTTGACCAACCCCCAGATTTTGGGAAGCTGGTAAGCATTCCGAAAACCCTCCATCCAGGAAATTATGACGCCCGAGCCGGTCCACAATGTGATGAGCGAGGCGGTAATGAGAACCCCGACAGGCCGCTGATACGAGCTCCCTCTCAGATAAGCCAGTGCGGTGCTGCTCCCGGCGGGAAGGATCCGGCCCAGTGCATATGAAATCTCCTGCAGGTAAACAGTCGTGTGGCTTGAGGTTGCCAGAACCGAACCCACTACCAGGAGAGCCGGGAAAAACGTAAGGATGGAGGAATACGCGGAGGCCTTGGCGACTGCAAACGCGTCATGCTGAAACGCGCGCCAGAAGGCAAGCCGCATCAGACGTAAGACACGCAGAATCAATTTTGCCAGGGCACCGAACCGGCCATCAAGACGTAAGTACTTAGCGAAACGACAGCTCAGCCGTTTTCATTGCCGGCACGTTTCCAGGTGATCAGGTCGCCGATCGTGGAACCGCCAGTACTCGAAGCGGGATGTTTGTAAGCCTCGACGTCTGAGCGCGAGGCTTCCTCCCCAACGGCCTTGATGCTGAGTCCCACTTTTTTCTCTTCGGGATTCATTTTGATGATCTTGAAATCCAACTCTTGTCCCGGCTCCAGCGTCATCTGTTGCCCGTTGCTGTCTACGGCCTCGGAGTTGTGGCAAAGCCCTTCTACCCCGTCGGCTACCTCGACAAAGGCGCCAAATCCAGCCACTCGCAGCACCTTTCCCCGCAATATATCTCCGATATGGTGCTGGGCGAAGAAAGTCTCCCACACATCGGGTTGAAGCTGCTTGACACCCAGCGACAAACGTCGCTTGTCGGGCTCGATTGCCAACACCACCGCTTTCACCCGGTCCCCCTTTTTGAGGACTTCCGACGGATGTTTCACACGCTTGGTCCAACTCAAATTGCTGACGTGCACCAGACCATCAATTCCGTCTTCAATTTCTATGAAGGCACCAAAATCCGTAAGGTTCCGCACTCGCCCTTCGACGGTTGCTCCTACCGGGAACTTCTCTTGGAGCGCATCCCACGGATTGGCCGCGAGCTGCCGCATGCCCAGGGAAATCCGGCGTTCCTGGGGATTCACGTTTAGCACAACGCATTCCACCTGATCGCCCACACTTACCAGTTTCGAAGGATGCTTCATGCGCTTGGACCAGGTCATTTCGCTAACGTGCACCAGGCCTTCTATACCCTGCTCCAATTCCACGAAAGCCCCATAGTCGGTGACGCTGATAACGCGCCCTTGTACGTGTGCGCCGACAGGATAGCGATGTTCGGCATCCAGCCAGGGGTCGGGCGTCAGTTGTTTGAAGCCCAGCGAGACGCGCTGCTTCTCCTTGTCAAACTTCAGAACCTTGACTTGAATCTGATCCCCAACATTCACCAGGTCGCGCGGATGGGTCAGTCGTCCCCATGACATATCGGTTATATGCAAAAGGCCGTCAATTCCTCCGAGGTCAACGAAGGCACCGTAATCAGTAAGATTTTTCACTACACCGGTGAGGATCCCGCCTTCCTCCAAGTGTTCGATCGTCTTGCCTCTCTTCTCGCTCTGTTCCTCTTCCAGGACCTGCTTCCGCGAAACCACGATGTTGCCGCGCTTCTTGTTCAACTTGATTATTGCAACGTTGTACACCTGACCCTTGACCGCCTCCAGATTGCGGGTAGGACGAAGATCCGCCTGAGAACCTGGCAAGAACGCGCGCGCACCCATGATGTCGACGGTCAGTCCGCCCTTAATGCGTTCGATTACGGTCGCGGGGACCGGTTTTTTTTCGTTATAAGCCTTTTCGATTTCGTCCCAGGCACGCAGTCGCTGAGCTTTCTGATGGGAAAGGTTGATGTAGCCTTCTTCGGCCGCGCCCTTTTCCCGCATAACATCAATCGAGTCACCGGGCTGAAACTTGGGTTTGCCCGCATGATCCAGCACTTCGGCAAGCGGCAACATGCCCTCGGATTTCGCTCCAATGTCCACTACCACGTGCGAAGGAGTCAGCTTCAGCACCGTACCCTTGATGACCCGCTCGTCACCCTCAATCTCTTCGGTTTCGGTAGTAAAACTCTCCAGCGCAGACGCAAAATCGTCGCCACCTGATCCGCTGGCGGGTTTGTCATCTGGCCGTCGGGAAGCCTGCGGGGGTGCCACCGCCGGCTCAGGAGAGCTGCCTCTTTGCTCAGTCAGGGTTGAAGTTGCAGAATCGAGTACGGGAGCGGAGTTATCATCGAACAAGGTCGTAGCCTCTCTGCTGTGTTCGCACCACGAGTGCGACGGATGCGGGAGCTAGTTAGCGGACAGCTGGCGTGAGTCTTTGGTTGTGTTGAGCCCGTCCTGGCGAACGGACCGGACAATCCCAGCGACCGGACGTTTCTAAACAGCGAACCCGCGTCCAAAAGGGAACTCCTCGACTATAGCAATCGCTTGCAAACAGTGTCAAACGCTGTGTACTAGAGTCAATCCTGCTCAATCCTGGCCGGACCGCGTCAGACCAGCTTATTGACAAAACTCTTCCCAGGAAGCCTGGGCCTTAGCGCAAGTCGGAGGGTTTCTTAAGCCCCAGGCATCTGCTACTCTGCCGTGGCGATGGATTATCTATGGACCCCCTGGCGGTATGCCTATGTCACGGCCGCTGACAAGAGTTCCGGCTGCATCTTCTGCGAACTGCCGAAACTCGGCGACGACGCGCGGGCGCACATTGTGCATCGCGGTGAGTATTGTTACGTCGTACTGAACACGTTCCCTTATACGCCCGGCCACGTCATGATTGTCCCATTCACACACCTAGATGAATTGCAGAAACTTCCGGCTGCCGACGCACACGAATTGATGGACCTTTCCCAACGAATGGAAAAGGTTTTGCGCCAGCTATACAGCCCCGACGGTGTGAATCTCGGCATGAACATTGGCAAAGCCGCGGGCGCCGGCGTGGCAGGTCACATTCACATGCATGCTTTGCCTCGCTGGGTTGCGGATGCCAATTTTGTCTCTGTTGTCGGGGAAACACGGATCTTGCCGGAAACTTTGGACGTCACTTACGAGCGGCTTAAACGAGCGTTGCAACCTTCGGCGTCACCCTGACCGAAGCCGGAAGGTAAAGCCAGGCACAGAGTGACGCCGCCATGCCAGGACGCAAAGTCGGCGGCCATGGGGAGTCGCCGATGCTCCCTCTGCGCCCAAAGCAAAGTCCTGTCGTGTCGAGCCGTGAAGGGAGGTATGAAGTCTTCCTTGTGCGCGTCCCCAATCGCGATCCATAGATCGCACCCTGCACACAACAGGACTGTCAAAACTACGGAGATAACGGTTACTACTTGTCACAAGAACGTCATCAATTTGTTAAATGTTGTAAAAACGAGGCGCTCTCGAGCTAATAGGCCCAGCGTAGGAGGGTCGTTCCCACCGTGAATCCTGCCCCTACGGCTGCCAGAAGCACCAAGTCCCCTTTCTTGAGCTTACCTTCCTGGCGTGCCGTATTCATAGCGAGAGGAATCGTTGCCGAGGTGGTGTTTCCGTAGCGATCGATATCGATGATGACTTTGTCCATCGGCAAGCCAAGCCGCTCTGCCGTGGCGGTGATGATACGCTTGTTCGCCTGGTGGGGAATGAAGACGTCGATGTCTTTGCTGCTCAACCCGTTCCGCTCCAGAAGCTTTTCGCAGAGCTCGGCCATTTTTCGGACCGCGAATTTGAAAACTGCCTGACCATCCTGGTGAACGTAATGCATTTTTTGGTCCACCGTCTCGTGGGTTGACGGATTGAGACTTCCGCCACCCGGCATGAAGAGCGAACACCCGCCGGAGCCGTCTACTTCATGCAGGAAATCAATCATTCCCAGAGAATCATCAGCCGGCTCGAGAATCACGGCGCCCGCGCCATCTCCGAAAATCACGCAGGTGGCGCGATCGGTGTAATCGATGATCGAGGACATTACATCCGCCCCAATGACCATCACTTTCTTGTGCACTCCGGTCGCGACAAAGCGCGAGCCGACTTGGAGCGCATAAACGAAGGACGAACAGGCTGCGTTCAAATCGAACCCCCAAATTTGCTTCGCTCCCAACTTGTGTTGCACAAGACACGCTGAGCACGGAAACAACATGTCGGGGGTCACTGTTGCCACGATGATGGCGTCGAGGTCGTCAGGCGAAATCTTCCGTTCTGCTAATGCCCGCTTCGCGGCTTGCAAGCCCAAGTCGCTGGTTGCCACACCTTTGTCGGCGATGTGCCGTTCGCGAATTCCAGTGCGTTCTCGAATCCATTGGTCGGTGGTTTCGACCATTTTTTCCAGATCAGCGTTAGTCAGCAGGCGGGGCGGAACGTAAGTGCCAAGGGCGGATATCTTGGGACGAACCAATTGGCTCACTCGATGAGTTCTCCAGTTGTGAAACTTTCATTTTACGCACGCAGAAAGGAATCTCCAATCAAAACCAGAGCCAGGTAGTGGAGGCGTTTGCCGTCTAGGATGCGCGCCAAGCGTGCCATTGTGTGCCTCGCAAAGGACGCGAGGCATTCGCACGGCGCTCAGATCCCTCACTGCGCAAAAGCGGCTTACTCGGGATGACAATGCAAAACGGCCCGCTATACCAAAGCCAGGCACCGGCGACCCACTGCACACGCAAGAGCCCGTTACCGTTGCTTCCTTCCGGACCTGGCGGGGTTGGCGGGAATGCGTCGCGCGGGACCGATGCCTGACACATCAATTTTAGCAAGGGCGAGGAGTCAGTAGTCAGTAGCCGGCAGTCAGGAGTCAGCCAGTCCGACAGATCTCTTCCTCCCGGCTCTCCTGCCTGCTGCCTTTTCGGCTTCCGTACTCTTTCCTTCTGCCGCCTAATCACTAACAATAGAGGCGAGATGTCAGCCGTTTCGCAACCCGCAAACCCGCTTTGGACAGCAGTAGAGCGCTATTTCGAAGTAGCTCTCTATCTGCTCGTCTTTGTCGGGTTCGGTGCCCTGGCTTCGACCGGAGGACTCGACACACTTACGGTTTTGCTGGTTGGTGGTGCACTTCTCTTCCGCGGATATGCGCTACTCTCGCGTCGGTCCGTACTGCTTCCGGAACGCTGGACCACTCCGCTCACCTTGGCATACGCGCTTTTCTACCTGGCAGATTACTTGCTGCTTTCGCGCACATTCCTTTACGCCACAGTTCATTTAGTGCTCTTCGTCATGCTGGTGCGCCTGTTTTCTGCACGGCGCGATCGCGATTTCTATTTCCTGGCAGTCCTGTCTTTTCTCATGCTGCTTGCGGCGTCAGTCCTGACAGTGGAAAGCACATTTCTGTTTGCCTTTGGCGCTTTCATGCTGGTTGCAGTCATCACCTTCATTTTGATGGAAATGCGGAGTTCGTCTGCGCGTGCCACGGTTCGCGCCAGACCGTTGACCGACATCAGGATCCCGCGCCAGATGGGATTCTGGCTGGCTGCCACTGCTCCGGCGTTCGTTTTCTTCATGCTGCTGACGGGTGCAGCAATTTTTTTTGTTCTACCACGATTTTCCAGCTCATACCTAGGGGCTTATGGCGCTAACGGTGGGATCGCAACCGGTTTCAGCGATCACGTGCAGCTCGGGCAGATCGGGGAAATCCAGCAGTCCAATTCATTGGTGATGCACATCCAGATCGATGGCGACCAGCATGGCGCTTACGATCTGAAATGGCGCGGAGTAACGTTGAACTTGTTCAACGGTACGAGCTGGTCGAATCCTCACGAGCAACACTTTGTTCACCGAGTGGGTGGTCGTTTCCTGCTTGCAGCGCAGCCGAACCCGGTAATCGCTCCTACGGTGGTCCGCTACCGCGTTCTGATGGAGCCGGTGGCCAGCAGCGTTTTTTTCCTCGCTCCTACTCCGCTGACTTTAGAAGGCAACTATCAGGTAGTGTCGATGGACGCCGGAGGCGGGGTTTTCGATCCCGACCCCGAACATCCCGTCAATAGCTACGAAGCCCGTTCCAATATTGCGCAGGCGACGCCTGCCCAACTGCGGGCTTCATCATCGGATTATCCGCCGGAGGTCGCGCTGAACGATTTGCAAATGCCGGGTTCGCTCGATCCCCGTGTCTCGCGTGTTGCGGAACAGATCGCGGCCTCAGAAAGCAACAATTACGATAAGGCTGCCGCGCTCGAGCGCTACCTGCGGGCAAACTTCAAATACACCCTCCAGCTTCCTCGCGCTTCGAATCGCGACCCTGTCGCCTTTTTCCTTTTCGATCGCAAGCAGGGCCACTGTGAGTACTTTGCCTCCTCGATGGCGGTCATGCTGCGCTCGCTGGGGATCCCGTCGCGTGTGGTGAACGGCTTCCGTACCGGCGAGTTCAACGACTTAACTTCACAATACCTGGTTCGCGCGAGCAATGCGCATTCCTGGGTAGAGGCCTTCTTTCCCGGATATGGCTGGATCGGCTTCGACCCGACTCCGGCAGCTCCTGTGCCGATCCGCTCCGGCTGGGGGCGGGCAATGCTGTACCTGGATGCGATGGCTTCGTTCTGGCGGGAATGGATTATCAACTACGACATCAGCCATCAGCATGCATTGGGTCGGCAGGCCACTCAGAGTACGCTGGACTGGCTGCGCCACGCCCAGTACTGGAGCCGGCGCCAATACGACCGCTTACTAAACGCAGCAAGGCATACGCAACAGATAGTATCCGATGCGCCCGTAGCTTGGGGCCTGGGAGCTCTGGGCATCGTGGCGTTGCTCGTTGCAGGAGCCAACGCCCAGCGGATTTGGAGAGCGGTCTCAAGGCGTCGAGTGGCAGCCCGACCCGAGAAGTTCCCGGTTACCGCAGCCACCATCTGGTACGAGCGCACTTTGCGCGAGCTGGCTCGAAAAGGATTTCGCAAGTCGGATGCCCAAACCCCGGAGGAATTCGTGCGGTCGATCTCGGACCAGGTTCTGCGTGAACCTATCTCGCGCTTCACCGAGCACTACGAGCGCGCACGTTTTGGTGCCTCCGCGGAGGATGCTGCGCGGTTGCCGGAACTGTTCGAGGAATTCGCCCGAAAAGACCGCGATTAGACTTGCCGGAACAGCCTCCTGTCGAATGTTAAAATCGATGTGTTTACATGCCTTTCCCGGAAATCACAACAGCCCCCGAAAACGAGGCCGAAACCGGTTCTTCAGCGCGACCGAAGGTCGGCTTTGTCAGCCTGGGGTGTCCGAAAAATCTTGTCGATAGCGAAGTAATGATGGGGATGCTGGCTCAGGCGGGGGCAGAGCTGACGCCTCGGGCCGAAGATGCCGATGTCATCGTCGTCAACACGTGTTCTTTCATCGAGAGCGCGCAGCAGGAATCCGTGAATGCAATTCTAGAGATGGCCCGCCACAAGAACGGAGAACGTCCACGGAAGCTGGTGGTAGCCGGCTGTCTGGTCGAGCGATTTCGCGAGGAGATTCGCAAGAACATTCCAGAAGTCGACGCGGTCGTAGGCACGGGAGAGCTCGACAAAATCGTGGCGGCAGCTGGAATTGCGGCGCCTGCCCCACTTTCTCCATTTACCATTCTGACTTCTCGACCCGAGGGCGAGGTCCGTGCGGCACAAGGGCGGTTTTCGCGGGAACCTTGGGACGGCGCAATCGCTGATCTCCCTAATTACTTGTATGACGATGCGACGCCACGAGTTCTCGCGACCCCCAGCTACACGGCATACATCAAGATCGCGGAAGGCTGCGATCATCCCTGCAGCTTCTGCATCATCCCACAGATACGTGGCAAATTCCGCTCCCGCAGGTTCGAGTCAGTGGTTGCCGAAGCCGAGCGGCTGGCCCGCTCGGGCGTGCGCGAGATCACGCTAATCGGCCAGGACACGACGTGTTATGGAGAAGATTTCGCTCTGCAGGACGGACTCGCACTGCTGCTCGAAAAACTAGCTCACGTTGAGGATCTTCGCTGGATCCGATTCCTTTACGCTTATCCGAATAAGATCACTCTTCGGCTCCTCGAAACCATTGCAAGTCATGAAAAAATCTGTTCCTACATTGATGTTCCTTTGCAGCACGCATC
>Ga0187778_10000926_pt1 | contig 20984 bp, 19 predicted proteins | sample 1015_Q2_SP5_20_M_FD_132418 | JGI IMG/M metagenome (GOLD analysis project Ga0187778, IMG submission 132418) | Tropical peat soil microbial communities from peatlands in Department of Meta, Colombia - 1015_Q2_SP5_20_MG | ecosystem: Environmental > Terrestrial > Soil > Wetlands > Peat | place...
AGCTCCAACACACGGCCGTGGGACATGGCCATTCTCGTCATTCTCTGGGCGCAGCTTGCGCTTGGGCTCACGACCATTGCGTTCTCGAGTCGGCATCTCGATGGCGGGATGATGGAGCGGCTGGCGCTATGGGCGCAGTACGTCGTCACCTTCCGGCCGGGAGCGGCGCAGTACATTGCCGACGTGCCCTGGCCCTACAAGACACATATCGTGCTCGGACTCACGATCTTTCTGATCTTTCCCTTCACGCGGCTCGTGCACATCTGGAGTGGCTTTGCCGCGGTCGCTTACCTGTTCCGTCCGTACCAGATTGTGCGCACCCGCAGGCCGATTGGATGAGATGACCATCGTAACGGTCAACGGCATGGCGGTTGATGTGGCCGCCTTTGAGAGCGCCGAGGCGGCAGTCGCGTACGAATTATTGCGCCAGCGCGCGCTGCAGCTGGGCCTGGCCGCAGCCAACGTGTCGCGGGCGGTCACCGACGCGGCGATCGAGAAACTTCTGCAGCAGGAGGTCCGCTCGGAACAGCCTGAAGAGGTTGAGTGTCGGCGCTACTACCAAGCGCATCTGGATGAGTTCACAAGCGGCGAGCTTGTGTCGGCGCGCCATATTCTGTTTCAGGTGACTGCGCGTGTTCTCGTGCCAGCGCTGCGGGCGCGAGCGGAGCTTACGCTGGTGGAGCTTGCACGCGATCCGAGCCGCTTTGAGGCTCTTGCTCGGGAACTCTCGAATTGTCCATCGGGCCAGTATGGCGGCAACCTCGGGCAAGCCGGCCGCGGCGACACGGTTCCTGAATTCGAGCAAGCGTTGTTCAACGGTACCTACACAGGGGTTTACCCGCAGCTTGTGAGAACCCGCTTTGGGTTCCACATCCTGTGCGTTGAGCGCCGCGAGCCCGGGCGCGCGCTGCCGTTTGAATCGGTGCGGCATCGGATCGAGGCCCGGCTTGGCGCGCGTATGAGTGCGCGGGCACTCGCACGATACGCGAGACAACTTGCGGCATCGGCGGCCGGTTCCGGGGTCGAGCTGGCAGAGTCCTTGAGCGCGGCGGTGAGCGGAAGCGCATGAAGTTCCCGCCGCTCCTCGGCTATGGATTCCGGCCCTTCTTTCTGGCCGCAGGCGTTGCCGCAGTAGTGCTGGTTCCATGGTGGGCGGCAAGCTTCACTCTGGGCATTCCGCTGGCGACGACTTGGCCGCCGACGCTGTGGCACAGCCACGAGATGCTGTTTGGGTTCGTCGCTGCCGCGGTCGCCGGTTTCCTGCTTACCGCTGTGCCGAGCTGGACCGGGCAAAAGGGCTTCGCCGGTCGACCCCTGTTGCTTCTAACAGCATTGTGGGTTGCGGCACGTCTCATGATCGCAAGCTCGTCTTACTGGCCCGGGCTCTTCACGGCGGCGGTGGACCTGAGTTTTTTGCCAGCACTGGCCGCAGTGATCGCGCATCCTCTCCTGCGGTCTCAAAATCGCAACACTCCTTTACTCTTTGTCTTGACCTTACTGTGGTTCGCGAACTTGATCTTCCACGTCGCGCTCATCCGGCGCGATGCGCCGCTGGCTCTACATGCAATCCTGGTTGGGATCGATGTCATGTTGGTGCTGGTGACGGTCATCGGTGGGCGCATTGTGCCGGCTTTTACTGCGGCGGCCTTGCGCCCATTGGGACTTCAAGGGGACGTGACCACCCGATCCTCCTTGACGATTGCGGCCGTGGCGAGTATGGCCGCAGTGACGCTGGGCGATGTTTTTGCACCCGACGGTCTTCTGGCTGGAGTACTCGCAGCGATCGCCGCCGTGATTCAGGGCTGGCGTCTGACGCGGTGGGGCTCGCTCAAGACGCTGCGGCAGCCGATTGTTTGGGTCCTGCACGTCGCCTACCTATGGTTGCCTGTCGGGCTTGCATTGAAAGCCATTGCCTTGCTCAACGACGCGGCCTTCTCGGCCTTCTGGCTCCATGCGCTTTCGATTGGCACGCTGTCAACCATGATATTGGCAGTGATGACACGCGCGGCATTGGGTCATACCGGTCGGCCCTTGGTGGTTCATCCCGTGACAACCGCTTCCTACCTGCTACTCGCGGCAGCCGCGATCATTCGCGTATTCGGGCTCGCAACGCTCAAGGTCAGCTACCCGATGGTGATCGCGGGGGCGGCATTCCTCTGGACGAGCGCTTTCCTCCTTTTTGTCGTGGTGTATGCCCCCATTCTCTGTAGACCTCGGGTAGACGGGAAACCAGGATGAATGGCTGCATACCGGTGCGCGACTGAGGCACGGGTGTCATGCGCTCAGGAAGGCGGCACTGCTGGGCCGGGAAGGCCGCGCGCCACACCGACTTCCAAGATCGATTCAGCTCGTGGAGACGGGGCTGCGGGAGGACCTCTCAACGCAAGGTTCACCAACGTTGGGGCGTTGAGGAACCGGGGCGCCGTGGGTTTCCACGCCCCGCTCGAGCTCCTCCTTATGATAGGGCAGCCACGCATAGATCTCGGGTGAGGTCTGCGGGTATGTGAGAAACTCCTCGCGCGTCTCAAGCGCTCGCTCGACCCTGCGTCGCGTAAGGCGCCAGATCGCGAAAACCGTGAACGTGAGTGTCAGCGCGACGGCGTACACGAAAAACGCACTCGGTCGCGTGAGCTCCATAACGAGGGAGCCCACAGCGGGACCGGTCGCGCCGCCGAGCGCCCAGACGAACAGCAGCGTCGACGACAGCGCAACATAGTCGACTGATTCGGCACGGTCATTGGCGTGGGCCACGCCGACCGCGTACAGGCTCTCGGCGCAGCCGCCGAACGCTGCGAAGAGCAGCAGCAGCAGCACGAACGGCGTCTGCCGGTCCACCGTAGCGAGGGCAGCTGTCACGGCGAGCGTGCCCGCACCCAACCCGATCAGCGCGTAGAGGCGATCAACCTTGTCGGAGACGTACCCGATGGGCCACTGCAGGAGCAGGCCACCGAGCGACAGGCAGGCCATGAGTACCACAATTTGGCGCTGGTCGAATCCGATCTTCTCACCAAACAGCGGCCCGACGGTCGTGAATGCCGTGAGAATCAAGCCATTCAGAAGGCATGCGAGAACGCTCACCGGTGAGGTTCGAAGTGCCTTCAAGAAGCGCAGTTGGATCTTGTGAGGCAGAGTGGGCGCGCGGACGCTGACCCCAGCCATTGGCACGAGCGCGAGGGTCGTCGCGATGCCGGCGAGGAACAGGAACTCCGGGCCCCGGACGTTGAGGCTCTCGCCCATTAGCTGGCCACCCCCGTAGAAAAGTCCGACGATGAGCACGTAGATCGTCAGTACCTGGCCGCGCTGCTCGTTGGCAACCAGCGCGTTGAGCCAGCTCTCAACGATGACCGCAAGACCCGCGGCGTTGAAACCCACCAGAAACCTGAGCAGCACGAGGAACGGCGCACCGACCGCGAAGTAGAGTCCGAGGATCGCAACCGCCTTCATGCCGGCGAATGCAGCATACGCACGCTCAAGTCCAACCGGGGCGATGATCCGGTGAGCGTACAGGCATCCGACCAGAAAGCCGACTGCCTCGGCGGTCGCAAGCAGGCCAATAGCAGAGGGACTCAGGCCCTGGGCGGAAAACCTAAGCGGTAGCAGCGTCGCAAGGACGCCAACGCCCAAATAGAGTAGTGCGGTGCTGACAAGCGGTGGAGCGACGCGCCACGACAGCCCCACGCGCCCGGCGGGCGAGGTCAGGGTCCGCAGTGTGGAGGTCGCGCGGTTCATCGTCGCACTCGATGAAGTCGGCCAGCGGAAGCGCGCGTAGCCGTGTCGCGACGAGCGTCACGCACCGCGGATTCCGCAAGTTCGGCCGACTACACATGTGGAGTTAATCCCAGAGAAACAACTAGGCAAATTATGCCTGAATTGGCTGTAACCGGCCAGTCGTGAGATCCGCGGAAGACGGCCGCTGAAACGGCGATAAGCGGATGCGCAGATGACCGCGTTGCCTGCACCTACCTCGTCGGCCATTTCTCGCGCGCCGGCGAGCTGAAACCGGGCGAAGGGCGGCCATGACGTATCTCCTAATCAAGTTCGTGCCACATCGTCGGCTTCATTCTCATCGTCGGCGGTCTGATCAGCGTATGGCTCGCCGATCCGGCCAGGCGCCCTCCTTTTGCTCGGCTCTGGCAGTTGGCTGATCTTCGAAATTTATGGCAGGTGGGGTTTCCTATGCCTTCCATGGCTCGCGGGCATGGGCGGATTGTTCCTGTTTGAGTTCTCGAAGGCGATACCGTGACCCGCCTGTACTTCATGCGGCTGCGCCGCTCTGCGGCCGGTGTTCCTATCCGCCGGGCTTGACTGGCTTGCAGTCGCGAACTTCGACGACAGCCGGGCGTCTGGCCGACGCTGCCATGAGAGTCCCGATCCTGTCGCAAAGCAGAGTGACACGCTCATTTCTTGAGATTCCTGTGGCGGCCGTGATTCCGTCTTTCGTCAGCCATGCAGTGATGTCCCAGGAGTCACCAGACAGCTGTAGCGCGGCGCCGTCTGCAACTCGGGCGTTTTCGACGGTTCCGCTGATCTCGACAATCGCACTGCCGATCTTCCGCGTGAGGGCATCGGGGTTAGCTTGGAACTCGCGCTGCAGCGCCTCGGCGCTGGTCTTGTAGACTGGGCGAGACTCATCAGCGGGTGGCGCAAGCGCTGCCACCGGCACCGGCGCCAGGCCAAAACACTGGTAATAGTGGCCCTCGTCAACCGTCCACTTTCCTTGCTTGTTTGGCGGCTGCCGCGCAGAAGCAGACCCAAAACGCTGGCAATCCTCCAAAGATGCGAAGACGGCGATGTCGCGACCCTCGCTATCGATGCGCAGGTCACATTTGCCCGTCACCGCGTAGCACGCAAACAACCCGTACAGAAGGGCGGGCACGACTCACCTCCACCACGGCTCGGCAACTCTCTTCCCCCGCCGCGTGAGCGCAGACAGCGGGAGGAAGACTAGTCGCGCAAGCAGGGAATCGACAAGGCAGCTGTCGCTCGGCCGCAATGGCGCAGGCGCCGACCCGCAGCGGTCGGTTGGCCTCCCCAATAGCGGCCGCTGAGGCGGTGAAAAGCGGACACACCTACGCTCCACCGGGCGTTCGCGCTTCCGGCTACGATGAACTACTGCGGAGGTTCCGATGGAGCTCAATCGGCTGCTGCTTAGCAGGGCGAAAGTGCCCGACGGCCCGTTCTATCGGAGCCTATCTGGCCGGGAAGGGTCACCGGCAAGCCCCATTTCATCTGCGTCCCAGTCCATGCTTAGCTGCTCGGGGTGTGAGAGGGATTACTGTCCGTGAAGGTCAGCTAGCAAGACGCTCTTCGCTTTCGCGGGATTCCGCCAGGATCTCGTCCGGGAGCCGCCCCTTACGCAGTTCACGGGCGCCACCCTCGACAACCAGGGCTGAGGAGCTCGCGATCGCTACGCGCTTGCCCTGGGCATTATCCACAGTGCATGAGCTCACACGCAGAAGTCTGCCACGATGGCTCACCGCTGCAGCCAGATTGAGATTTCCCGTGTTGATGAGAGCCGGTCGCGTGAAGCGAATGTGCATGTGCAAAGTAGCGAACACATCGCCAGCAGAAAGCGTGGAATATACCGCTGAGCCCATGGTGAACTCGGCAGCCCAGGCAAGGAGGCCTCCGTAGATTGAAGGCCCACCGTTCGAGAACCAGGCAGAGGAGGGTAGGACGCCGGTGGCGCGGCCATCGTCCACGCCGGTTGCGCGATAGCCGGTGAGGCGCCAGACCGGAATGATTTTGTCTCCCGCAATGGTTCGTCGTTGTAACTCGATGGGAACTCCGTTCATCACGTTCTCGAGGCTGAAATACCCATCCTCGGGCGGCGCGCGCTGATAAGGATCAGCCGAGTCGGTGGGCCCGAGTTCCGGTGGGCCGTACTCTGCTGCGATGTCGACCGGTACGTCGGTGATCAGGCAGCGAGTGCTACCGAATGCCAGCAGGCGACCGTCCTGATCGGTGATCTGGATCATCGACAGGCCCACCTGGCTCCCCGAATGAATCGTCTCAGCTCGACCGACCATATTGGTGGTCTTCCTCGTCATCGGCCTGACGAACGACAGGCTGAGCTCGGACGTCGAGACGCCTTTCCTGGCGGGGAGTGTGGTCCAGATGGCTGAAGCGAGCGGTGCATCCGCGAACAGAGCGTATACCCCGCCCCAATACAGCCCGAATCCATCCTCCAACCAACGAGTAACCGGCATGGAGAATGTCGCCTTGCCCAATCCCGCCTCCGTCGGCCGCATCCCAGCTAGCCGCGAAATGGGGGGCAGGGGAAGCTGTCCCCGGATAAAGCGCCTGAGCGTCTCCAGGCCGGGTGTTTGAAATGCCCGCAGGTCCCCCAACGATCCCCTGAATGGCTCATCAGTCGTGTCGCGCATAGCTTGCCCCGCGTGCATGTTCTAATGGCATTCTATCGTCCGTGGCGGCCTCTCAGGATTGCGGTTGCGATCAGCGCGCAGGTGCAACGATTACTGGGCCGGTCGCGACACGGCGTTTGTGCACTTTTTGGACCCGAAACGGTCCGGCAGCTTAGCCACAGTTGCGGCACTCTAGAGTAGGGGAAGCGGAAATTGAGGATCGCCGACGGCTCGGACCCGGCAGCGCATTGCGCAAGAGTTGCGTTGTAAGGAGGTGCCCGAGGGGTGTCTTGCTCGGCGAATTCCCCTCGCATACTCGAGGGGCGCCTGACTGACTGCAGGTCGCACCGGGTTTTTTAAGCGCGATGCCGCGCCGGCTCCGCGGCGGTTCTGGTCCCTTTGAGCAGCGCCCGCTCGATCCGTCTCAGTCCCGCAACCGCTTGTGCGTCGTTGCCATCCATCTGCGCGCGCACGATGGCGCCATCGAACGCCAGAGCCAGGCTGGATGCGATCTGCGAACGCAGCGGTGAGGCCGGCAAGACTCGCGCGATGGCGCGGCGCACATCAGCCTTGTGTCGCCGCGCGATTGCGGCAATCTCCGGATCTGCCCCCGGCATTTCCGCGACCACGTTGATGAAGGCGCAGCCCCGAAACTCAGGCTTCCTTAGCCATTCTTGCAGCGCTGCCACCACTGCCGCGCCATTCGCGCCGTGTCTCGTCAGGGCATCAACGAACCAGGACATCCAGCGCTCATGGCGATACTCCAAGAACTCACGAATGAGATTCTCCTTGCTCGGAAAGTGACGATAGAAGGTTACCTTGGTGACCCGCGCCTCAGCGATGACCCGATCAATACCTGTCGCCCGAATGCCGTCGCGGTAGAACAAGCGGTGTGCGGTTCGCAGGATCAGATCATGGGTAGCGGATCGCTTGCGACGACGAATGGATTCACTCATTTTTCTATTGTAGACGGATCTGTCTACATAGGGCATATTATTTTTATGTAGACAGTTCTGTTTACCTAACAAAAAGAGGCGACTAATGGAAACGAAACCTCCTCTGCCACCGTTTACTTCCGAATCGGCCGCCCAGAAAGTCCGCATGGCCGAGGATGCTTGGAACTCCCGTGATCCAGACCGGGTCGTGCTCGTGTACACAGCGGATACGCACTGGCGAAATCGCGCCGAATTCCCTGTGGGACGGGAGGAGGTACGGCGCTTCCTACAGCGCAAATGGGCCAGGGAGCTGGACTACCGCCTGATCAAGGAGCTCTGGGCGTGTTCCGGTAACCGCATTGCGGTGCGATTCGCCTACGAGTGGCACGATGATTCCGGGCACTGGTATCGCTCCTACGGCAACGAAAACTGGGAATTCAATGAGCAGGGATTCATGAAGAGGCGTTTCGCCAGCATCAACGATCTGCCGATCCGCCCTGAGGAACGAAAGTTCTTCTGGCCCCTCGGTGGCAGACCCGACGAGCATCCGAGCCTCAGTCAGCTCGATCTTTGAGCAGAAGTGGAACGGCATACAGCGCCCTGGAGACTCCCTTAAGGATTATCACGGGCACTGCAGGCACGCCGGAGTTGCTGTTCAGAATGGCTCCAGACATCCCTGCACGGCAGCGTTGTGCCAGCCCTGTCCGGCATTGCGTCCCCGTATCGAGCGCGATGGTTTCGAAACCCTGTTGGACGGCGCCGAGCAGAGACGCGGACAGCACCACGCATAGCCTCTGGGGCGCATCTGTTGAGTCTTCTCACAGCCGCGAAGCGAGCGGCACCTGCGCTCGCAGCCCCGCCCCGACCGCGAACGGAACGTAGCCTGTGGCTCGACCGTGTGCCGTTGCCCGCATCGCCCACCCGCGCGCATGCTCACGCTGTTTAGTTGATCTTGCGCACCGCAGACCGTGCGGACGAGTTCACCGAGGAGGCAAATCATGGCCACGTACATCAGCCTGATGAAGTTCACTGACCAGGGCATCCGCAACATCAAAGACTCGCCGGATCGCTACGGTACGTTCAAGGCGATGGCTGAGAAGATGGGGATAACGGTGAAAGGTTTTTACTACACCACAGGACGCTACGATGCGGTGAGCATCGTGGAAGGGACGGATGAGGCCGTAACGACCGCTCTGCTCAAAGCGGGCTCCCTAGGCAATGTGCGCAGCGAGACGCTGCGGGGTTTCACAATCGAGGAGGCGAAGAGAATCATCGGCAACATTCCGTAGAGCGTTTGGCCGCGCCTCCGGTCGCGGGTTGGCTCGCAACCTGCGATCTGAGGCGTAGCGCACGCTCTTCGAAGAGCTCGCCGCATGATGGAAAGCGGCAATGGGAACGGTGCCGCTGGCGCGAATGCAAGTCGGGCGGTTCCGGCTCTCCGTGCGTAGTCTCCAACGCGCACGAGGTAAATGGGAATCTGGCCAACTAGGCGTTCGGTGTGAAGTGATTGGCGCGCTTTGCCCCGCGCTATGTTAGCGAAGGTTTGCCCGCAGCGGCGGCGCGCCACCTGCTTTCGTTTATCCCTACGATTAGCAACCACAGCGCAACGGAGGCCTCACCCACGAGAGAGCCGAGTTGCACATACGGCGAGATCGGCAGACTCAAGGCCAGGAAGTAGTCGCACGTCGCCGCCAGGTAACAAGCGCCGGCGAACATGTAGATCGCCCCGAGCCAGCGAGGAAAGTAACCTGAGCGGAACACCAGCCAGCCTTCGATCAATAACGCAAAGCCGAAGAACGTCAACCCGATGTCGAAACCCACGTCATGCCAGCGCAGGGCCAGTCGCGCCAAGGCCGCCGCTTCGGCCGATGGAACGGCGGCTAGCTCCGGCGCGCCCGGAATCAGCGTGAGCGGAGCAAACTGGGTCCAGGCGTTCACCGCGTTCACGGTGTTTTGGGTAAGGTCCAACACCAACGCCATCAGAGCCAGTTTGGGCCCGGTCGGCGTCAGCAGCCTCCAGAAAATCAGCGTAGTAGGGATCGCAAGGATGTTGGTGATCATCTCGGCCATGAAACCAAGCCGAAAGGTGCCCTGGTGCGCACCGATCGCTCGCAGCGTGGCGGCTGGGTCCCCCACCACGATCACACCTTGGCGGCCAACGAGTTCGGCGTAGGCACCCAGAATGATCACCAACACGTAGAGGCCTCCGGCAATGCGGGCCTCGAGGCGGGGCGATAAATTGAGCGCTGCGCTGCCCATACGGTCAGTCGTCTGCGTTCCGCGGTGTCAAAGCCGTCCCATTCGGGTTGTACCCGTTTCACTCACATTTAGAGGCGAAGCACGCGCTCGCCAAAGGTCGGCTCGATTTCTCACGTAGCGCTCGAACATGTAGCGCCAGGGAATTCAGAAGATAAACGCCCCGCAACGGGAACAGACGGAGAGTGGATACCTGGCTCATTCCTTCTGCAAGCCGTATCACTTGCTCAATCAGCGTGGCACCTAGCGGTCCAGGCGCAGCTTTGGCATGCCATGCTCGCTTTGCAATCGTGGGTGATACTTATGTGCGTTGCTGGTTGGGCGACCGAAAGAAACGCTCGTGGCTGGGTTGTCTCACCCATCCCACCGCATCCAGGGGGCGCCTTTAAGGGGCATTCTGCGATGTCCGTTTTCGGGCAGGACAATCTGATCGCCGCAGTGTCTCCTCATTATTTCTTGTTCTTCGTGCGCTGCTATGCTTGCCCGGCTGCAGCCTTCACGGCCCTTCGCGCTCGGACTCAATTTTGCCCCAGTCTACCGCGCTCAATTGGCGGGCCATGGTTTCCAGCACCCAAGGGGCGAACCATGAGTACCGTGTCAACCCAGCGACCGTGCTTCCAGCCAATCGACGGCAGGACCCCAGCCATTTCAAACCCGGCGCTCCGATGCAATTCTATCGATGGAGCGTTGCCTGAGCCACCGATCACGGCCACCATCAGCCGAAACCCCATGGCGGTGCATCGGCGCACCAGTTCGTCGAGCAACCGTCGACCCACGCCGCGCCTGAGGGCAATCGGCGAAACATACACGGAGTCCTCACAAGAGAAACGGTAAGCAGGCCGCGTCCTGTACCACGAGGCATAACCGAAGCCGAGCAACCCACCGGATGAATCAACCGCGACCAGATACGGAAATCCGTCGGCGAGAATTGATAAGCGGCGCTGCGCCATGGTGGATGGCGACGGGGGTACGAGCTCGAAACTTGCGAGCCCGTGCTCGACCCAATGACCGTAGATCTGAGTGATATCGGTTACGTCGGCGTCGGACGAATCACGAACGCTCCACGATCCCTCGGCCATGTACTTCACTATGCGTGCGCCGTTCTCGCGTATCAACCTCCCCCGCGGGTTCTCGGGATCGCTATCGTGCACCCAACCTGGCTGACTGCTCTCTCGTTTCTAGGTACACCCGGCGACCGGCAGCTGCGGCCCGGCAAGCGATCGTGAGCGCCCGCGTCTGGGTGACGTGCGGAAGGCGACCCTGACGGACGCCCGCGACCGTCCGCTCTGGAGCGCTCAAATGGCAGCCACTAGACGGGTAAAATAGCGACAGGGCGGTCAGAATCGCCGCACCAGCCTGCCAGCTAACTCCATTGGTGCGCTAGGGTTCACTTGCTCAGGTTGCCAGAAAGGACTCCACCTCCTCCGGTCCGGCGCTGGTCCAGCGAAAGCCGGCCGCGGAGCCGCGCGCAACGCGCAGCACGACTACCGCTCAGATTCCGTTTGGATCAACGCTACATCACTACAGTAACGACTTTCTCTTCCGTGCAGGCGTCGAGCCCGCGCGCCCCGAGCTCTCGTCCGATGCCGCTGGTCTTGAATCCGCCCCAGGGCAGACGCGGATCTATCGCGCCCCAGCCATTGATCCACACCGTGCCAGCGCGAACTCTGGCGGCGATGGAGTGCGCTGCATTGATATCGCGCGTCCAGACGCTCGCCGAGAGTCCGTAGCGCGTCGCGTTGGCCAGCCGCACGGCTTCGTCTATGTCATCGAAGGCCATCACCGCGCCGACCGGACCGAAGATCTCTTCCTGCGCGACGCGCATGTCGTTGCGCACGTTGGCGAGAATCGTTGGCTTGAAGAAGTAACCTGTGCCGCTGCGGCGGTCGCCGCCTGCCACCACCTTAGCGCCTTCCTGTACGCCGAGCTTGACGTAGCCTGTGACGCGATCGAGCTGTTTCTTGCTGACCAGCGCACCCATCTGAGTTTCGGGGTTGAAAGGATCACCCTGCTTGACGCTGTTGGCGGCCGCGCCGAGACCCTCGAGCAGTTGCTCGTACTTGGAGCGGTGCACGAAGATCCGCGTGCCGGCAGCGCATATCTGGCCAGAATTGGCGAACAGTCCTATCGCCACCCCAGCTACCGCTGCGTCCATCGCCGCATCTGACAGCACGATGTGCGGGGTCTTGCCGCCGAGCTCCAGTGTGACACGCTTGAATCCGTCAGCTGCGACCTTCTGGATCTCCCGGCCGACCTCCGGACTTCCCGTGAAGCTGATTTTGTCGATCCCCGGATGGCGCGCGAGGGCTGCTCCGGCGACTTCACCAAGGCCAGTGACGACATTGAACACACCGGCAGGGAACCCTGCCTCTTCGATCAGTTTGGCGATGTGCAGCGTAGTAAGTGGTGCCTCTTCGGACGGCTTCATCACCACGGTGCATCCTGCCGCGAGAGCCGGCGCTAGCTTCCACGCGGCGATCATCGTCGGTGCGTTCCACGGGGTGATCGCACCGATGACTCCTACCGGTTCTCTTATCGTGTAGTTGAGCACCGGACGTCCGAACGCGCCGGCGGTGGGAATAGTCCGGCCTTCGATCTTGTCTGCCCAGCCGGCGAAATAGCGCACCGTGTCTATGGTGTTTGGAATATCGAGCATTGTGGGCTCGAATAACGGCTTGCCTACGGTCGCTGATTCGAGTTTCGCCAAGTACTCCTTGTCACGCTCGAGCAGGTCCGCGAGCCGATTCAGCAAACGGCTCCGGTGCGCACCCGGGATTTTCGACCATTCACCACCGTCAAACTGGGCGCGCGCCGCGCTGACCGCCGTGTCGACATCCTGCGCCGAGCCGGCCGAGATGCTGCTGAGCACCGTCTCTGTGGCGGGATTGATGACGTCGAAGGTCTCGCCGCTGCTCGAGTCGATCCATTTTCCGTTGACGTACATCTGGCGAAAGCCAGCGCCAAGCGATGCTGCAGCTGGGTTTGAGGTCGCCATGAAGTTCCTCCTTCGAGACGAAGCGGCCCGTGGGCCAGCCCCGACCGTAAGTACCGGCCGAGGGGTTTTGGAAGGCGGTTAGAGTAGCCTGCAGCGAAATCCAGAGCCAATTCCCTGATTCAAGCCCAGTCAACGGGGGGAGGCGTCCGGCTCGCGCGCGCAGATGCCCGGCACCGGGTACATCGTGAGCGAAACCGAGGGAGTCGGATCCGGTTCGAGCTCAGCGGGGTTCGCCCCGACCGCACTGCAGCGACGGACGACCCCTCAGCGTGAGCGCGGGGTTTTGGCTTATTATCATCAGTGCTTCAAGTAGAAGAGGGCTGCAAATCGGCCTCATCACGGATCAGCGGTCGCTCGTGACCGCCACGGGGGGAGTGACGTGAATATACATCTGTTCGCCGCAGCGGCGATGCGCCGCGCGTGTGCCACCAGCTGCAGGACCCTTGCGGCCGTACCTTCGACTGCGCCGCGCGCTGAAAGCAAGCTGGCGCGAAGCGCGGGAGGCGTGCGCGAAAAGCAGCGACTGAGGGGGGTAGAACGGGTCGCGATGCTGCCGGCCATCGGATGGGGCTTCGCGACTTGGCTGGGGGTGACGGACGGAGCACTCGCAGCGGAAGCAGCGTCGCCTCCGGCCGGGGGGCTTCAGGAGGTCATCGTTACTGCTCAGAAACGCGCCGAGAGTGAGCAGTCGGTGCCCCTATCAATCACGGCCTTCAGTGCTGCCGCACTGCAGCAGAAAGGGATCACCGAATTCTTCGATTACGGCACCAAGGTGCCAAACCTTGGGTTTGCCATGACCGGCGACGGCGTGAGCACCGCGCGCACGATCTCGATCCGCGGAATCTCCGGTGACAACGTGACCGGCTTCTACATCGACGACACGCCGTTGCCCGATTCCATCGATCCGCGGATCTTGGATGTCGATCGCATCGAGGTCCTGCGCGGACCGCAGGGCACGCTGTACGGCGCCCGCTCGATGGGGGGCACGGTACGCGTGATCACCAAGACGCCGGACTTCAACGGGTTCTCGGCCGACGTGCATGCCGGGATCTCGGACACCTGGAACACCGATCGTCCCAACTACACCGGCGATGCAGTAGTGAATGTGCCGCTGGTCCAGGACCGCGTGTCGCTACGCATCTCCGGCTTCTACGATCAGGAGGCCGGGTTCTTCAAGCGCCGCTACTGCACGAACCCCGCGACCGCGGGCGTCACCTGCTTCCCGCTGACCACCGACCCGTCGCTGACGACCACTGTCGACAACGTGGCCGCCGTCAATACCTATGGCGGCGCCGCGGCGCTCACCTGGAAGGCCACCGATAACTTCACGATCACGCCGCGCATGATGCTGCAGCGCGCGGACTCCAATGGGTTTCCGATGGCCGATTACCTGGCCGATCCGGAACAGTATCCGAAGACAGGCTATCCCTATCCGGCGCCCACCTCACAGGTGCCGGCTTTGCCCATACCGCTCATCCCACCGGTGACGCCAAACAATTTCGTGCAGGGCCGGTTCTTCAATATCCCGGAAGGCGGCTACGATAGCTGGCAGCTGTACAGCCTCGCCCTCCGCTGGACCACGGGCGTGGGCGAGCTTGTCTCCTCGACCGCCTACTTCTCCCGCAAGGTCTGGGAGACCGAGGACGAGACCGACTTTGTCTATCAGTCCTTGCTGCCGCTGGCCTCGCTGAATATCGGCATACCCACCATCCCGCTGCCGCTGCCGATTGCGAGTGCCATCCAAGAGGAAAAGGACTACCAGCGCTTCGTCGAGGAGCTGCGCTTTGCCTCGACCCTTAAGGGCCCGCTGCAGTACGTCGTGGGTTTCTTCTACTCGGACTTCCACGGCCGCATTCCCTTCGCCTCTTACTATCCGCCGGCGCTGGCACCCGGTCTCGGTGCTGTACTCAACTCCGCTTATGGCGGCCTCGGTACCTGCGCGATCGTCCCCTTCTGTTCGAACCCCGACAACCCGGACGAGATCTTCGGCCAGGACTACCGCACCGAAATCAAGGAACCGGCGGTCTTCGGCGAGCTGTCCTGGCAGATCATCGATCCGCTCAAGGTGACGGCCGGGCTGCGCTGGAATCATGTTTCGACCACGGCCGGGGGCTACCTGGAAGGCGCCGTAACCCAGCCCCCCCCGCCTGCACCTGCGCAAATCGTGGATGAGAATGTCACTACGACCGAGACCGCATGGACGCCCAAGGGGCAAGTCGACTACCACTTCACCCCCGACGAGATGATCTACGCGCTGGCCGCCAAAGGTTTCCGTCCCGGCGGTCTCGTTCCTTCGGTGCCCTCCGCTATTTGTAAGGGCGAGCTGCCAGCAGGAACGACGTTCGCGGAAACGCGCCAGTTCGCATCCGATTCGCTGTGGAACTACGAGCTCGGCAGTAAGAACACCTGGCTCGACAACCGGCTTACCGTCAATGCCGATGTGTTCTATATCGATTGGAAGAATATCCAGCAGTGGTTGCTGCTGGCCTGCGGGTTCCAATACCGGGTCAACGCCGCCGCCGCCGATAGCAAGGGCGGTGAGCTCGAGGTCAACGCACGACCGATCGACCCACTGCAGCTGTCGCTCGGTGTCGGCTATCAGGACGCCAAGATCACCGAGGCCAGCACCTCCTCGCCGCAGAAGCCCGGGGACCCGGTGTTTCAGGTGCCCGACTGGACCGCTAACGCTGCGGCGAGCTGGACGCAGCCGTTATTCAGCGCCGGCTGGATGGTCCTCGGCTCGGTCGATTACGCCTACGTCGGCCGCAGCTTCAGCGCGAACAATCTCACGCCCGTCAGCGGCGTGTTTACGACGCGCGAGCGGCCCTCGTACGAGCTACTCAATGCGCGCATCGCTCTGCAGCACGCATCGTGGGAGGCAGCCCTCTACGGCAAGAACCTCACGAACGAGCACGCCAACCTCGGCGACAGCCGCTCGATCGCCGCCGAGACGGTCGGCCGGCCGCGGTTGCTCGTCAACCAGCCACAGACCTTCGGCATCGAATTCCGTGTGCATTTCTGACGATGAAGGGGCCGAGTTTTGGGAATCCGTGCATGTAGACGGTCTCGAGACATGAAGTGTTCATGAGGAAGGCTCGGATGCATACGTCAGCAGTTCGGGGGCTCTCGGTCGGACTTCTGCTGGGGGTCGGTGCGGGCGTGAGTCACTATGCGTGCGCACAGTTGCCGCCCGAGCCGGTGAAGGTCGAGCAGCTCGCGACCCCTCCCAAGCCGCACTGGGTGTGGGTCAACGATATCGGCTTCTTTGCCTTTCCCGATGGCCGGGCGTTCCTCGTCGACGGCGACGCCGGCGCGCTGCTTGGGATGCTGAGCACCGGCTATTCCTTCAACGCCGTGGTGCCCTCCAGGAGCTCGCAGCTCATCTATGCGCCCGAATCCTATTTCTCGCGCGGCACACGCGGGACGCGGACCGATGTGATCACCATCTACGATGCCATACACCTGCTGCCGCTGGGAGAGATCGCGATCCCGCCGAAGCGCGCTTCGATCATGCCCATGCTCGCGGGCGCCGCTCTTACGGATGACGATCGCTTTCTGCTGGTCTACAACTTCACGCCGGCGCAATCGGTGAGCGTGGTCGACACACGTGCACGCAAGTTTGTGGGCGAAGTCGAGACCGCCGGCTGCGCGCTCGTTTATCCGACCGGGCCGCACACTTTCTTTTCGATTTGCGGCGACGGTGCACTGCTCGTGACGACGCTCACGGATACGGGTCAGGTGGCGGGTCGCACGCGCACCGCGGTGCTGTTTGACGTGATGAAGGACCCAGTCACGGAGAAGGGCGTTCGGCTTGGAACGTCCTGGCTGTTCGCCTCCTTCGAGGGCATCATGCATCCGCTGCGACAGACTCCCGCGAGCGTTGAGGCCGAGGCAACCTGGCCGCTGTTCACACCGCAGGAGCTGACGCAGCACTGGCGCACCGGCGGGCTGCAGCATCTGGCGGTCCACTCTCCCAGCCGCCGCCTGTTCGCCATCGTCCACCAGGGTGGCCCCGAGACCCACAAGGACCTTGGCGGGGAGGTCTGGGTTTACGATCTGTCAACGCACAAAAAAGTGCAGACGATCGTCATGCGCAACAAGATCGGCTCGATCCAGGTTTCGCAGGACCCGCAGCCGCTGCTGTTCGCCTGTTCGCTCGAGAGCAATCGATTGGACGTCTATGACGCAACCGCCGGCAGGTACCTGAGATCCGTAGACAGCCTCGGACAGACTCCCACGGTTCTGGTCACCCCTTAGCACGTCGTGCGAGTCTCTGGCATGCACAACCCTATTGATGACCTGGTGGAACGCCTCGCACGGGGTATGGCGCGGAGGGTGTCGCGACGTCACTTCATCGGCGGGTTCGGCGCGCTGCTGTTTGGCGCTGGCGCGGTACCGCTTTTGCCCGTGGCGCGGGGTGAGTCACGGCCGCCGGCACAGGGCACTGCCACAGATCCCGGTGACCCGCGGACCTGCGAATACTGGCGCCATTGCGCCATTGACGGCTTTCTCTGCAGCTGCTGCGGTGGCTCGGTGCACAGCTGCCCCCCGGGCACGGAGGCCTCGGCAGTCACCTGGCTCGGCACCTGTCACAATCCCGCGGATGGGCATGACTACATCGTGTCCTACAACGATTGCTGCGGTAAGAGCGAGTGCGGTCGCTGCCTGTGTAACCGCAACGAGGACGACAAGCCGCTGTACGTCCCCGGCAAATCAAACGACTACAACTGGTGTGCGGGCAGTCAGGTTGGCATTGCCTATCACTGCTCCACCGCCCGAATCGCCGGCTTGGCGAAATGAGGCGCGGTGGCTGCTGCGGGGTCGGATTTGCCCTGGTCTGTGCATGCACCACAACAGAGCTCTTGGCACAGCCGCCGGCGCTAACGCCTCCCACACAAGCGAACTACATGCTTAACTGCATGGGATGTCACGTCGCTGACGGGTCGGGCGCTGCGGGCAAGGTTCCGTCACTGCGCGATACGCTGGTGCCGCTGGCCATGAGCCCGGCGGGTCGTCGTTTCCTAGTGCAAGTGCCCGGCGCATCTCAGTCGTCGTTGTCGGATCTCGAGCTCGCGCAGTTGCTTGACTGGATGGTGCGCAATTTGAGCGCACGTGCGGTACCGCCCGACTTCGTGGATTTCACCGCTGCAGAGGTCGCCCGCTACCGCCGTTATCCCTTGGTGGATGTGCGCGGGACGCGCGCGCGGTTGCTGGCCGCTACTTGGGAGCGGTTCGGGACGATGAGCGGGACGGCCTCTGGCGCACGACGTTGACGGCGTGTGCCTGCGACGGTGTCGGGCTTGGCGGCGGCAGCCGCGTCCGCAGCCGGTACAGCGAAAGCGTATGTACCGGGCGATTGACGGCTTACAGAGCGGCTGTAACATGAGCCGCGTAGCGCGTGCGCCCCAGGCGTGCTTCGCCGCGCGCGGCGCAGCACAGCCTTCAACCGAAGGGGTCGACATGACATTGGGCAGACCCCGCTCCATGCAGCGGGGACTCGACGCAATCGAGACCGCGAGCCGCGACGAGATATCGGCTTTGCAGCTCGAGCGCCTGCGCTGGTCGGTTGCACACGCATACCAGAATGTTGGCCATTACCGCCGGGCATTCGACTCGGCCGGCGTGCATCCGAGCGAGCTCAAGGACCTCAGCGATCTAAAACGGTTTCCGCTTCTTCTGAAGAGCGACCTGCGAGCCTACTATCCGTTTGGCATGTTCGCAGTCCCGCGCGAACAGGTAGTGCGAATCCACGCCTCCAGCGGCACCACTGGACAGCCGACCGTCGTGGGGTACACCCGGAAGGATATTGATACCTGGACCGGCCTCGTGGCGCGTTCGATCTACGCTGCTGGAGGTCGACCTGGACACATCGTGCACATAGCGTATGGCTACGGGCTGTTCACGGGAGGGCTCGGTGCGCACTACGGCGCGGAACGCCTGGGGTGCAGCGTGGTGCCGTTGTCGGGCGGGCAGACAGAAAGGCAGGCGCTGCTCATCATCGACTTCAGGCCCGACATCATCATGGTGACACCGTCCTACATGCTCACCATCGCCGAGGAGCTCGAACGGCGGGGCGTCAGCGCCAGAAACTGCCCCTTGAGGATCGGCATCTTTGGCGCCGAGCCGTGGTCCGAAGCCATGCGCCAGGAAATCGAACAGCGCCTCGGACTTGCAGCCGTGGACATCTACGGACTGTCGGAGGTCATGGGTCCGGGGGTCGCCAGCGAGTGTGTGGAGACGAAGGATGGACTCGTGCTGTGGGAAGATCATTTTTATCCCGAGATCATCGACCCGGACACGGGCGCTGTCCTGCCAGACGGCACCGAGGGTGAGCTGGTGCTCACATCGCTTACCAAGGAAGCGCTTCCGGTGATTCGCTACCGCACGCGCGACCGTACCCGGCTGCTGCCGCCGACCGCGCGCAGCCTGCGTCGTTTGGCGAGAATCAACGGGCGCACGGACGACATGCTGATCATTCGCGGCGTGAACGTCTTCCCCAGTCAGCTCGAGGAACTGATACTGAAAAGCGGCATGTTCTCAGCGGCCTATCTGATCGAGGTCGAGCGCGAGGGACACCTCGACCGACTCACCCTCAACGTGGAATGGGCGAGCGCCTCATCGGCGGGCAAAGCGGCCGAGGAGGCCGCAGCCAACACGCTCGTCCATCATGTCAAGTCGTCCGTAGGCATCTCCGTGCACGTACGGATACTCGCGCCAAACACTCTCGAACGATCGGTCGGCAAGGCGCGTCGTGTCATCGATCGGCGAGAGCGCCCATCACAGGGCTGAGCCGCGACCCCGAGTCGCCGACGCGGGTGCACCAGTTTGGAGCTCATGCATGATCTGGTTCGAGAGCGGCGGCGACGGTAGTCGCGCGGTCCTGCTGCTACACGGCCTCGGGGCGACCGCCGCGGTATGGAAGTCCGTCACGCGAGCGCTTACGGAGCGCGGCACCGTACGCTGGCTGGCCGCCGACTTCGGCGGTCATGGCGGATCGGACTGGCAGTCATCTTACAGTGTCGGCCAGCTCGCGGCGCAGCTGACGGAACTGGTGCAGCAGCAGCAGACACGCGAGTTGTTCGTCGTCGGCCATTCATTCGGCGCCTACGTGGGCCTCGCACTTGCGAGCGGGTGGTTCGGAATAGAGGTTCGCGGCGTCTTGGGTATCGGGCCGAAAATCAGCTGGCCGGGCGCCGACTTGCAGGCCGCCCGGGAGCTCGCGGCGCGTCCCGTGCGTTGGTACGCGACGGGCGAGGAGGCCTGGGCGCGCTATCGACGCGTCGCGGGTCTCGGGGCAGATATCGCCCCCGGTGAGGAATGGCTCGCCCGCGGGGTGGTCCAGGGAGAGCGCGGCTGGCGCCTCTCACAGGATCCGCGCACCTTCGCCGTCGCGGGCGCTCCCTTTGCCTCGCTTGCGGCGAGTGCAACTGCCGCGGTCTTGCTCGCGCGCGGCGAGCGTGATCCCATGGTGTCTCTGCAGGAGCTACGCAGGCACGCGCCGCAGGCCTGTGACATTGCCGGGGCCGGCCACAACGCTCACATCGAGGCGCCTGGCGCGGTGGTTACACTGCTTGAGCACCTGCTTGCAGGTGACTGAGGGGCGCGATGGATAGCGAAGAGGCCCGCGCCATCGCCCAAGCGTTCGATCCGAACCGATTGAACGCGGGGTTCTACGAGAATCCGTACGACATTTACGACGCGCTGCGCACTTTCGACCCCGTGCATCGCTGTCCCGATGGCAGCTACTTTCTCAGCCGTTTCGCCGATCTTGACGAGATCTACCGCGATCGCATCCACTTCAGCTCCGACAAAAAGGCCGTGTTTGGCCCCAAATTTGGCCTGGGCTCGCCGCTTTACGAGCATCACACCACGAGTCTGGTATTCAACGATCCGCCCTACCACACGCGGGTGCGACGCCAGATCGTCGGCGCGCTGAGCCCGAACGCGCTACGAGCCCTGGAGGGCGGTATCACGGCGCTCGTCGACCGACTGCTCGAGCAACTGCAGGAGCGGCGCCGCTTCGATCTCATCGAAGACTTCGCCGCCGCCATCCCGGTCGAGGTCATCGGCAACCTGCTGCGCGTGCCGCGCGAGGACCGCGGTCCGCTGCGCGCTTGGTCTCTGGCGATTCTCGGTGCCCTGGAAACAGAGCTCAGCCCCGAACAGCGCGGGCGCGGCAATAACGCGCTGGTAGAGTTCACGGCCTATCTGCGCGGCCTGATTGCCGATCGCCGGCGGCATCCCCTGGGGGCGGCGGATCTACTGACCCGGCTGCTGCAGGAGGCGGAACTGACGGAATCCGAGCTGCTGCAGAACTGCGTGTTCCTGCTCAATGCCGGGCACGAGACGACCACGAATTTGATCGGCAACGGCCTGTATCTGCTGCTGAGCCATCCAGACTCGGCCGAAAGTCTGAGACGCGAGCCGCAACTG
>Ga0187778_10000927_pt1 | contig 20976 bp, 20 predicted proteins | sample 1015_Q2_SP5_20_M_FD_132418 | JGI IMG/M metagenome (GOLD analysis project Ga0187778, IMG submission 132418) | Tropical peat soil microbial communities from peatlands in Department of Meta, Colombia - 1015_Q2_SP5_20_MG | ecosystem: Environmental > Terrestrial > Soil > Wetlands > Peat | place...
CCCGGCGGGAGGGGTAGCCGGAGGCGTCGGCGGTGCACCCCACGTCACCGCGGGCGCCGCCCATCCGGGCGAGTCGGGCCCGGGCGTCGCCACCGCGGGCGCGTCGGCCGGGGTCGCGGCGTCCGCGTCGGCGGGCGTGGACGGTTCGTCAGGAGCTGGCTGCTCGGGTGGAATCGCCCCCGGCACGTCGGTCATTCGGCTACCTCCCGGGCGAATCTACCGCCTGCACGGGGTCAGCGGACGGCGAAGATGCGCTCCAGCTCGTAAGGCGTCGTGACTTCCAGCTGGTCGTACCGGCAGTCGCGCGGCTGGCGATCGAACCGCCAGCGCCGGAACGTCGCCCCATGGCGGAACCGGTCGCCCTGGAGATGCTCGTAGCCGACCTCGCAGACGCGTTCGACGCGCAGCGCCTCCCAGGACAGGTCCTTGTCGCGGTTCCAGCGGCTGACGTTGCCGGGCATGCGCTGACCCGCGGCCGCCGCGTCCTCCGCCCACGACGCCCACTCGGCCCAGGGATGACCCTCCAGCGCGTGCTCTCGCAGCGGTGCCAGCTCCGCCACCAGCGCCGCGCGCTCGGCCATCGTGAAGCTGGACGTGACCCCCACGTGGTGCAGTGATCCGGCGTCGTCGTACAGACCCAGCAGCAGGGACCCGATCAGCCTGCCGGGACCGTTCTTGTGCCAGCGGAAGCCGGCCACGGCGCAGTCGGCCTCACGCGCATGCTTGATCTTGGCCATCGCCCGCTTGCCTGGCTGGTACGGAGCGTCGAGCGGCTTGGCCATCACGCCATCAAGGCCGGCCCCTTCGAAGCGCTGGAACCAGTCGAGCGCGACCTTGGGATCGCGCGATGCAGGGGTGATGTAAAGCGGGGACCGGACCCCGCCCAGGGCCGCCTCCAGGCGGGCCCGCCGTGCCACCTGTGGCACCGCCCGCAGGTCCTCGTCACCCAGCGCCAGCAGGTCCCACGCCACGAACGAGGCCGGCGTCCGCTCGGCCAGCAGGTTGACGCGCGACGCGGCCGGGTGCAGCCGCAGCTGGAGCGCCTCGAAGTCGAGGCCGTGCGGGCCGGCGATGACGATCTCGCCGTCAACGACACAGCGCTCCGGCAGGCCAGCCAGGAGCGCCGCCGCCACCTCCGGGAAGTAGCGGTCGAGCGGCCGCAGGTCGCGGCTCTGCATGAACAGCTCCGCGCCGTCACGGAAGATCAGGGCCCGGAAACCGTCCCACTTGGGTTCATACAACCAGCCGGGGCCGGTCGGGATGGCCGGCAGCGGCTTGGACAGCATCGGCTCGAGGGGCGGCTGGAACGGCAGGCGCATGACTCCTCCTGAGCGCGGCCAGCGTAGCGCGATGCTAGGCTCGGGGGATGCCCGTGCCCGAGACGTTCCGCGGCGACCCCTACGCCGTCCTCGATGTGCCGCCCGGGTCCACCGAGGCGGCCATCAAGCGACGCTGGCGGGAGCTGGCCCACGAGCACCATCCCGACCGGGCGCGGGGCGATGAGGCGGCCACGGCCACCCTCACGCGGCGGATGGCCCGCATCAACGCGGCCTACGAGCTGCTGCGGGACCGCGACCGGCGCGCACGCTACGACCTGCTCCACGGCACGCGCAGCCCCGGCACGTGGGCGCCGCCGGAGGGCAGCGCTCACGAAGCGCCCGTGGGCCCACCGCCGCCGCGGCCCGGCCGTCCGGTCACGGCGCGGTTCGACACGACCGAGAACCTGCGGCCCCGGAACACGACCACGAGCCACGGCCGCTCGCCGCTCAACGGCCACCGGCCACGCAGCGCCCGCGAACGGGCCGAGGCGCCTGAGCCGCTGCGTGCCAGCGACCCCAACGGCCCCGTCTACCGGCGGCGCCACGGGATGCGGGCGCGACGCCCGACGCTGGCGGAGGCGCGCGAGCTGCCGCTCGAGTTCGGCAAGTTCCGCGGTCACACGCTGGGCCAGGTGGCCGACTTCGAGCCGACCTACATCGACTGGATCGCCGGCACGATCACCCGCGACCGCGAACTGGTCATGGGTGCCCGCGTCCTGCAGGAAGACCTCGATGAGCGGGGCGTCGCCCGACGGGTGCGCCCCATCACGCCGCCTTTCGGCCGCTCGAGCGCCGACCGGACATAGGACGAGACCCCGGTCAGGGCGACCGGGGCCTCGTGATCGATCCAGGTCGATGATTGCCGCCGTCCCGCTCGTTCGGCCGGCCCGGATGGCCGGTTGAGCCTGTTACTCGACCCGTTGCCAGGGCCCGGCGTCCTCCATGCACCCCGTTGCCGAGGTCCCTGAAACACGCGGAGGTCGCATCCGTTCCCTGGCCCGGTCGTCGACGCCTCGGGTGCGCATCCGGCACTTGAGCGCGACGGCACGAGGCCACGGTAGGCGCCACGGCCGGGTCCGGCAATGGCGACACGGTACCCGGGCGCGCCGTACCAAGGTCGATGGCGTGAACGCACCGTTCGACCATGAGCCCGGTGCCACGGACCAACGACCCGGGCCGTGCGACGGCGCCTCGACGGACGGAGGCTAGCCCGCGGCCGGCAGGCTGACCGCACCCACCCCCAGGAGCGTCTCCAGATCCTCCGCCGGCATCGGGCGGCCGAAGAGGTAGCCCTGCCCACGGTCGCAACCGACAGCCATCAGGGCGGCCCGCGCCGCCGGAGTCTCGATACCCTCGGCCACGACTTCGATGTTGAGGGCGTGGGCCAGGCGCACCACCGCGTCCACGATGGCCAGGTTGCGTTCCGTTTCCCGCCCGACGACGAAGGAGCGGTCGATCTTGAGCACTTCCACGGGCATCGTGCGCAGCGTGCTGAGCGAGGAGAAGCCGGTCCCGAAGTCGTCCAGGGCGATGGCGACCCCCAGGCGGCGCAGGTTGCGGAGGGCGGTACCGGCCCGCTCGGACAGGTCGATGATCATCGATTCGGTGATCTCGAGGTGCAGGGCGCCCGGCGCCAGCCGCGTCTCCGCCAGGCTCCGCGCCACACGTTCGGCGAGGTCGGCCTGCTGGAGCTGGCGGACCGACAGGTTGACGCTCAGGGTGAGCTCACGGGAGAACGCGTACCGCTCGCGCCAGGCGTGGACCTGGCGAGCGGAGGTGTCGAGGACCCACTGCCCGATCGGCAGGATCAGGCCGGTCTCCTCGGCCACCTGGATGAACGCGCCGGGCAGGAGCAGGCCACGGCGGGGATGCTGCCAGCGCACGAGCGCCTCGACACCCACCAGGCGCCCGTCCCCCAGGTTCACCTCCGGCTGGTAGTGGATGCGGAGCTCGCCTCGCTCGAGAGCGTGGCGCAGGTCCCCCTCCAGCTCCAGGCGCTCCACGGCCCGGCTGTTCATGCCCTCGTCGTAGACCACGAAGTGGTCGCGGCCCTGGGCCTTGGCCCGGTTGAGCGCCACGTCCGCCTGGCGCATCAGCTCTCCGGCCTTGGTCACGCCCGGCGTGCCGAATGCGATACCCACGCTGGCGGTCACGAAGAGCTCCTGGCCATGCAGTTCGAAGGCCGCCCGGGTCGCCTCGACCAGCCGGCCGGCGACCCGCATGGCATCCCCGGGGGCGCGCAGGTCGTCGAGCAGGACGGTGAACTCATCGCCGCCCAGACGCGCGATCGTGTCGCCGGGCCGGGCCACGGTCGAAAGGCGCCGCGCCAGCTGGACGAGCAGGTCATCGCCCGCGACGTGTCCGAGGCTGTCGTTCACGACCTTGAAGTTGTCCACGTCCAGGAAGAGGACGGCCACCGACCCGAGAGGACGGCGGCGGCCGAGGGTCTGCTCCAGGCGGTCCCGGAACAGCGTCCGGTTGGGCAGGTGGGTCAGCTCGTCGTGCAGCGTCTGGCGCGCCAGCTCGGACTCCAGGCGGCGGCGATCGGTCACGTCGACCGCCAGGACGAGGCGCTGCTGCTGGCCGCCGTCATCGAGGGCGTGGGCGGTCAGCTCGACGTCGATCACCGAGCCGTCGCTGGTCCGGTGGCGGGCGAGGTAAGGGCGGCCCATGGCGTCGGCCTCGATGCGCGCCAGGTCATCGGCGTACGTCCCGCCGTCATCCGCGAGCCAGATGTCGGCCAGTGAGCGGGAGAGGAACTCGCCGCGTTCATAGCCGTAGGCCCGTACGGCCGCGTCGTTGACGGCCAGGATGTGGTGCGTGGCAGGATCGTGGACCCACATCGGCTGGGGGTTGTTCTCGAACAGCAGGCGGTAGCGCCGCTCACTCGCCCCGAGGGCCGCGGCCGCCCTGGTCCGTTCCTCCACCTGCTGCTGCAGCGCCGCGTACAGCCGGGCGTGCTCCAACGCGAGTGATGCCAGCTGCGCCAGCCGACTGAGGCGGGCGAGATCGTCGACCGAGAACCGCCGCCCCGGCTCCAGGTGGCTGAGGCCGATCACCCCCACGACCTGGCCGCCGGAGGTCAGGGGTGCACCCATGAGGGCGTGGTAGCCCGAGTCGGCGTACGCCGACGCCCGGCCCGGGAACGTGCTGTAGTCGTCCACCGCGAACGGCTGGCCGGTGTCCCACACGCGTCCGGCGACGCCTTCCCCGCGGTGCAACGGCACTCGCTGCTCGTCGGCGAAGACGCCGATGCCGATGACCTCGCGCAGCTGCTGGCTCGCCTCGTCGAGCAGGTAGATGTACCCGTGTGGCGTATCGAGCAGGGCGGCCGCACGGGTGATGATCGACCGCAGGACGGCGTCCGGGTCCAGGCCGGCCATGAGCTCGAGGGCGGTGTCATTGAGCGCCGCGAGCTCCTCCCGCTGGCGGCGCGCCTCATCCTCGGACTCGTGCCGCGCCGTGAAATCGCTGAAGGTCGAGACCACGCCGGTGAGGGCGCCGCGCCGGTCGCGCAACGGGCTGGCGTTGACGATCAGCCAGCGTCGACCGCCGCCGATCGGATCGCGGATGCCCAGGACCGTCTCCCGCACCGCCTCACCGGTCGCCAGGACGCGGCAGGCCGGGAGGTCATCCACGTCGAAGGGGGTGCCTTCCTCGTGCGTGATGTCCCAGCCGCCATTGCGCAGCCCGTGGCCCAGCAGCGCGTCGTCGGGCACGCCCATGAGGTGCCAGGCCGCGCTGTTGCCGTAGCGGAACGTGGTATCGGGCGCCTGCACCGTGACACCGACGGGCAGGTCGGCCACGAGCGCAGCGATGCTCCCGTCCAGGGCGTGCCGGGGAGACGTCGTCACCGACCGAGTATCCGGGCGACGGGCCGGTCCGGCCACGACCCGGGCGGCGGCCGGGCGGTGGGACGTCCGTACCGGTTACTAGCGGCTGCCGAAGGCCTCCTCGGCGGTCTGGATGGCCGATTCGGGAACGCCCGCGGCAAGGATCCCGTTGACCGTGCCGGGCTGGGCCGACGGCCAGAAGATCAGCACCTGCAGCACGTCCTGGTTGTTGACCTGGATGCGCACCCCGGCGCGACCGGCGACCGTGACGGCCTGCGTCTGGATCTGGTTCACGTCCGTCGCGCTCGCCGCCCCGGCCGTGAACGCGTCGGCCAGCATGGACGGCGTGAGGGTCGGGGCCGAGTATTCGAGGAGACTGACGCCGGTGCTGTCGGAAGCGGGGAACTGGGCACCGGCGAAGTGGAGGTCCGACACGCCCGCGCCGACCAGCGAGCCGAGCGACGCGGCGACGCAGAAGCGCCCGCTGTTGACGACCGATGGCGTGGCCTGCGCGAGGGTCGACGGGAGGAGCGACTCCAGGGCCGGGTAGTAGCCGGGCACGGCCGGCGCATCGACGCCGTTGCATGCGGCCGAGGGGTCGGGCGTCGGAGGCCCGCCGGCACACGCGCCGACGAGCAGCGCGGACAGCAGCGCCAGGGGGATCGCCAGGAGACGCGCCCGCGGAGCCGAGATCAGGTCACCTTCCAGCTGATGGGCCCGGTGAAGCAGTGATCCAGCAGGGCGCACAGGCCCGGCGTCAGGTCCCATATGCGGCCTGCCACATAGGGCCCGCGGTCGACCACCGGCGCCCGGACCGTGTGGCCGTCCCAGCGGAACGTGACGAGCGTACCGCAGGGCAGCGTCCGGTGCGCCACGCCGACGAGCTGCAGGGTCATAGCCTCGCCGCAGGCCGTTCGCTGGCCGTAGAGACCGGGACCGTACCAGCTGACCTCCGTGGTGTGCCAGACGATCGAGACCTGCCCGACCGGCGGCTGGGCCAGGCGCGGTGGGGGCGCCGGCAGGAGGTCCGTGGCCGCCGTGCCGGCCACGCCGAATGGCCCGTCGACGACCGGATCGGCGGGCGCGACCGGCATCGCCGGGGCTGCCGACGGTCCATCTGCCGACGGCGCATCGGCCGCCGGCAAGACAAGCTCCCCGACCGGTGTGAACAGGGCGTCGTCAAGCGGCACGTACGCGGTCGGCGTACGCGCCACGGTCACCGGATCCGGGACCAGCGCGCAGACGATGGCGAGGACCGCAGCCAGCACGAAGGCCCGATGGCGTCGGGCCGAACTCATGCGCGCGGCCCTCTCGGGCCGCCTCACAGGGAGGCGCCCGGGGGCGAAGGGCACGTCACCACCCTACCACAGCCCACCAGACCTGACCATGCGACACCCCACAGCCACGGGGGTCCGAGGCGCGGCGGTGGCCGTTCCGCGGGGCGGCAAGATCCCCCCAGGGGCTCCCTGGGTCGTCAGGGGGCCGTGCTAGAGTCGCCTCGTGGACCGTCCCGCGGCGCCCGGCCGCCGAGCACGCTTCAGCACCATCAGTGACGTCGAGGTGAGCGCCCTGTACGACGCGTCCGACCTTGCCGCGCCGGGCGGTGGCGGGGGCGGACCGACCGCCGTCGACGACCGGGGTCGGAAGCTGCCGGCGGGGCGGTGGGATGACTTCGACGTGACCCGGGATGTCGGGCGCCCCGGCGCGCCGCCCTTCACGCGGGGCATCCACGTCGGCGGCTACCGCTCGCGGTTGTGGACGATGCGCATGTTCGCCGGTTTCGGCGCGGCCGAGGACACCAACGCCCGCTTCCGCCAGCTGCTGGAGGCCGGCCAGACCGGGCTGTCGATCGCCTACGACATGCCCACGCTCTACGGCTACGACACGGACGACCCGGAGGCGCAGGGCGAGTTCGGGACGTGCGGGGTGGCGGTCAGCTCGCTGGCCGACATGGAGGTCCTGCTGGCGGGCCTGCCGCTCGACCGCATCAGCACGTCGATGACGATCAACAGCCCGGCCGCCCCCATCTGGGCGATGTACATCGCGGCGGCCGAGAAGGCCGGCGTGCCGCGGGCGGCGCTGGAAGGCACCCTCCAGAACGACATCCTCAAGGAGTTCGTGGCCCAGAAGGAGTTCCTCTTCCCGCCCGCGCCGTCGCTCCGCCTCGTCACCGACACGATCGAGTTCGGGACCCGGGAGCTGCCGCGCTGGAACACGATCTCGATCAGCGGCTACCACATCCGCGAGGCCGGCTCGACAGCGGTGCAGGAACTGGCCTTCACGATCGCCGACGGGATGGCCTACGTGGAGGCGGCCCTGGCACGGGGCATGCGCATCGACGACTTCGCCCCCCGCCTGTCGTTCTTCTTCAACAGCCACAGCGACTTCTTCGAGGAGATCGCCAAGTTCCGCGCCGCCCGGCGCATCTGGTGGAAGCTCATGACGCAGCGCTACCGGGCGGAGAACGAGCGCTCGGCGTGGATGCGCTTCCACACCCAGACGGCGGGCGTCTCGCTGACCGCCCAGCAGCCGCTCAACAACCTCACCCGGGTCGCGATCCAGGCCCTGGCCGCGGTCCTCGGCGGCACCCAGTCGCTGCACACCGACGCGTACGACGAGGCGTGGGCCGTGCCGTCGGCGGAGGCTGCCCTGCTGGCCCTGCGCCAGCAGCAGGTCATCGCGGCCGAGACGGGCGTGGCCAACACGGTCGACCCGTTGGGTGGCTCGTGGTTCGTGGAAGCCCTCACCAATGCGACGGAACGCGCGGTCTGGCGATATCTGGACGAGATCGACCGCCTCGGGGGCATGGTGGCTGCCATCGCCAACGGCTATCCGCAGCGCGAGATCGCCGACGCCGCGTACCGCTACCAGCGCGAGTTCGATGCCGGGGAGCGCGAGGTGGTCGGGGTCAACGCGTTCGCCGACCCGGATGAGGTCCTCGCCATCCCCCTCCTGGAGGTGTCGGAGGCGTCCCGTGAGGCACACCTCGCCCGCCTCGCGCGCACGCGCCGCGAGCGCGACCCGGAGCGGGTCGCCGCGTCGCTGGCGCGGTTGCGCGACCTTGCCGCGCGGCCCGGATCAGCGGAGGCCAACCTGATGCCCGCGCTGATCGACTGCGCCCGGGCGTATGCCACGCTGGGCGAGATGTGCGGCGTGTTCCGCGCTGTCTTCGGCGAATACCGCGAACCCGTGGCGGTCTGACCGGTGTATCGCGACGCTTTGGACTTCCTGGAGGAGGAGCGGGACGCATGGGCGCCGTACGAGGCCCTCGCGGCGTTGAGCGACGCCCAGCTGGCGGCTCCCACCGATCCGGACGGGCCCGGCCATGGCTGGTCGGGGCGCGACCTCATGGGCCACCTGGTGGCGTGGCAGGAACGCCTCCTGGCCATGGCGAGGGAGCTGGCCGTCAACGACGCCAGCCCGACGCGCGATCAGGTGGAGGCGGCCTGGGCAGCCGATCCCGACGGCGTCAACAGCGCCTCGCTGGCGGAGTGGCACGCCCTGCCGCTCGACGAGGTGCGACGGCGTTTCCAGACAGTGCCTGGCGAGCTGCGCGGGTACCTGACGGTCGTGCCCGAGACGCGCTGGCTCAAGAACCCCCAGCGGCTGGCCACGTTCCTGGGTGACAGCACGGAGCACTACCAGGAGCACGGCGCGGAGCTGGCGGCGATCCTGGCCCGGGCTCAGGACCAAGCGTGACCGAGCTCGCCGCCCTGCTGGGCAGCCTGGCCGATGAACGGGCCACGGCCGACCCGCAGGCGCTGGAGCAGCACGACCTTGGCGGTGTCGTCGAGTACCTCCGATCGGGCAAGCCGTTCGCTGCCGCGTCCGATGCGTCGGCCGAGTTCCGTCTGCGGCCCGACGTCGCCTCCGCCGCCGTGCGGACACCGGACGTGCGTGCGTCCGACCGAGGACCCGAGTGGGTCACCTTCACCCCACCGGACCTCGATCGCTTCGCCGTGGACCGTCTGACCGCCTGGTTCGAGTTCGCCTGGCGCCACGCCGCGGACTGACCCAGGCGGCCCAGGGCCGCGACCCAGGCCCCGGCCCCCGTGGCGAGGCGCGCCGTCGGGGGGGGCCGGCGTGAGGTCCACCTCGGGCGAGTCATGGAGGTCCACTTCGAGCGAGTCGATGCTCGCTCCATGAGCGCTGGGAAGCTACGGCGTGACCCTAAGGGTCCCCTTCCCCCCGAACGACCTTACGGACGGCCGGCCGATCCCGCACCCGAGCGCGGCAAGGCGCGCATCCAGCATCCATCGAGCGGGAGGGGCCTGTCTGACACCGCCCTCGCGGCCTTGAGCGACCTTGATGTGCTCGCAGCGCTCATGCAGCGAGCTTGGGCAGAGCTAAGGCGCGCCGATGGCAGGGCAGCAAGACGCCCCGGCCGATGGGTCGGGGCATCGCAGAGAAGGTGTGGAGCCGGTCGAGCCTGCGGCGGTCAGGCCTCGGTGGTGGCGAACTCGGTCAGGTTGAAGGCCTGCTCCATCTGGTCGAGCGGGCGGAAGCCGACGATGCCCTTGGGCTGCTCGCCGGGCTTGAAGTAGGCGATGGTCGGGATGGAGAGGATGTTGAACGCCTGGGAAAGCTGCGGATTGGCGTCCACGTCGACCTTGACGACGTCGACCTTGCCCTCGTACTTCGCGGCCAGTTTCTCCATCTCGGGGGCGACGAGGCGGCACGGCCCGCACCAGGTGGCCCAGAAGTCGACCACCACGGGCTTGTCGTTGTGGAGCACCAGTTCCTCGAAGTTCGCGTCCGTGGCGTGCTTGATCTCGGCCATTCTGGCCAGTCCTTTCTAGCGAGCGATCGCCTGGATGAGTCGATAGGCCTCCAGGACCCGTGGGTCCGCGAGGCGGTAGAAGACGTTGTTGCCGTCGCGTCGCGAGACGACGAGGCCGGCATTGCGGAGGACCGTCAGGTGCTGGCTCATGTTCGGCACCTGGCATGCGACGTCACGGGACAGGTCGCTGACCGACCGCTCGCCTGCGGCTAGCGTCTCCAGGACGCAGAGCCGCTTCGGGTCCGCCAGAGCCCGGGCGATCGCCGCGGAATGCGTGCGGTCGAGCTCGGAGGAGATGGTCGTGACGCTCACGGCCCAAGTCTCTCACTATTTGCGCAATCGCGCAAGTGGTCGCCCATGACCCGGACCGCCGGCGCATCGATGCTCCGGTGACCTAGGATGCCGCCATGCCCGAAGCCAAGCCGATGGCGCTGGAGGGCCAGGGGCGCCTGCTCACAGCGGGCGGGCCGGGCGTCGCGGCCCCGGTTCGACTCACGCTCGACGAAGCGAGCTTCACCGTCAGCCTTGCGTCGTCCCCGCCGCTCAACGCTGCCTACCGCGACCTCGCGGTCATCGCCGTGCAGGCGGGAGCGACGCTGCTCCAGCTCGGCGACGGGCCGGGCAGCGTGCATCTCCTCCTGGAACGATTCGGCGACCGACTCGGCACCGTGGTCGGCGAGTTGCGCCAGCGCCGGGCCCGGCAGCGCCTGTCCGACCGCCTCGTGCGACTGCCGGACGATCCGCTGGCAGCTGTCGAGTACCGCCGCGGCGACGAGCACGGCGTCGGCCTGCTGGCCCTTCAGCCCTGGGCGCTGGAGCTGCTGCCGTTCGATGAGCGACGGGCGTTGCACCACGTGCGACGTGCCGACATCGGGGCGATCGAGGGCGACCCAGCCAGTGGCAGCGTGCGCCTCGCCGCGGGCGGCGAGACCGAACCGGCCGGTGCCGCTTCCGTCCTGGAGCTCCCGGGCCTGGGTGCGGCCGTGACGCGGCAGGCCGCGGCCCTGACCGCCCTGCGCGACGGCGCGTTCGTCGACGCGTCGACACTCGTGGCCGGGCTCCTGCCCGACGCGCCGTTCGCGACCCGCCAGCGCCTGGCGCAGCGACTCGTCGATGGGCAACCGGCACCGTGGGGCGAGCTGGGGGACGATGCCCTGCTGCTCGAGCCGGCCGTCCTTTCGGAGCCGGCGTTCGCCGCCAGCTACCGCACGCTGCGCGGACGCGGCGGCGCGGCGCCCGTGACATGGTTCGCCATGGCGCCGACCAGGCCAGGTGGCGACGAGCGGAAGGCGTGGTTCCTCGTCGCGCTGCCGGGCAACCTGGTGGCCCTGGAGCTGGTCAGCGAGGGCGCCCACGCGACCTACTGCTTCCGCGTGGCGCCACGCGCCTCGTACGACGGCCACCCGCCCACGGCCGGCGATCCGGCGCTCGACCTCGCGGTGCGTGCCATCTCCGCGGCGCTTGTCGACGCGCGGTTCCTGCGCGAGCCGATGGCCCTGCCGCCGGACCAGCTGGCCGCCGCGCGCTACCTGCGGTACCGGCTCGCGCTGGCTGCTCTGCCCACCCTGGCCGAGGCCCGACGGCGGTTCGTGGCCCGCCTGGTCCACACCGACGACGCCGCCTGGACCACCGCGCTCGATGACCTGGTCGCGTGGCACGCTAGGGCCCGCGACGAGTCGGCCGAGTGGCCCGGCCGCGCCGCTCAGGAGGCTGCCGTCCTGGCCGCCGGCGGCAACGCGGACGACGATGGCGACCCGGCCCCGACTGACGCTGCGACCCACCCCACCGACACCAACCCACGGCCCGCGACCACCTGAGCCAGAGGAGCACGATGCCGACCTTCAAACACCCCTGTCCTCACTGCGGCAGGTGGATCGAACGAGATGTCGCCGCCTGCCCCTATTGCGGCACGGCCGATCCGTTCGCGCCGGCTCGCTGTCCAAACTGCCGCCGCATCGTCGACGACCCGGCCTGGATCACCTGTCCTGCCTGCGGCACCTCGCTCAAGCCTGCGGCGGGAGCCGGCGCCGCTGTGGGCGTGCCCGGCACCACGTCGAGCCCGGCGCCAGCGGCCGTCCCAGCGGCACCAGCGTCAGCGCCAGCGGCGGAGTCGCCGGCCGCGTCGGCGCCCACCCCGACCTGTTCCGGTTGTGGTGCGCCGCTGCCGGCCGGCGCCCGCTTCTGTACCGTCTGCGGGACTCTCGCGCCGGGCGTCTGACACTGCTCGCCCGAGGGGAGCTCGTTAGGCGGCGACCGGTTTGCCGCAGTTGCCGCAGAAGCGCACGCCCGGGGCCAGTTCCTGGCCGCACGAGGCGCACTTGGCCTGGCCGGTCGGTGTCCCGCAGTTGGAGCAGAACTTCTCCGAGCCGACCGGCTTGCCGCAGTTGGTGCACACGGTGGTCCGGGCGGAGAGGTCGCCGGAGAAGACCTGCTGGTTCTGCATCGCCTGCTGCATCTGGCTGCGCTCGACCGAGGCGCGCTCGGCTTCCATCTCGGCGGCCAGCTTGGGGGCGTCGTCCACGCACAGGCCGCGGTCCTCGTTCCAGCAGGTCTCGTCGACCCACTTGCTGTCGCGGGGGCAGCGCTTGAAGAGCGGCATGATCTCGTTGGCCGCCTTCTTGAGCGCCTCGTCCCGTGCGCCGCGGTCCATGAAGTCCTTGGCGCCGCGCGTGGCGTTCGACGCGCCCCAGAGGCCCCCGATCAACTGGCTGGCGCCGCCGAGCAGGGAGCTGGCGCTGCCGATGGCCGAGCGCTGGAATTCGCTTCGGTACCCACTGCCGCAGATGTCGCAGACGAACTCGAACTGGTAGCCATTTTCGTCGGAGAGGTCGCGGTAGTTGTTGGTGAACGGCGTGAACCCTGGCATGTTCAACCCCTGCTGGCCTGATCGCCGGCGATCCCGCCGGCTGGTGGCCGCCACCCCGTCGGCCGCGTCCGCATCGTACACGCGCGCCGGCCGGCCCGAACGCCGCTATGGGGTGTCGATCAGGCGGACGACGCCTTCCGACACGGCGGCCGGGCCGCCCAGGACCGTGACCGCCGAGGGCGCCAGGCGCCGCGCTTCGGCGAGCGTCTCGGCAGGCACGGTGTCGGGATCGGTCAAGAGCAGCGGCACGCCAGCGACGCCGGCCGCAACGGCTCCCGAGAGGGCGTCAGGGAAGGCCGTCCCGGCCGCGAGGAAGACGCTCGCGGCGCCGCCCGGGTACGCCCAGGCACTCACGACGGCCGCCGTGGCGTAACGGTTCGCTCCATCCAGGCGGGTCACCGGGACGCCCAGCAGGGCGTGGATCTGATCCGCGACCGCGGCGGAGACAGCGGCGGTCCCGCCGGCCACGACGACCGATGGCGGCGCGAGGCGCAGGAGCTCGACGCGCGTGCTGGCCGGCAGACCGCCGGGGGCCGTGAGCAGGACCGGCACGTGGAGGTGGCCCGCGATGGCCGCCACGGACAGGGCATCGGGGAAGGCCGCGCCGCTGGCGACGAAGACCTCCGGCACGATCCCTCCACCGGGGAAGACGGCGGCGCTGACGGCGGCCGAGGTGGCGTACCGGTCCGCCCCGGCGAGGGGCGTCACGGTTCCCGTGGTGTAGGCCGCCAGCTGATCCCGCACCCCCTGCGAGATCACCCCGAGGCCGCCCAGGACGACGATGCGTTGGGGATGGAGTCTGGTCAGCTCGGCCGCCGTGGGCGGCGGGATCGCGGCGGTCGACACCAGGAGCACCGGGCCGCCCTGCGTCGCCGCGGCCGGAGCGGCCGAGAGCGCGTCAGGGAACGTCAGGCCGCTGGCGACGTAGACGACGGGCACGCCGGGCGCAAAGATGGCCGCGCTGACGGCGGCTGCCGTGGCGTAGCGGTCGGCGCCGGACAGGCGGAGCGGCGTGAGTCGCGCCACGCCCGCTGGGAGGGCCAGCGCGCCGCCGGCGTAGTACGCCGCGGCCTGGTGCTTGAGGTACCCGCCGTCGTCATCGGCGCTGTACGACGCGGTCGTGTTGCCGTCGATGGGCGCCGGGTTCGTCACGCCATCACCGTCGGCGTCGCAGGCGCAGGTCGTGCCGCCGGCGCCGCCGCCGAACAGGAACGCGATGACGCCGGCGTTGGCGTACGCCGCGAGGTGTGCCGCGGAGTCGGCTCCGAGCAGCCATTCAGGCCTGTTGTCCTGGTAGTGGCCCCACGTGTCGTCCATCGCGGCCATGACCTGGTTGCCCTCGGGGATCTGCCACGAGATCAGGCGCAGGCGGGTACCGGTCGAGAAGTCCCCCAGGTAGCGGACATGGTTGGCGAAGTCCGCGGCATCCCACCACGACGCCCCGCCGTCGCCGGACACGAGCTGCTTGAACGCCGCGTCGCGATCGGAGAACTCGGTGAACGACACGTCGAACGCCGTGCCGAGCGAGCGGTAGAAGGCGGTCGACCGGGCCGCCAGGGCATCGATCTGCGCGCTGGTCCAGGTCGCCGAGCCGCTGAACGGATCCTGGTTGGTGCCCCACCACGAGAGGTGGTAGCCCAGGATCACGTTGGGGGCGTACCGGTCGCGCAGCCGGACCACGGCCTGGGCGAAGCCGGCCAGGGTGTTGGGCAGGCCCGCCAGTTCGGCCAGGCCCGTCGCCGAGACCTGGACGGGCACGAGCGTGGCGTCGTCCTTCGTGCCCGTGGACTGCTCGGCGTAGCCCCACATGTCGGGCTCCACCTGCAGGACGACCGGCGTGGCCGCCGCCGCGCGCTGCATGAACGCCCGCATGTCCTGCCAGAACGCCGTCATCGTCGAGGTGTTCTTGAGGTTGCCCAGGTCGCCGGCGTACTCGCCCTGGGCGTTGCCCGGCTTAGACTGGCGGAGCATGTAGTAGCTGAAGACGGGCACGATGCCGTGTGCCGCCGACTCGCTCACGTACATCGAGACGAAGGTGCCGTTGCTGTTCCAGGTCTGCCAGCCGGCCCCCGTGTTCACGCCGCCGGCGAGGTACTGGTAGCGCAGCTGGAAGGGTGCCACCGACTGGAGGCTGGCGGCACCACCTGGCCCGTCGGCCAGGCCCAGGGCCAGGTCCGCCAGCGGCCAGCCGGTCGGCAGGGCGGGCAGGGCCGGCGTCGTCGCCGCGACCGGCGGGGCGGCCCCCAGCCCGATCGGGCCGGCCACGACCAGGGCGGCCAGCAGGCTCAGGAGGCTTCGGAGGAGAGTGCGCTGGCGAGCGGCGGGCACGATCCGCAGGCTGCGGTCGGGCGGCCGGCGCGTCAAGCGGCCCGGTCGTTTCGCCGGACCCGGACCATCGGCCTGCGATACTGGCCGGGATGGCCGACCTGGGGACCCGCGACGTCACGCTGGCTGACATCGAGGCGGCCGCCCGCCTGCTCCGGGGCCAGGTCCGCGTCACGCCCATGCTCGCCTCGCGGACCGCGGCTGCCGTGGTGGCCCGGCGCACCGGCATCCGCCTGGGGACGGGCGGCGCCGCGGGTCGCGAGATCGCCGGCGTGCACGACGACCAGCCGCGGCTGTTCGTGAAGGCCGAGCACCTCCAGCTCACGGGCTCCTTCAAGCCCCGCGGCGCGTTCAACCGTGTCGCCTCCCTCACGCCCGCCGAGCGCCGGCGCGGCGTCATCGCGGTGTCGGCCGGCAATCACGCCATGGCCGTGGCCCTCGCCGCCAAGCGCGCCGGTGTCGCCTCCACGGTCGTGATGCACGCGGCCGCGTCGCCCACCAAGGCCGCCGCGGCAGCCGGGTACGGGGCGGAGGTCGTGCTCTACGGCGCTCACGTGGGGGAGACGTTCGAGCGGATGCACGAGCTGGAGGCCGAGCGCCACCTGACGTTCCTGCATCCCTTCGACGACCCGCTGGTCATCGCCGGCCAGGGCACCGTCGGCCTGGAGATCGCCGACCAGCTGCCGGAGGTCGATGTGGTCGTGGTCGGCATCGGGGGTGGCGGGCTCATCAGCGGCATCGCCTCGGCCCTCAAGCGGCTGCGGCGCCAGGTGCGCATCTACGGCGTCGAGCCGGAGCGCAGCAATGCCGTGACCGTGGGCCTGGCGGCGGGCCGGCCGGTCACCATCACGCCTGTCTCCATCGCGGACGGCCTGGGGGCGCCGTTCGCCGGGGCGTGGACCATCCCCATCATCGCCCGCTTCGTGGAGGACGTGATCCTGCTGGACGAGGCCACCATCGCAGCGGGCATGGCCTTCGCCCTGGAGCGGATGAAGCAGCTGCTGGAACCGGCCGGTGCGGCCGCGCTGGGAGCGCTGCTGACCGGCCGCATCCCGTTGCGAGAGGGCGACACGGTCTGCGTCGTCGCCTCAGGCGGCAACGTCGATCTGGCCCGCCTGCCCGACATGCTGGCCCTGGCAGCGCCCCTGCCGTAGGGCGGGAGCCCGGTGCGGGAGGTTGGCGACGGACGGCCCGCCTGGAGACCGGTCGACAGCAGGTCGACGCGATGAGGCCGGAAGGTGCGATCCGCGACGAGTCGACGTCCGGACCGTCCGTCGGCGGCACTCTGGCCGGGTGAACCATCCGCGTCGAGCCGTACGTTGGTCGGGGCGTCGGGTCAGTGCCGCCTGTCACCGCCCCGCCTCGTCACTCCAGGCCCAGGTCGTCCATCCCGTGCTCGTCGAAGCCCACGTGGTGGGCCAGCTCGTGCTGCAGGGTCCGCCTGACCTCCACGGCCAGGTCGCGCGGGTCCGGATGGTCCGCCTCCAGGGGGATGCGGAAGAGCGTGATCTTGTTGGGGAACGGCACCTCGTCCGCGCCCCATGCCACGAGCGGCGTGCCTTCGTAGAGACCGTACAACGTCTCATCGGGAGCCAGGTGCTGGTCGCGCCGTTGCTCGCGGGTCGGTTCGTCCTCGATCACGATCGCGACACGGTCGAGCAGCCGCTGGAGCGGGGGCGCCAGGCCATCGATGGCCGCCTCCACGGCCCGCTCGAAGGGGTCGAGCGGGGCGTCATCGAGCCCCTGCACCTGTGCCCACGCGCTGGGCGCACGTCGATCGGGGTGGCGGCGCGCCTGGGAGCCACGGCGGCGGATGGGCATGGCCTGCCTATGCTAGCGGCGTGACCCGGACCCACGACCGACCACTGGTGGCGGACCTCGAGGCCGTCCCCGAGTCGCTGGTGGTCACGGTCGACACCGGCGAGCGCCTCAACCTCCTGGACTGGGGCGGTCCGCGCGGGGCCGATCCGCCGGCCGGCGACCTGCCGGCCCTGATGCTCATCCACGGGCTCTCGGCCACCGGCTGGATCTGGGCGCCGATCGCGCGGAGGCTCACCGCCCACGCGCGGGTCGTGGCCCCGGACCTGCGCGGCCACGGCCTCTCCGAATCACCGCGCGCGGGGTATGACCTTGAGTCACTCGCCTACGACGTGCTGACCGTCGTGACGGCGATGGGCATGGGGCCCGACGGCGACGGGCGGCCCGTCGTGATCGCCGGCCACGGGTTCGGGGCCCTGGTGGCCGGCACTGCCGCGACGCTCCGCCCGGCGACGGTGGCCGGGCTCGCCCTCATCGACGGCGGGTGGGAGGACATCGGCGAGGCGACTGGCATGGACGCCGACGAGATGCTGCGCACCCTGGCCGACCCGCCCGAGGTCCTCGCCTCGATGGAGGCCTACCTGGCCGACCGCCGTGACTACGACCCCGCCAGCTGGGACGCCGACCAGGAACGGGCGGCGCGGGCGGCGGTCGACGAGAAGTACCAGGGCCGGGTCACACCGGTCGTGCGGCGCTTCGCGCTGTCAGGCTCGGTGCGGGCGATGTTCGACTACCGCCCGGCCGCCGTGCTGGGGACCTACCCGGGTCCCATGCTGGTGACCATCGCCGAGGCGGGCGGCGCGGACGACATGGCCGCTCGCGAGCGCCGTCTGGCCCTGGACGACGAACTGCGGCGCCGCGCCTCCGCGGGGTTGCCACCGACCACCATCCGGCGCTATGCCGGCGTCGGCCACAACCTCATGCGCTACCGCCCGGACGAGCTGGCGGACGATCTCCTGGGGCTCCTCGAGGCAGCCGGCGCGGCTCGCGGAGCGGTCTAGGCGTCCCAGCGGTGGAAGGCGGGGTGGCCCGGCCCGACCGCCACGAACGTCCCGCGGAAGGTCGCGGTCAGCTCGCCTGCGATCGAGATCTCGGACTCCGCCACGGCGCGCCGGCCTTCCAGGGAGACGACGCGTGAACGCAGCTGCAGCGGACCGGCGGTCGGCGTGGGGGCCAGGAGCTTGACCTCGTAGCCGGCCGTCACCGTGGCCGGTGGCCGATCCGCTGCGCCCGCGCGCATGAGGCCCATCGCGGCGGCCCAGTTGGCATGACAGTCGAGCAGCACGGCGCAGATCCCGCCGTTCAACGCGCCGGCAAAGGCTTCGTACCGGGCCGACGGCTGCCACTCGGCGACCAGCTCGACGCCATCCTCGAAGCTGTGCAGCTGGAGGCCGTCGGGGTTGGCGGGCCCGCAGCCGAAGCACACGGAGCGAGGCGCGTAGCGCTCCTGCACAGCCTGCTGGACGTCCATGGCCGCCGAGTCTAGCGAGCCGGGTAGGATGGGCGGATGGAATCGCCGTCCCGGCCCGCCCGTGACCTGCCCGACCACGTGCACGTCCTCGTCAATGAGATCGAGACCGAGATCGGTGAGGACGGCGACGGGCAAGGCCCGGTCGAGGAGGCGGTGCGCCGCATCCTCGAGGAGATCGGCGAGGACCCCGACCGGCCTGGCCTTGTGCGCACGCCAGAGCGGGTCCACCGCATGTACCTGGAGCTGACGGCCGGCTACCACGTGGACCCGGCGCGGCTCATCAACGGCGCCGTCTTTGACGTGGCGTACAGCGAGATGGTCGTCGTCAAGGACATCCCGTTCTACTCCCTCTGCGAGCACCACTTGCTGCCGTTCTTCGGCACCGCGTCGGTGGCCTACATCCCCCGCGGGCGCGTCATCGGGCTGTCCAAGATCCCCCGCATCGTGGAGATGTACGCGCGGCGCCTCCAGGTCCAGGAGCGGATGACCCAGGAGATCGCCGACTTCCTGCAGACCCACCTCGCGCCACAGGGGGTCGGTGTGGTGGTGGAGGCGACGCACCTGTGTGCCGTGATGCGCGGCGTCCGCAAGCCCGGCACGATCATGACCACTGCGTCGGTGCTGGGCCTGTTCCGCACCCGCGACCGGACGCGCGCCGAGTTCTACGCCCACCTCGCCAGGCCCGCGCCGACGCCCTAGCTGCGACCCCAGAAGGCGTCGGTCGCTGCCTGGTCCCCGGGGAAGAGGCGACGCTCGACGATCAGCCCGTCGTGCAGGCGGAAGAGCTGGATGCTGCGATCCCTGATGGAGCGCCCGTCTAGCTCGCCCGACACATCGACCAGGGCAGCGACGTGATCGTGGCCGACCAGCAGGTCGACCGGCCGCACCTGGATCGTGCCGGCGGTGAGGCGGACCGCTTCCCGGAGGTACGCCACGACCCGGGCGCGGCCGCGATACTCGCCCGAGAGCACGTTGGCTCCCGGGGTGATCCACGTCACGTCGTCGGCCAGCAGTGCGCCCAGCGCCTCGAGGTCGCGACGGGCGAAGGCCTGCAGCGCGCGCTGTACCACGTCGGCGTTCCGTTCCCGGTCAACCACGGCGGCTCTCCGGCGATCTCAGCCTGGGCGGGCCTGAGCCGGCCACGTCATGCCGGCCCAGGGGTCGTAGTCGGGGTCCAGGGCTTCCTGCGGCGGCCGGAGTTCCGGCGGGACGTGCTCCAGGTTGAGGCGGATGCGCGTCCAGGTCGTGTAGCGACCGCGCATCGCGTCGACGAGGACGTCGGCCGGCTCCAGGAGCGGCCAGACGTCGGGGTGGCGCGCCTTCCAGCGTTTCAACCCCTCCATCGCCTCGGGCTGCTTCGCGGCACGGCCGATCTCGATGAGCGGCTTGCTGGACATGCGCCGCTTCGACGGCTGGACGCGCGGTGGCTCGTCGAGCGTGCGGGCGTAGTTGGGTGGCCACGGCGCGTCGCCCAGCCCCTCGGTCTCGTGCCGGGCCGACAGCTCCAGTAGCGGCTCCAGCGACCCGACGGCGTCGTCGATGCCGGCCCCAGGGTCGCCGATGGCGGCGTAGCGCGCGGGCACGGTCGCCAAGGTGAAGTCGCCAAGTTCAGCCACCGGCACCTCATCCCAGGTCAGAGGCGCGGAAACGCGTGCGTCGGGGGTGGGGCGCACCGAGTAGGCCGAGGCGACCGTGCGGTCCTTGGCGTTCTGGTTGTAGTCAAGGAAGACGCCGTGGCGCTCCTCCTTCCACCACTTGCTGGTCGCGAGGGCGGGCACGCGCCGTTCCACGTCCCGGGCCAGCGCCAACGCCGCCCGGCGCACCTCTGGGAACGTCCATTCCGGCCGGATGCGCACGTTGATGTGGATGCCCCGGGAGCCCGACGTCTTGGGCCAGCCGACCAGTCCCAGATCGTCCAGCGCCTCCTGGGTCACGAGGGCGACCCGCCGGATGTTGTCCCACGGCACGCCGGGCACGGGGTCCAGGTCCACCCGCAGCTCGTCGGGGTGGTCCAGGTCCTCCGCCCGGACGGGGTGGGGGTTGAGGTCGATGCAGCCCAGATTGACCACCCACAGCAGCTGTGCCGCATCCCGCACGACGACCTCGGCGGCCGTCCGGCCCGACGGGAAGGACAGCTCGACGGTCTCGATCCACTCCGGCCGCGAGGTTGGCGCCCGCTTCTGGAAGAAGAAGTCGCCGGCCGCGCCCTCGACGAACCGTTTGAGCGCCATCGGTCGCCCGGCCACCCCCCGCAGCGCCCCGTCGGCCACGGCCAGGTAGTAGGCGACGAGGTCGCGCTTCGTGTACCCCGCCTCCGGGAAGTAGACCTTGTCGGGGTTACTGATCGTCACCTCGCGCCCGGCGACAGCGATCAGCTCCTTGTGGGAGGCCATGGCCGCCCCGCGTCAGACCCGCTTGCGCAGGTAGGTGGCCACGTTCGGGTCGTACCCCAGCGACTCGTAGAGCTGGAGCGCATCGGCACGATGGTGCCCCGCGGTCACCTCGATGAAGGCGCAGCCGGTCTCGCGTGCGACCTGCTCGGCCTCGGTCATCAGGGCGTGGCC
>Ga0187778_10000928_pt1 | contig 20956 bp, 16 predicted proteins | sample 1015_Q2_SP5_20_M_FD_132418 | JGI IMG/M metagenome (GOLD analysis project Ga0187778, IMG submission 132418) | Tropical peat soil microbial communities from peatlands in Department of Meta, Colombia - 1015_Q2_SP5_20_MG | ecosystem: Environmental > Terrestrial > Soil > Wetlands > Peat | place...
CACGGCCTCCGCGAACTCTCCACTGCTGAACTCCTGGAAATCAAAGTAGTTGGACGCGCTTGCGCTCCAGAGTCGAAGCGTGTTGATCGTCTTCCCCCCATAGCCGACAACGGGTCGGTCGTAGGGAATGCCGTGCAATATGGACGGTTGGCCCGATATCACCCGAAACGTTCCGTCGTGCAAGGCAAATGAGCAGTTCAATTTTACCTCGACCGTTTCCTCCGGACGGGGAACCTCCCAAGGATCGGGGTAGCGCAGCCAGTTATCTCCTTGTTCGTGCTGCCAGCCGTCCTGAATGGATTGCTTGAAGATGCCGTATTCATATCTTAGTCCGTAGCCCATGGCCGGAAGCTGCATGGTCGCCATGGAGTCCAAGAAGCATGCTGCCAGCCTGCCAAGCCCCCCGTTTCCCAGGCCCGCGTCAGGCTCCCGTTCGAGCACGGGGAATAAATCGACGCCTTTCTGTCTGGCCACTTGAGCCACGAGCGGTTCAATGAGAAGGTTGGTGACATTGTTGGCGAGCGAACGGCCCAGGAGGAATTCCATCGACAGGTAGTAGACCCGCTTCGGATTCTCGCGTTCATAGGTTTTCTCCGTGAGCACCCAGCGCTGCGTGAGAACATCTCGCACCGAGCGTGCGCACGCCTCATATTGCTCTCGCGTGCCGACCGCCGCTAGATCCTTGACGTTGTCAAACAGAACATGCCGTTCGTACAGTCCGTCGTTTCCCATGAACGGAATGGGACCGCATCCGTATTGCTTTAAAAGGTCCTCGGGCGCCGGTTGTGGTTGAGTGGCCATGCCGCTCTTTGTGCTCATCGGTCTTTCCTTTCTGAAATGAACGCTTCGCGACCGCAACTGTTACGGGATCGCATGGGACGCTAGCTTGGGCTCATCCACATGTCGAGTATCGTTCCAGAATCGAATCACCGGCCGGGAGAGATCGTTTTCGTAGCCCAAGGCGCTGAGACTGGCCGTGCTCAACATGAAATATCGGCTGTTGGCTGTGGGTTCGAGCCCGAGCCATCGAGAGGCCAAAACCCGAATGAAATGGCCACTCGTAAAAAGCAGCACATCCCCCTGGATCGCGCGGACTCGCGTGACCACCCGATCCGCGCGGGCGCTGACCTGAACAGGGCTTTCGCCCCCGGGGCAGCCGTCCCGGAATAGGTTCCAGTCCGGGCGCTCGACTCGGATGTCTTGACCGCGACGTCCTTCGTATTCGCCGTAATTCCACTCGACCAAGTCGGGATCGATCTCTGCCATCGAGCCAAAGCCTGCCAGCTCGCAGGTGCGGCGAGCGCGCTCGAGAGGGCTTGTCAACACCTTCTGAAACGTAAGCCCTCTCAGACGTTCCCCGAGGCGGCGAGCATTCTGTTCGCCCCGCTCGGTGAGTGGAAGATCGGTGAGCCCGGTATGCTGGCCGGTCAGAGTCCAAGCCGTCTCGCCGTGCCGTGCCACATAGACGATGGGAAGTGGCTCTTCCATCAGCTTATCTCGCCGCATCCGAGTTGCCGACCGAAGCTGCCGTTGCTAGCTTGGGCTCGTTTGCGATGCAGCGGAGGGTATCCCGTGCGATCAGCAGTTCTTCGTCGGTGGGGATTACGAAGGCGTGCAGACGGGAATCGGTGGTAGTGATCTGGCCTTCCGATCCGACAGCCTGTTTGTTGCGGCTGTCGTCCAACTTCAGGCCAGCCCATTCCAGACCTTCCAAGACGCGGCGGCGGATCTCCGGGGCGTTCTCTCCGATCCCGCCGGTGAAGATAATCGCGTCCGCGCCACCCATCGCGGCCAGAAATGCTCCAACGTATTTTCTGGCGCGGTAGCAAAAGACTTCAATGGCAAGGCGTGCCCGGCGGTCATCATGATCGTTCATTTCTTCCAGTAGCACGCGCATGTCGTTGGTCAGTCCGGAGATGCCCAGCAATCCCGACTGGGTGTTGAGGAGGGCCTCTACATCGTGTAGGGACAGGCCTTCTTTGGTAGCGATGAGATTCACGATGGCGGGATCGATATCACCCGAGCGCGTCCCCATCACCAGCCCCTCCAGCGGTGTCATGCCCATCGAGGTGTCCACCGAGCAGCCGCCGCGAATGGCCGTAGCCGAGCAGCCATTGCCCAAATGGAGCGTGATTGCGTGGGTCTGCTCTTTGGACAATCCACGCAATGCCCGGTATCGGTCCGCGACGTATCGGTGTGACGTGCCGTGAAATCCGTAACGCCGAATGTGATGGCGTCGATACAAGTGATAGGGCAGGGCGTAGAGGAAAGCGTACTCGGGGATCGACTGATGGAAGGAGGTGTCAAAAACAGCCACCTGGGGCAGTTTGGGACCAAATACCCCCCGCGAGGCGAGAATGCCTTTGATGTTGTCGGGGTTATGGAGCGGGGCCAAATCGATGCAGCTCTCGATTCCCTTTAGAACCTCCTCCGTGACCAGAACGGATTGTGCAAACAATTCGCCACCGTGAACCACGCGGTGCCCGACAGCATGAATATCCGCCGCAGATCGGACCTCTTCGATTCCAGATTCATCGGAGATAATCCAGTCGACCACATAGTCGATTGCTGCTCGAATGTCGGGAAGCGCTGCCGTGAACTTCCGCTTCAAACCGTGACGGGTCTCGATGGCAACAATGGCTTCCCCGCCGATTCGCTCAATCAGTCCACGACACAAACGGTCGTCGGTGTTCTGCGCAATGCGGCCCAGGTCTGTGACGATCAGCTGGAACTTCAGACTAGAGCTTCCCGCGTTGAGTACCAGGATGTTCATCGGCACCGCACTTCAAAGGCTGGTGTTTTCGCCGAGCGCCATGAACATGGACCACATCGGCTGGTTCGACGCCCTCAGTCCATACCGGGAAAAGCCTAGTACGGCCACTTCCAGCCGGCCACATCGGGCTTGTCCGTACCGTGCTCGAAGGCGTAGTTCCGGCAGGCAATCTGCTCGTTGCGGAACTTCTCCATAGCGTGTGCTCCGATTCTCTGGAGCGGGGGAGCACGTCGAATCACATCCATTGCCAGACTGAATCGATCGATCTCGTTCTCGATCGCTAGCTCCAGAGGGGTATTGATGTTTCCCTTCTCCTTATAACCTCGGACGTGCATGTTTTTATGGTTGGTGCGACGGTATGCCAGCCGGTGGATGAGCCACGGATATCCATGGAAATTAAATATGATGGGCTTGTCGGTGGTAAAGAGCAGATCAAAATCCCGATCCGATAAGCCGTGCGGATGTTCGGTGCTCGGCTGCAATTTAAAGAGATCAATCACATTGACGTAACGGATCTTGAGGTCAGGAAACTCGTTTCGCAGCAGGACGATGGCAGCCAGCGTTTCCTGTGTGGGAATGTCGCCGGCCGAGGCCATCACCACGTCGGGCTCACTGCCCTGGTCGTTCGACGCCCAATCCCAGATGCCCACCCCCTTGGTGCAGTGGGTAATCGCCGCTTCCATGTCCATATATTGAAGGTGTAGCTGCTTGTCGCAGACGATGACGTTGACATAGTTCTCACTCTTCAGACAGTGATTGGCCACCGACAGCAGAGAGTTGACGTCAGGGGGCAGATAGATTCGCGTTACCTCAGCGCTCTTGTTGACGACCACATCCAAAAATCCCGGATCCTGATGGGTGAAACCATTATGGTCCTGCCGCCAAACGGTAGAAGTTACGAGAATATTCAGCGACGCAACACTGTCGCGCCAGGAGAGGCGATTGCAGATGGAGAGCCACTTGGCGTGCTGGTTGAACATCGAGTCGATCACGTGGATGAACGCCTCGTAGGAGGAGATGAATCCGTGCCGCCCCGTCAGTAGGTAGCCCTCGAGCATACCTTCGACGGTGTGTTCGCTGAGCATCTCCATAACCCGTCCGTCCGAAGCGAGCTCTCCACCGTCTGCATCTTCTGGAAAGTACTCCTCAATCCAGAACTTCTTGCTCACGGCATAGATATCGTTCAGCTTGTTCGACGTGTTTTCGTCCGGGCCGAAGACACGAAAGTTCTTCATGTTGAGCTTCATTGTGTCTCTCAGAAACGCGCCTAACGGACGGGTATTCTCTGCTTCCTTCGTTCCCGGTTTCTCCAAATGCAAAGCATATTCCTGGAAGTCCGGAAGGCGCAGAGCCTTCTTCAGGCGTCCTCCATTGGCGTGAGGGTTGGCACCCATGCGCCGTAGACCGGTCGGTGCTAGTTCTTTCAGTTCCGGCAGGAGCTTTCCGCTTTGATCAAACAGCTCTTCTGGCTTGTAGGAGTGCATCCAGTTCTCCAGCTCGCGAAGCCGTTGTGGATTCGTCTTGACATCCGGCATGGGAACCTGATGCGCTCGCCAGAAGCCCTCCAGTCTGTGGCCCTCCACCTCCTTCGGTGCGGACCAGCCCTTGGGAGTTCGCAATACGATCATGGGCCAACGGATGCGCTCCGCCGAACCCGTCTCGCGAGCGGTCTTTTGATGTCTTCTTATTTCGGAGATACAGTGTTCGGTCGTCGCGGCCATCGCTTGATGCATGCTCTCGGGGTCAGAGCCTTCCACGAAATAAGGTGTCCAACCATAACCCCGGAATAGGCTCTCCAGTTCTTCGTGACTAATCCGCGCAAGCAGTGTGGGATTGTTGATTTTGTAGCCGTTCAGATGCAGCACCGGCAGGACCGCGCCATCCCGGGTGCAATTAAGGAATTTATTGATGTGCCAAGACGTCGCCAACGGTCCGGTTTCCGATTCGCCGTCTCCGACCACCGCGGCGACAATCAGGTCCGGATTATCAAACGCCGCACCACAGGCATGTGAGAGCACGTACCCAAGCTCTCCTCCTTCATGGATCGAACCGGGTGTCTCCGGCGTGCAGTGACTTCCAATGCCGCCTGGAAAAGAGAACTGCTTAAGAAACTCGCGCAGTCCTTCCTCGTCTTCGCTTTTGTCTGTAAAGATTTCCGAATAGGTCCCTTCTAGGTAGACAGGGGCAAGAACGCCGGGAGCGCCATGGCCGGGCCCAGCTAGAAAGATCATGTCCAAGTCGTACTTTTTGATAAGACGGTTTAGGTGTATGTAGGTGAACGCCAAGCCAGGGCTTGATCCCCAGTGCCCCAGAAGCCGATTCTTGATGTGCTCGGCTTTCAGAGGCTCTTTAAGCAGGGGATTGTCCTGGAGGTAGATCATGCCCAGCATCAAGTAGGTACAAGCGCGCCAGAAGGCATGGATCTTCCGTAGCTCTTCGGCGCTCAAAGGTGCGCCAGAAACGGTAGATCGCGCTGAGCCATATGCACTTAGGGGATCGCTCGCTTTTTCGGGGGCTGCCGGTGCCATGTTTCAGAACTCCTTCGCCGCGGATCGTTGCCAAACGATCGTTACCATGGCCGGCAGTGCCCGCAACTGGCAAATCTGACAGGTATTTTTCAACGTGAGCGAGCCATGAATGATCGATGAACGATCGGTGACTGAAATGTGTGGCGGATGACTCGCGACCGAGCAGAAGTAAACAGCGTGGACAACGAACGCTGGCTCGATAAGAGGAAGCGGTTCCGGCAGGAGATCACACATCGAATCGTCGACCCCATTGGCCGAGACTCGAGGCTTGTGGAGCGAGATTCTGTGATAGCGTAGCGGTTCGCTCGGAGGACATTATGAAATTCACCTGGTTCAACTTGATGCCGTGGCCCTACCTGCCAGACGACTTTCGCGAGAAGAATCGCTCCGTATGGGTCGATATCGATTCAAAGCTGTTTGATCCGGCGAGAAGCCACGGGCTCTACAACACCTACATGGATCTGCTTGAATACGCGGGCACGGTTGGCTTCGACGGCATTGGCGTCAATGAGCACCATCAGAACGGGTACGGCCTGATGCCGTCGCCAAACCTGATTGCTGCGTCGCTTGCGCGGCGAACGCAGAATGTCGCCATTGTGGTGCTGGGCGCGTCGATTGCGCTCTACAATCCACCGCTGCGAGTCGCCGAAGAGTTCGCCATGCTCGACTGCATCTCCGGCGGTCGGCTGGTGGCAGGCTTTCCCGTCGGTACATCCATGGATACGAACTATTGCTACGGCCAGATCCCCGCTCTGACGCGCGAAAAATATCGCGAAGCCAATGACCTGATCCTGCGCGCCTGGTCTGAGCGCGAGCCCTTTGCTTTCAACGGCCGCTACACGAAACTGCGATACGTGAATCTATGGCCACGGCCCATCCAACAGCCTCACCCCCCGATCCACATTCCGGGCGGGGGATCGCTGGAGACCTTCGATTTCTGCCTCGACCACACCTATTCCTATTCTTATCTGAGCTTCGGCGGCTATCTGCGCGGCAAGACGCTCATGCAGGCCTATTGGGATCGCGTCGCCGAGCGCAACACGTCCGACCTCTCGCCCTATCGCGCAGGTTTTGCCCAAACGATCTGCGTTGCCGAGACCGATCAGGAAGCTGAACGTCTCTATTCCAAACACGTCAACTACTTCTACAATCGCTGTCTGCACGTCTACCCGGGATTCGCGGATGCCCCGGGATACCGCACCATCAAGACGATTCAGAAGGGCGTGCTTTCTCAGTACGCCCGGCCGGTGGGCGGGTTGTTCCCTGAGCTTCCTTGGAAAGAGTTAGTCGATGGGGGCTATATCGTGGCAGGAAGTCCAGAAACGGTGCGGCAGCGTATGGAAGACCTCATTCGACAGCTCCGCGTCGGCAACGTCTTTTGCCTATTGCATATCGGAGATATGCCCAAGGAAAAGTGCATGTACTCGACGCGCCTTTTTGCAGAGAAGGTAATGCCGCACCTCCGAAACATCTTCTCGGAATATGTCGGTGATGACCGGTTTTGGTCGAAGCCGTTGGCAAAGCGCGTTTCGGCGGGTGCGTTGCCTGCGGATTCTGAAGTGAGCTCAGTCGTCGCGGCGGCTGACTGAGGCACCCCATGGAGCTGAAGACCGTACCCACGGCGCGCGTGACTGTCCACTACTATGAGGGTGGAAAGGGTCAGCCGCTCGTGTTTCTGCACGGCGCAGGAGGACTCGACCTCGATATGGGTTTCCTCCAAGCGCTCTGTGAGAAATTTCACGTCTTTGCTCCCCTGGTCCCTGGCTACGGCGACAGCGAAGAGTGCCCGGAGCTCCGCGATATGCTTGATTTCACCCTGCACACATGGGATATCGTCGCAGCGCTTGGCCTGCAGGATCCGATTCTCGTGGGGTTTTCCATGGGTGGGATGATTGCGGCCGAGATGGCGGCCATTGCCCCCAACGATGTCTCACGCCTAGCTTTGATTGCCCCTGTCGGTCTGTGGTTGGACGAGTACCCCATTGCCGATATTTTCGCGATGTTGCCGTATCAGTTGCCACACTACCTCTTCTACGACGAAGCCGCCGGATCGAAGCTGCTGTCGGCGGGCGCTGATTTGAGTGATCCCAAGTTCTTACAAGCCTTTCTGGTCAGGAACGCACGCCAGCTCGGTGCCGCAAGCAAAATCATGTTTCCCATACCCGACCGCGGCCTCAGCACTCGCCTCTACCGCATCCGGGCGAAAACCGTGTTGGTCTGGGGAGACTCCGACAGGCTAATTCCACCCATCTATGCGCAGGCCTTTCTGCGGGGGATCAAAAACGCCAAGCTGGCTGTGATCCCCCAAGCAGGCCACGTCGTGCCCTACGAAAAACCCGCCGCCGTGATCGAAGCGATCGCCCATCTCGCGTAATACGGCTGCTTCCAATCAGTTGAAAAGATGGAAGATGAGGTATGACCCGCGAGGCTCGGGCGTAGCGGGCTAGGGGCGCGGACCGGGAGGCGGTTCGGCACAGCTGGCCTACCTCGAGCTTTGCTTGCGCCCCGAAACCTTTCGTAGTACTGTCCTTTCCCCAATGCCCAGGCGCACGAGTAAAGTGTCCCCTCGCAAGGGCATTTCGAAACCGAAAAGGGGAGGTAGCAAAATGGCATCGCCGGGCGAAGCGAGACTTCCCAATGCAGCTGACAAAGAAGGCGCGAATGTAGACAAGATTCGCGACATTCTGTTCGGTTCCCAGATGCGCGATTACGAGAAGCGGTTCGCGCGACTGGAAGAGAGTGTCAATAAGGCCCTCGATACGCTTCGAGACGAGCTGACCAAGCGGCTTGAGATGCTGAACGGCTTCGTGCAAAAAGAGGTCGATTCTCTCAGCCAACGCATCAAGACCGAGAAATCGGAGCGCGGCGAGGGGGCCAAAGAGCTCGCGCAGGAAATCAAGGATGCCGCCAAGGCCCTGGAAAAAAAGATCGCCGGTCTGGACGAACAGCTTGCGGACAGCCAGAGCGATTTGCGAGCGAAAATTCTCGAGCACTCGAAGAGTTTTGCGAGCGAGATAGAAAGGCTGCGTCGCGAAGCGGCCGCATCGCTTGATCGGGAGGTCCAGAGCCTGCGTCACGATAAGACGGACCGCGCGGCGCTGGCCGACCTTCTGGCCGAGTTCTCGTTGCGCCTGAAAGACAAATTCGAATTGCCGAACGAATAGTCACCGTGCGGGCGATCCGGCTGTGGCTGGTCGGAGAGCCCACATAAACGTCACCTTCCCACATGCCTGAGCAAGCTCAACGCCGCGCTCCTGTCCCAGAGCCTGAGGAAAGACCCGACGCCGGCGATCGCGCGTTCGAAGAGCTCCGCCACATCATCGTCTCGCCCGAGCAGGAACAAATCGTCGAAATTCGCAGCCGCATTGAAAACCCCGAGCGGCGGGTTCAAGACGTGAGCTCGGTGGTGGCCGAAGCCATCCAGTTGCGTCGCCAACAGGGCGATGCCGCCTCACTGTCCGAGGCGCTCGCGCCGACTGTCGAAGAGACGCTTCGCGAATCGGTGCGGAAGGATCCGCATGTTTTGGCCGATGCCCTGTTCCCGGTGATGGGACCTGCCATTCGCAAGTCCATCACCGAGACGCTGCGCTCGATGCTTGAATCCTTCAACGAGGCGCTCGAGCACAGCCTTTCCATTCGAGGCGTGCGCTGGCGTTTGGAGGCGCTGCGGACGGGGAAGTCCTTCGCAGAGATCGTGCTCATGCACAGCTTGTTGTTTCGGGTGGAGCAGGTGTTTCTGATTCACCGCGAGACCGGCCTGGCCCTGAGCCACGTCACGGCGCCCTCGGTGGCGACGCAGGACCCGTCGCTGGTCGCGGGAATGCTTTCGGCGATTCAGCAATTCGTTCGCGACTCCTTCGCATCTCCTCACCAGGAAGATTCGCTCGACAGCATGACGGTAGGCGAATGCGAGGTATGGATTGAGGACGGACCGAATGCGGTCATCGCCGCGGTCATCCGTGGTCACGCGCCGGCCGATTATCGCGTCGCGCTGAAGCAGGTGCTCGAGGATATAGAGGGAACCTTCGGCCGAGCGCTTGAGGATTTTCACGGCGATACCGGCCCCTTCCGTGCCGCCGACGCAAGGCTCGAGACTCTTTTGGTTGCTCACTACCGGGAAAAATCGGCTTCCACTCGCAAACCCTGGATGGTGGTGGCCGTAGGCGCCGTGCTTCTGGCGGCCGTGATCGGGTGGATCTCCTACTCTGCGCGTCAGGCTCATCGGTTGTCGCAGTTTGTGCGCCGGATCGGAACGCATCCGGGTATCGTGGTGACCTCCTACGGGAAGTCGGGCGGGCGTTGGCACATTCGTGGATTCCGCGATCCGCTGGCAAGCGATCCGGGGAGTGATCTGGCGCCCTATGGACTGGATCGCAGCAAAGCCGACCTCGAGTTTGCCCCTTTCTATTCGCTCGATGATGCCATTGTGACGCGGCGAGCAACCGAACTGCTCCTACCGCCTTCCGGTGTGACGCTCATCGCACGAAGTGGAACGCTCGCGGCTTCTGGCGTGGCTTCTTCGGCTTGGATCGCTTCGTTTCGCGAGCGCGCGGCTCTGGTGGGCGGCGTTCTGTCGGTCGATACAGACCAACTCCGCAACGGCGAGATCGCTTCACTGGAATCCATTGTTCTCACCTTTCCGCTTGGACAGGCTGCCCTCGACTCGGGCCAACAGGATGTCATCGCACGAGCGGCGCGCGATCTGATTGCCATTCAGCAATACGCCAATCACTCCGGCCAACAAGCATCTGTCCTCGTCGTCGGACACACCGATTCATCGGGCATCGAAAGCGCCAATCAAGTGTTGAGCAAGCAGCGGGCGGCCGCGATCGCCGCGGTGCTCTTGCACGATGGGGTTCCCAAGGGGGTTCTCGTCCCACGAGGGGTCGGAACCGCGCAGCCTCTTCGCACCGAGGGTGACGAACAAGCTCAGCGCTTCAATCGCAGTGTCACGTTCCAGGTCAACCTCTCGCCGGTTCCTTTGGCGCCCTGACCGGTCTCCCCGATGCTGCAAAAGAAGATCTGCATGCTCGGTTCGTTCTCAGTCGGCAAGACCAGCTTGGTGCGGCGGTTTGTGGAGAGCATTTTTGACGAGAAATATCACACCACGATTGGTGTGAAAGTGGACAAGAAGGTTGTGCCTGTCGACCGACAAGAGGTCGCACTCATCCTTTGGGACATTCATGGCGAAGACGTTTTTCAGAAAATGCGCATGACCTACCTGCGTGGGATGTCCGGCTATTTGCTGGTCATCGATCCCACCCGACGGCAGACTCTCGAGGACGCGCTCGCGCTCCAGGCGCGCGTTCAGGAGACCATGGGCCCCCTCCCATGGATTCTCGTTCTCAACAAGTGCGACCGCATCGCGGAATGGGATATTGATCTCGAGCGGATCCGCTCGTTCGAGCGCAGTGGGCAGGCGGTCGTCCGAACCAGCGCCAAGACGGGCGAGGGCGTGGAGGAGACGTTCTCGCGTCTTGCCCAGGCTATGCTACATTCGCCGTGCTGAGGTCCACCCCATCATGGCTCCCGAGACCGTATACGATGCATTGCTTTCACACGAAGCCATGGCGCTGTTTGAATCGAGCGGCGGAGGTGTTTTCACTCCGCTCGCAGCGCTTCCGGCATGGTGCGACCTGCTTTGGCAGACAAGGGGAGAGAGGTTTGTCCGGCTCTCGGAAAAATCTCCGTTTCTCGAGAACTTCCTGCTTGAGGCGGAGCAGTTCTGGACCTCTCGCGCGCCCGGCGCTAGAAATTCGGGCTATTGGGTCGAGCAGGATTCTTCCGGCAACGAGTTTCCGCTGGAAGCCTCCGCTCTTTGGTTGGCGCGCAAGCCGGTTCTGCTGATCCGCCATCTTCCCGGCGCGTTTCAAGAGCAACAACAGGTGTTTCAAAGCGCGCGCGACGCCCTGCTGACGCATGAGCGGTTGGTGCGCGAAACCGAAAAGAAGGAAATCCTCCTCCACTGCATCATCCACGATCTTTCGCAGCCCCTCACCTCCATGCGCAGCTGCTTCGAGCTTTTGCTCGGCACGCAGCTGGCACCCGATGCTGCGAAGTTTGCGATGACCGGTCGTCGCGAATCGCAACGCCAGGAACGGATGATTCGCGGGCTTCTCGAGGCCTTTGCAGCCGATCTCGCAGGTCAGCAATCTCCCAGCCAGGGGCAGGCGCTATCGGCGGATCTAATCTCCTGTGCGCGCCGGTCCGTCGAGCAATTCGCTCCGGCCTTCACCGAACGCGGTATCCGACTGGTTCTTGCGCCGTATTGGGATTTCGCTACCGGCGCGCGCGTCGTCGGTGACGCGCCTCGCGTGGACCGCATTTTCGGCAACCTGCTCGACAATGCCCTGCGCTACAGTCCCAAGGGCTCAACCGTGACGGTCGGCTTGGAGGATGGGGGGGCGACGCTCCGAGCGTTTGTCGATGATGAAGGCCCAGGGCTTCCCAAGGACTCCTCCCGCGCAGATCTATTTGCGCTCTTTGGCCAGGGGAAGGACCGTCCCGGCAAAGTGGGCCTGGGCCTCTACTTCTGCAAGATGACGGTGGAACGCTGGGGCGGGGAGATCGGCGCAGAGAACCGTGCCGAAGGAGGTTCGCGCTTCTGGTTTCGTCTTCCGCGCGCGGCGCGAGAAGCGTCCCAATCGCCGGCAAGCCCTAGAGTCGCGAAGGCTCCGGCCGTGCCCGTTTCGCTGGACGCGGGCACTAAGCCCATCGTGAAGCGCCTGCGCATTGTGGTGGCCGACGACGACGAAATCAGCCGCGATCTGGTCATCGAGACCCTGCGCGCCCGCGGCCATTCGGTGACAGGGGTAGGCGATGGCGCCGCGGCTGTGGCTGCCTTCGACCGTCTGAAACCGGAGGTTTTGCTGGTCGATCAGCACATGCCTGAGATGGATGGCCTCGACGTGGCCCGGGCGATTCGCCAGAAAGAAAAACGAAGCGGGGCCGCGCGCGCTGTGCTAATCGGCTGGAGCGGCAACTCTTCGGCCGAAGACGAACGCCGCGCCAAGGAAGCCGGTATGGACGCGCTTGTCGGCAAGCCGTTCGAGCCGAGCACGCTGTTTCAACTCATTGAGCAGCCGGTGCCCGCGTTTCAGCCCGAGACAGTGTCAAGCGTCGCCGCGCCACCAGAGGATCTGCGCACTCACCTCGCGCGGATGACTGCAGGAAACGACAAACTTGCGCGAAAGCTTGTCACCGGCTTTCTGGCGGACTTCCCTCGAAGGCTTTCCACCATCGAGCGCGCCGTTTCTTCTAAAGATGCAGACGAGCTCGCGTCCGCGGCGCACTCCTTGCGGGGCGCCTTCTCCATTTTCGACGCGCAGAAATCCGTCGTCGCTGCCCGCAACCTCGAAGCCATGGGGCGCGGTCGCCGTTTCGAGGGAGCAACGGAGGAGTTTCGCGCGTTGTCGGACGATCTCAGCCGTCTGGAACGAGAACTTCGGGCCCTCTTCCCGCAACTGTCTTCACCCACCAAGAGCCAGCTTCGGCGCAGCCGTTCTCGCCCCGGCAGAAAACGCTGATCCGTTACGCTGTGGCAAGCTTCTCGAGCACCGCCAGGCGAAGGAGCATCGGCTTCAGTTCTTCGGCGCGAAAGCGTTCCGAGCAACCCTCGACCACCCGCCGGCCCCGCTCGCAGAGTGTTTTTCGGAAAGCGGCATCCTCAGTGCTGATTGCGAGGTCACCGAGCGCCCGGAGGAGCCGCAGGCTGACCGCCACGTCACCCCTCGCGTACATGCGAATTTGCTCGAAGGCGGAATCCAGAAGACCTTCGAAATCGATCCATTCGAGGCTGACGCGGGCGGCCCCGCCCAGATCGTACAGCCGCGGCTCTGGCACCTCTCTCGACGCAAAGCGGATCAGGATGCGGCTTAGCTGGTCGACACATCCGATGGCGGTCGTGGGATCGTTCACGGCGGGGGAAATCGCTTTGAGCGCGATGTCCACGATTTGCAAGACCCCGAATTCGATGTCCTGCTGCAGCGTGCGAGTGGGCCCAAAGTCGAACGCGGCGCGAAACGCGGCGGCCGCGCCGGAGGAAAGACGTTCGGCCTTGTTCACCATGAGCAGAGGGGTTCCGGCCGGCACAAACTGGCCGATCCGGCGAACCAAACGAACCTTCACGTGAAAGGATGTCGCCAGCGACAGAAGCTGCTTTAGGTCCACAAACCGGATGTAGCCGGAGTCACTGCTCAATAGAGGCGCGTTCCAGCTACTGGATTCGGCCGCATCTCTGGTTTCCAGATGGATCTGCCTGCGTGGCCGCGGCATCACTTCATCGATCGCGGCTTCCGTCTCCGAGGCGATCCTGTCCACAATATGGTTCACGCTGATGGCGTGCGAAATGTGATGAATGAAGAACAGCAGCAGGCCGACACAGGCAATGGCCAGTACGATGGCGCCGATGACGGTCACTACCGGTGCAAACGGATGGGGCAGGGTGTGCGTGGCGGGCAGCGCGAGCATGCAATAGAGAAAGGTTCCAAGGAATATGCCGAGCGTCCACTGCGTGACGCGGTCCCGTGCGAAGCTGATGAGGATGCGTGGTGAAAACTGCATCGACGCGAGCGTCAGGGTCATCAATAGGATTGCGAACACGATGGAAACAACGGTCATCGTGGATGTGGCGATATCGCCGAGGATGGCCTGGGCCACTCCTGGATCGGCATGAGAGAAAAAAAGCACACGCGGCACCCAGTCGCCGATGGATGGCCTGGACTCCTCGGTCCAGGAGAGCAGCGCACCGACACAGCCGAGTGCTACCGCAATCAGCACCGGGCGAATCAAAAATCCGCCGCGCAGGTTGTATACGATATGGCGAAACAGGAGTCGCAGGCGTTCGATCACAGTTCTGTGGAATGCGTTCTGGGACGAGACTTTAGCACAGAGATTTCGGGCCTACTAGAAGAACCGGATGCGAGGGTCGAGAGAAAGCCGGCCCTCCGCTCCCAGGGTGTGACTCGTTGGGGTATCCTCTGGCGAGAACTCAGCAAGTCTGATTTCGATTGGTGCACAATCCAGCGAGGATGGAGTCATGATTGCGGTTGCTGACCAAGACCTCGGAATCGCAAACGAGGAGCAGTCGCGAATCTTCGATCGATTTTATTGCAGAAAAGACCAGCGCAACCTCCAAGGTACACGAATAGGCCTGGCCATTGTGCGCGAAATCATGGATGCACATGGGCAGAAGATCTGGGTCTTCCATCCAGGGAAGTTCTGCTTCCGATTGCCGGTCGCGCGACAAGGCAGCTGTCGATGAGCGCGAGCAGGATTCTGGTCATTGATGACGACCCCCAGATTCGGCGTGCCATGAGGGTCGCTTTGACGGCTCACGATTACCAGGTCACAGATGCGCGAACCGGGGAAGAGGGCCTGGAGAAGCTGCGAAGCTCCACTTTTGACTTGGTGCTATTGGATATGAACATGCCAGGACTGGGCGGAATCGAAACCTGTCGACTGATTCGCTCCGGCTCTGAGGTGGCCATCATCATGTTAACCGTCAGCAACTCAGAAAAGGACAAGGTCGGAGCGCTGGACGCTGGCGCCGATGATTACGTAACGAAGCCTTTCAGCATGCCCGAACTCCTTGCGCGCATCCGCGCTACCTTGCGTCGATCGCCGCAGCGCCCTGATAGCACAGACTTAAGGCAGCTGTGGTCCCAGGGTGTCGAAATCGATCTGTCCTCACGGCAGATCACCGTGCGCGAACGCACTTCCCACCTTACGGCCAAGGAGTTTGATCTGCTGTCGTATTTACTGGCGCGCCCCAACAAGACCATCCCTCACCGCGAGCTGCTTCAAGCCGTGTGGGGCCCGGACTACGGCGATGAATTGGAGTACTTGCGGGTCTTCGTCAATCGCCTCCGCAAAAAGATCGAGCCCGATCCCTCCAAACCGCAATTTCTTGTAACGGATGCCTGGGCCGGATATCGCTTCCATCTTCCGAAGCAAAACTCCGACCCAAGCGTATGAATCCCCTCACCTCGCCCCGCGGGCCGCATGTCTAGCGCTCGCGATGGTTTACGTCCTGCTTAGGGCCTGTTTATGCGCCGTTTATCCGCGGTGGGGCAGCATGATTGCTGCTGAAACCTTGTGAGGTACGACGTGTTAGAGCAGCAAGCACCGGCCCTGACTTGGGAAGACGCCGCGCGGAGAGCTCCGGAGGAACTCGAAGTGAATGTGCTTTTTACCGGTGTGCGAGCGACTCGGGCGGCTCTTCGAGCGGCCATGGAACTGACCAGAGACCTGAAGGCTTCGATACGGGTCCGGGCCATCATCGCTGTGCCGTACCGGTTGCCGCTGGATTGTCCCCAGGTTTCCATTCCGTTTACGGAGGAGGTTCTATCCGGTTTGGTTTCTGAGTGCGAGCAAAATTCGCTTGATATTACCGCCCACTTGTATTTATCTCGAAATCGCATCCAGACCTTTTTGCAGATCTTGCCGCCGAATTCACTGGTGGTCATTGCCGGTCGGAAGCGTCCGTGGCCGTCCTCCGAGACCCGAATGGCAAAGCGTCTTCAGGGAGAAGGTCATCGGGTCGTATTCATCCCCTTAGAAACGGGAGATGGAATGCGCGGAGATAGATGGGGCAGCCTTCATTAGGCAGAGGTGAACCATGTGGGACGGATTTTACATCGTGGTGGCGATTGTTTTCTTCCTCTTGCTCTGGGGGTTCACCAAAGCATCGGAGCGTCTTTAGGAGGATCAGATGGAATACCTAATCGCCGGAATTGTCGCAGTGTGTCTGTTCGTATATTTGATGTACGCGCTCATTCGGCCGGAACGATTTTGAGGTGCTGAAATGACCTTACTGGGTTTTGCTCAGATACTGATCTTCTTTCTCATCGTACTCGCTGTCACCAAGCCGGTGGGCACATTCATGTACCGTGTCTTTGAAGGCCAACGGACTTTCCTTCATCCAATTCTTGGCCCGCTGGAGCGGTTGATCTATCGGCTCGGCGGGGTCCGGGAAGATGTCGAGCAATCGTGGGTCGAGTACTCGGCTTCCCTGATCTCGCTGAGTATCTTCAGTTTCCTGGCCGTGTATTTGCTGCAGCGCTTACAAGGTCACCTCCCACTAAACCCCATGCACTTTTCGACGCCGCAGGCTCCTTCTAACGCGACACCTATGACACCGGACCTGGCGTTCAATACCGCCATCAGCTTCGTAACGAACACGAACTGGCAGTCCTATGCACCGGACACAACGCTGGGTTATCTCGTTCAAATGACAGCTCTCGCGGTACAGAACTTTATCTCCGCGGCGGTCGGAATCGCTGTCGCCGTGGCCTTGATTCGTGGATTCGCCCGGCGTACCGCCAAGACCATAGGAAATTTCTGGGTCGATGTAACCCGATACACCCTCTACCTTCTGCTTCCTATTTGTGTCCTGGCGACGCTGTTTTTCGTCTGGCAGGGTTCGATTCAGAACTTCAAAGGACCCGTTATGGCAACGACGCTGGAAGGCGCGACGCAGACCATTGAACAAGGCCCCTTGGCTTCGCAGTTGGCAATTAAAATGTTGGGGACCAATGGCGGCGGATTCTTCAACGCGAACTCGTCCCATCCCTACGAAAACCCAACGCCTCTCGCCAACGTGTTCCAGATGCTACTGATCTTCTTAATTGGGGCGGGCCTGACGTATATGTTCGGGAAAGCGGTAGGGGATACACGGCAAGGCTGGGCCGTGTTTTCCGCGATGGCGGTCATGTTTTTTGTCGGTGTTTTTATCTGTTATGGGGCCGAACAGCGCGGCAACCCAATGCTCACGAATCTGGGCCTCGAGCATGCCTACACCGGCAGCCAGCCGGGTGGGAACATGGAGGGCAAGGAGACCCGATTCGGCATTGCACAGTCGACTTTGTTTGCGACGGTTACGACCGACGCCAGTTGCGGCGCGGTCAACAGTATGCACGACAGCTACACGCCGCTTGGCGGGCTCGTTCCCATGTTTAACATACAAACGGATGAAGTGATTTTTGGAGGAGTGGGCGCCGGTCTATACAGCATGCTTTTGTATGCGGTGGTCGCCGTGTTCATCGGGGGGCTCATGGTGGGTCGCACCCCCGAATATGTGGGCAAGAAGATCGAACAAAAGGAGGTCAAGATGGCGATCATCGCGATCCTTTCGACGGCACTCGTCATTCTTGGATTTACGGCGCTCAGCTCGGTCGGCCAGTTTGCTAAAAATGGATATTGGAATCCGCCGGGACCCGCGTCGGCGAACCTAAGCAACAACGCCGCGCACGGCTTCTCTGAAATCCTCTACTCCTATTCGAGCGGTGCGGGTAATAACGGAAGTGCCTTTGCCGGAATTAACGCCAACACCCCCTGGTATAACCTCACCATTGCCCTCGATATGCTGGTAGGAAGATTCTTTTTCATTATCCCGGCTTTGGCCATCGCCGGCAGCCTGGCCGCCAAAAAAGTGACTCCCGTAACCAGCGGTACTTTGCCAACCAACGGATCCCTGTTTGTCGTCCTGCTGGTGGGGACGGTGATTATCGTAGGTGCACTTACCTATTTCCCGGCGCTCTCGCTTGGTCCGATCGTCGAGCACTTCCAGATGCTGAACGCAAAGCTGTTTTGATGTGATTGAGGAGCAAGAAATGTCTACTGTCACAAGCCCTCCGGCAGACCGGAGATCGGAAACCAAGACGGAAGAAGGCGCAGCGCTGATCTCGCGGGGTGTGCGGGCCCGTCCGCTGTTTGATCGCGAAATTTTGCGGCGCGCTATCAAAGAGTCCTTCGTGAAGCTCAACCCCGTGCTGGTGGCCAAGAACCCCGTGATGTTTGTCGTCGAGGTGGGCGCGGCGTTGACGACCGTGTTCGTGGTGAAGGACGCCATCGCCCGCGTCGGCGGCGTCTTTTTTGGGGTTCAAATCGCGTTGTGGTTGTGGTTCACGGTGGTCTTTGCCAATTTTGCCGAGGCCATGGCCGAGGCGCGCGGCAAAGCACAAGCCGACACCCTGCGCAAGACCAAGACGGACACCATCGCGCGGAGGCTTCTGTCCAACGACAAGTTCGAGATGGTGCCGGCATCGCAGCTACGTGCCGGGGATGTCGTGTACTGCGAAGCCGGCTATCTGATTCCGGGGGACGGAGAAGTGATTGAAGGGGTCGCCAGCGTCGACGAATCCGTCATCACCGGGGAAAGCGCCCCGGTGATTCGCGAATCGGGAGGAGATCGGAGCGCCGTCACGGGCGGTACGAAGGTTCTGTCCGACCATATCACCATCAAGATTACCTCCAATCCCGGTGAAACCTTCTTGGACCGCATGATTGCGCTGGTGGAAGGTGCGGTCCGCCAGAAGACGCCCAATGAAATTGCTCTCAACATTTTGATCGCCGGCCTAACGCTCATTTTCTTGCTGGCCGTCGCAACACTGCCACCCTACGCGAAATACTCCATCCTAGCAGTCGGCAGCGGGGCGGCGCCAACCGTCGCGGTCCTCGTGTCTTTGCTCGTGTGCCTGATCCCGACCACCATTGGCGGGTTGCTTTCTGCGATTGGCATTGCAGGGATGGATCGAGTGATGCAGCACAACGTTCTGGCGATGAGCGGAAAAGCCGTGGAGGCTTCCGGTGACGTAAACACCTTGCTGCTGGACAAGACCGGAACCATCACCTTGGGGAATCGACAAGCCGTCGAATTCATACCGGTGGATGGGGCAAACGAAAGCGAGCTGGCAGATGCCGCCCAATTGTCCAGTTTGGCGGATGAAACCCCAGAAGGGAGGTCGGTGGTCGTCCTGGCCAAAGAGAAATACAGCTTACGCGGCCGCGAAGTTGGCGAGCATGAAGCTGAATTCATTCCGTTTTCCGCCTACACGCGGATGAGCGGTGTCGATATCAATGGTCGCAGGCTGCGCAAAGGCGCCACCGACGCGATTACTCAGTTTGTAAAGGATGCGGGCGGCAGTGTTCCCACGGCATTGTCGGAAATTTCCGATCGCATTTCGAGAAACGGCGGTACGCCCCTCGCGGTTGCCGATGGCCCGCGAGTTCTAGGCGTGGTTCACCTGAAAGACATCGTCAAGGGTGGGATGAGAGAGCGCCTTGCTTCGCTGCGGGCCATGGGAATTCGTTCGGTGATGATCACGGGCGACAATCCCCTCACGGCGGCGGCGATCGCGCAAGAAGCAGGTGTCGATGACTTCCTGGCCCAGGCCACTCCGAAAGATAAGCTCGAATATATCCAGAGGGAACAAGGGCAGGGTCGCCTGGTCGCCATGACCGGGGATGGGTCGAACGATGCCCCCGCGCTCGCGCAGGCAGATGTCGGCGTGGCCATGAACACGGGAACCATGGTTGCAAAGGAAGCCGGCAACATGGTCGATCTCGATAGCAACCCGACGAAGTTGATTGAAATCGTCGCGATTGGCAAGCAGCTGCTGATCACTCGGGGAGCGCTGACGACCTTTTCGATCGCCAATGATGTGGCGAAATACTTTGCGATTATTCCAGCGATGTTTGCTTCGATCTATCCGGAACTCAATAAGCTGAACATCATGGGTTTGCATTCGCCTCAGAGTGCGGTCCTTGCAGCCGTCATTTTCAATGCACTGATCATCATTGCCCTGGTCCCGCTGGCTCTTCGAGGTGTGCAGTACAAGCCGGTCAGCGCCGGCCAGATGCTGACGCGCAACCTGTTGATCTATGGCTTGGGTGGGATCATCGTGCCATTTCCCGGGATTTGGCTGATTGACAAGATCCTGGTTGCCCTGCGTCTTGCGTAAAGGAGTCGTCCATGCTTAAAGAACTAGGACCGGGACTGCGGTTGACGCTGGTTTTTACGATCCTCACGGGTCTCATATACCCGGCGGTCATGACCGGTGTCTCCGAGTTGATCTTTCCGAAACAGGCCAACGGCAGTCTGGTGACCGCCAACGGGAAGGTTGTCGGCTCAAGCCTGATCGGTCAATCGTTTTCAAAACCCGAATACTTCCATCCGCGCCCTTCGGCAGCGGGCAATGGCTATGATGCGTCCGCCAGCGGAGCCACGAACTTGGGCCCCACCAGCGCTAAGCTCCTTCGTGGAACTACAAAGATGGACGACAAGGGAAAGGAGGTCGTCGATTTCGACGGCATCAGCCTTCGCCTCCTGCACTACTGCGTGGAAAACGGCATCCCCTACGAGTCCTCCCGGCCGCTCGAGCAGTTCAAGGACTCCGAAGGCAACCTCGATGAAGTCAAACTGATCGATGCGTTCAATGATGCCAAGACACCCCTGGTCGTCACGGCGAAACAGCCGATTCCACAGGACGCACTAACAGCCTCGTCGTCGGGTCTAGATCCGCACATCAGTCCTGCGAATGCCGAGGCCCAGGCCGGACGCGTGGCCAAGGCGCGGGGGATTTCTCCAGATCAAGTAAAGCCGCTGATTTCCCAGTTCACCGATCGAGCCGATTGGGGCTTTTTCGGCGAGCCGCGGGTCAATGTGCTTCTGTTAAACATGGCGCTGGATCGGCAATTCCCCGTTTCGAAATAGAAGTACGGGAGGCGTCAGCGAGCGCGCCACGAGCATGGCCGCAACGTCCCGCAAGCAAGGGCACAGCCTACGAGCTTGAGCTATCGTGTCAAACTTCTCGTTGTCGTCCTTGGCGCGCTGGCGGTCCTGGTTGTCCTCCAGGTAGGGTATTCCGCACTTGAA
>Ga0187778_10000929_pt1 | contig 20950 bp, 19 predicted proteins | sample 1015_Q2_SP5_20_M_FD_132418 | JGI IMG/M metagenome (GOLD analysis project Ga0187778, IMG submission 132418) | Tropical peat soil microbial communities from peatlands in Department of Meta, Colombia - 1015_Q2_SP5_20_MG | ecosystem: Environmental > Terrestrial > Soil > Wetlands > Peat | place...
CCAGCATGAAGATTACCGCCCAGGACATGGTGCGCTTTGGCGTGATCGACAGCGTAATCCCGGAGCCGGTCGGCGGCGCCCACCGCGATCCACAGGCGGCAATCGCGGTCACCGGCGACGCAATTGCTACAGCCCTATCGGAACTGCGGGGTCTTGATCGAGATTCTGTGCGAATGCAGCGTCGTGAGAAGTTCCTCACAATGGGCCGCAACGCGGTTTAACGACTTGTCAATTTACTTTTGTTTTACCATGGGCTTAGCGCTTATCCCGGAGCCTCGGGAACGCCTTGCAGATGCCACATCTTAAGGATAACGATTACTCAATAGGGTCCCGCCCCTTGGGGGAGTACCAAGTTTGAGACGATCTTTAGCTCGCGCCCTGTTGGCGTCTGCGGCTGTTGCCGCCGCCATTGCTCTTGCGGGCTGTGACCCCGACGCCATTACGCCGACTGGACGTTCGCAAGCTCCTATCCCTGAAAAGATGCTCGCCGACATGGCGACGAAGAATATGGACAAGGAGTCTCCGATCCTTGCCCGCATCTTCAAGGAAGAGTCGGAGCTGGAAATCTGGAAACAGAATCGCGGCGGCGAATTTGTCCTGCTCAAGACCTATCCGATCTGCCGCTGGTCTGGCGATCTCGGTCCGAAGAAAAAAGAAGGCGATCGTCAGGCGCCGGAAGGTTTCTACACCATCACACCAGGCCAGATGAATCCGAACTCCAATTATTATCTGGCTTTCAATACCGGTTTCCCAAATGCCTACGATCGCGCGATGGGCTACACCGGTTCAGAACTGATGGTGCACGGCGACTGCTCTTCGCGCGGCTGCTACGCGATGACCGACGAGCAGATCCAGGAAATTTACGCGCTGGCCCGGGAATCATTTTTTGGCGGACAGAAAGCGTTCCAGCTGCAAGCCTACCCGTTCCGGATGACCGCGCTGAACATGGCCAAGCATCGCAACAATCCGAACTTCGCGTTCTGGAAGATGCTGAAGCAAGGCTACGATCATTTCGACGCAACGCATCAGGAACCGAAGGTCGCGGTTTGCGACAGGCACTATGTGTTCGACGCCGCGACACCGGATGATTCCACCCGGGCGCTATCGTTCAATGCGAAAGGTGCGTGCCCGGCCTATCAGGTCGACAAAACCGTCGCCGACGCGGTTATCGAGCATACCCGGCAAGAACAGCAGAAGATGGCTTCGTACATTGCCGACGGTGTGTCGACCGTACCGTCACGCGCCGGCGTCGATGGCGGCATGAATCCGATATTCATGGCCAAACTTTCGTCACCGAACGAATATGACAACAACGGCCACTTCCAGCTGGCCAGCCATACTGTTGCACAAGGTGCGTTTACTGCGCCGGGTGCCCTGCCGCGGGTACCCAATCCGCCGGCCTCGGCGGCCCCGGTCAAGGTCGCGCGCGTGCCGATGCCGCGCGCCGCACCGCAGCCAAAGGACGATGAGGCTCCCGTCCCGCAACAGCCAACCACGATTGCCGGACTGATCGGCAATCTGTTCGGCAGTTCCAAACCGGAACCGATGCCGGCGCGGATGGCGGCAAGCGAGCCGGTGGTGCTGCGTGGCGCCAATACGGATCTGGCGGCAAAGCCGAAGCAGGCTGCTCCGGTACGCACGGCGTCCGCTGCGCCTTCCGCTCCGGTGCATACAGCCCCGGCGCCGGCTGTGCCCACTCCAACCATAGCTGCACCCGCACCGAAACCGCGTGAACCCGCGCCGAAAGCGCCCGTCGAGACCGCCCGCCCACCGGCACCGGCGACGACCTCATCGGTGCAAACCGCCAAGGCTGAACCGCAGCGCGCGCCACAGCCGGAAATTCGTACAGCGTATTCGACACCGCCGGCGGCCAGCGGTGGTTTGCTTTCCGGCGCTCAGCCGGTTGTCCCGGCCGGTACATTCAACAGCTTCCGTTGACGCTTTAAGACCTCGCAATCGGACGAAGCATGGACTGTTACGTCTATGTTCTCGGCACCCTTACGAACAATCGGCATCTGACCTACGTCGGATGGACCGGCGACGTTGGGCGACGTCTGGCCAAGCACAATGCCGGCAAGGGTGCGCGCTCTACCCGTGGGCGGCGCTGGGTATTGCTCTATTCAGAAAGATGCGCGGGCAAGCGGCATGCAATGAGCCGCGAATGGCATCTCAAGCGCGATCGCGCATTCCGGAAAAAGCTGGCGCGTGCACTAAAAAAATAAGCGCCGGATGGTGCGGCGCTATTTCCTGATCAATCGCGCGCTGCCGTCTCAGGCATACTTGCCGTGGCAGTGCTTGTACTTTTTGCCGGAGCCGCATGGACACGGCTCGTTGCGGCCGACTTTGCCCCAGCTCGACGGATCGTTTGGCTTGCGTTCCGCTTGCGCGCCATTGCCGTTTCCGGCCAGCGCCGGCGCCAGCTGCGGTGCGGCACTGAGCGCCATCTCGTCTTCGCCGGTCGTTGGATCGACCTTGTGCGCTTCCATGTAGGGAAGCTTGCTGGCTTCTTCGGCTGGCGGCGACTGCACGACTTCGACGCGCATGAGCTGTGCGGTCACCGCTTCGCGCAGACGCGCCACCATCGCCTCGAACAGCGCGAAAGCTTCGGCCTTGTATTCGTTGAGCGGATCGCGCTGGCCATATCCGCGCAGGCCAATTACCTGCCGAAGGTGTTCCAGCATCACGAGATGTTCGCGCCAGAGATGATCCAGCGTCTGGAGCAATATCGATTTCTCGACGTAACGCATGACGTCGGGGCCCCATTTGGCGACCTTGCTCGCCATCCATTCGTCGGCGCGCCTGGTGATGCGTTCGCGCACGTCCTCGGGAGCAATGCCTTCCTCTTTCGCCCAATCCTGAACGGGAAGCTCGATCGTCAGTATCCCGCGCAGATCCTGATCGAGAGCGGCAACGTTCCACTGCTCCGGATAGGCATTCTCTGGAATATGCTTGGCCACCAGATCCTCGATCATCGCGTGCCGCATGTCTGCGATGGTTTCGTCAACCGTCTCATCGCGCATCAGTTCAAGCCGCTGCTCGAAGATGACCTTGCGTTGATCGTTCATGACGTTGTCGAACTTCAGCAGGTTCTTGCGGATATCGAAGTTGCGCGCCTCAACTTTCTGCTGCGCTTTTTCGAGCGCTTTGTTGATCCAGGGATGAACGATGGCTTCGTTCTCCTTCAGACCGAGTTTCTGCAACATGCCGTCGAGCTTGTCGGAGCCGAAGATGCGCATAAGGTCATCTTCAAGCGACAGGAAGAACTTGGAATGGCCAGGATCGCCTTGCCGGCCGGAACGGCCGCGCAGCTGATTGTCGATGCGGCGGCTTTCGTGCCGTTCGGTACCGAGAACGAACAAACCACCGGCGCCAAGCGCTTTTTCCTTCAGCCGGGCCACTTGCTTGCGAATCTCGCCGGCTTGCGGGCTTTTCTCGCGCTCGCGCGGATCGGTGATGTCGGTGATTTCCTGGCGGATACGCATGTCGGCATTGCCGCCGAGCTGAATGTCGGTGCCGCGGCCGGCCATGTTGGTCGCGATAGTAATCGCGCCCGGCACGCCTGCCTGCGCGACGATGTAGGCTTCCTGTTCGTGGTAGCGCGCATTGAGGATGGCGAAGACTTTTTTCTTGGAAGCGCCTTCGTCTCCCGAATAAAGCGCGGCGAACGCGTTCGGATCGGAGAAATCGTGCTGCTCCCAGCCTTTCTTGCGCAGCATCTCGGCAAGCTGCTCGGACTTTTCAATTGATGTGGTGCCAACAAGCACCGGCTGCCCGCGCGTCTTGCAGTCGTCGATCAGCGTGATGATCGCCCGGTATTTTTCGGCAGCCGTCCGATACACCTCGTCGTCATCGTCAAGGCGAATGAGCGGCATATTGGTCGGCACTTCGAGCACTTCGAGGCCGTAAATGTCCATGAACTCTTCGGCCTCGGTCAACGCCGTACCGGTCATCCCCGCCAGCTTTTCGTACATGCGGAAATAGTTCTGGAAGGTAATCGAGGCGAGCGTCTGGTTTTCCGGTTGAATCGGCTGATGTTCCTTCGCTTCCAGCGCCTGGTGCAGGCCCTCTGAATAGCGGCGGCCCGGCATCATGCGGCCGGTGAATTCGTCGATGATGACGACCTCGCCGTTGCGCACGATGTAGTCCTTGTCGCGCTGGAAGAGCTTGTGCGCCCGGAGCGCCTGGTTGACGTGGTGCACCACCGAGACGTTCTCCACGTCGTAGAGCGAGTCTCCCTTGAGCTGCCCGGCGGCACGCAGGCGCTGCTCGAGTGTCTCCATGCCGGCTTCGGTCAGGGTCACCGTGCGCTGCTTTTCGTCGACTTCATAGTCGGTCTTGTCGAGCTGCGGAATGTAGCTGTCGATCGTGTTGTAGAATTCCGAACGGTCGTCGAGCGGGCCGGAAATGATCAGCGGCGTGCGCGCTTCGTCGACCAGAATTGAGTCTACTTCGTCGACGATAGCGTAGATATGTCCGCGCTGGACCATGTCCTCCAGCCGGTACTTCATGTTGTCGCGCAGGTAATCGAATCCGAGCTCGTTGTTGGTACCGTACGTGATGTCGCAGTCGTAGGCTTTCTTCCGCTGTTCGTCGTCGAGCCCATGCACAATGACGCCGACCGAAAGCCCGAGGAAATTGTAGATCTGACCCATCCACTCTGCGTCGCGCTTGGCGAGGTAGTCGTTGACGGTCACGACATGCACGCCGCGGCCCGCGAGCGCGTTGAGGTAGACCGGCAGCGTGGCGACCAGCGTCTTGCCTTCGCCGGTCTTCATTTCGGAAATCTTGCCTTCGTGCAGGATCATCCCGCCGACGAGCTGCACGTCGAAATGACGTTGACCGAGCGTGCGCTTGGCCGCTTCGCGCACGGTGGCGAAAGCGGGCACCAGAATGTCATCGAGGGACTTGCCTTCGGCGATTTGTTTCTTGAAGTCTTCAGTGCGCGCCTTGAGCGCCTCGTCAGAGAGCGCCTCCAATTCCGGTTCCAGCGCGTTAACCTCGTGCACCCGCGGCTGATAGCTGCGGATCCGCCGCTCATTGGCGGAACCAAACAGCTTGCGGGCAACGGCGCCAATCATCCAGCGAAGCTCCTAACGTGGGCCGGGCGCTTATATCATGCCGTCGCGGCCGGATTTGCTTCCGGCGCTCCGGAAATGCGGCACTTTTCGGGCAAATTCGACGCGAAACGCGCCGGCAAGAAGCGAACAGCCAAAGCCGACGGAGAGATATGAGGGGGTCGGATTGTTGTCAATTGGCGGCTTCCGAAGTCTTAACGGCCGCTGGTCACGTGGACGTTAAGCGGCGTACGTTTACCGGCCATTGCAAAGCCACGGTTATTGGGCGAATAGTCCGCCAGCCGCCGCCTCTTTCACCCCAAGGACAATGCCATGACGAATTTGGTTTTCACCGGCTTTTCGGCCTGGTCACGCTCGGCCGGACTCATTGCCATTCTGGCGCTTTTTGTCGCGCCGGCCGCACCAACATTTGCCCAGGATAAGGATCCGGTCGTGGCCAAAGTCAACGGCGTAGAGATACACCAGAGCGACCTTGCGGTCGCCGAAGACGAGGCGGGACAAATTCCGCCGATGTCGCCGGAGGCCAAACAGGACTATCTGGTGCAATTTGTCGCCGACATGATCCTCGTCTCCAAGGTGGCGGAGGACAAGAAATTCGGCGAAACGCCCGACTTCAAGCGCAAGCTCGAATTCGCCCGCAAGAAACTGTTGATGGAAGGTCTGCTCACATCGGTGGGCAAGGAAGCGCTGACCGACGAGGCCATGCACAAGGTCTATGACGAGGCGCTCAAGCAAATCAGTGAAGAAAAGGAAGTACACGCGCGGCATATTCTCTTCCGTGCGCCTGCCGGCGACGAAAAGGCCAGCAAAGAAGCCGAAGACAAGATCAAGGCAGTGATCGTCCGCCTCAAAAAGGGCGAGGACTTCGCCAAAGTGGCGGGGGAGGTGACGGAAGATCCCTCCGGCAAAGCGAACGGCGGCGACCTCGGTTTCTTCACCAAAGAGCAGATGGTGCCGGAATTCTCCGAAGCCGCTTTCAAGCTCGAGAACGGGCAGATCTCAGAGCCGGTCAAGACCCAATTCGGCTGGCACGTGATCAAGGTCGAGGAGAAGCGCGTCAAGCAGCCGCCGAAATTCGAAGACGTGAAGTCGCAGATCGAGAATTTCGTGGTGCGCAAGTCACAGGCCGAGCTGGTCACGAAGTTGCGCGCCGATGCCAAAATCGAGCGCCTCGACAAGCCGGCAAAGATCGACGAGCCAGCGAAGAAAGACGCGCCGGCGAAGAAGTAGTTTTCGCGGCACTCTGTGTCATGCCCGGCCTTGTGCCGGGCATCCACGTCTTCTAAGTATCGCCCTCCTCAAAGACGTGGATGGCCGGGACAAGCCCGGCCATGACGAAAAATGTCGACCGCCGTGTCCCCCCTCGCCCCGCAACACGTGGCGGAAATGCCGGAAATCCCCGGCGTGCGGCTCGCAACGGCCGCGGCCGGTATCCGTTATGCCGGCCGCACTGATGTTCTGCTCGCGATCTTCGAACCCGGCACGGCGGCGGCCGGGGTGTTCACGCGCTCGAAATGTCCGTCGGCGCCGGTCGAGTGGTGCCGAACTCATCTTAAGACGGGCAAGGCGCGGGCCCTGGTGGTCAATTCCGGCAACGCCAATGCTTTCACTGGCAAGACCGGACGCGATGCCTGCAAGTTCACCGCGCAGATCGCCGCGCGGGCAGTCGGCTGCAAGCCGGGTGATGTGTTTCTCGCCTCGACCGGCGTGATCGGCGAGCCGCTGAAAGCGCAAGCTTTCGACGGCGTAATGGAAGGAATGGTCGCACAAGCGCAAAGCGGCGATTTCCTCGCCGCGGCCCGCGCGATCATGACCACCGACACCTTTCCAAAGATGGCGACCGCCACAGCGAAAATCGGCAAGACCAGCGTGACCATCAACGGTATCGCCAAAGGCGCCGGCATGATCGCGCCGGACATGGCCACCATGCTTTCCTTTATTTTCACCGATGCGGCTATTTCCGCACCGGCCCTGCAGGCGCTCCTGAAAGAAGGCGTCGCCGACACCTTCAACGCGGTGACCATCGACGGCGACACATCCACATCCGACACACTGATGATTTTCGCCACCGGCCAGGCGGAAATGCCGCGCATTGCACGGGCCGCCGACCCGCGTCTGAAAGACTTCAAGAAAGCATTGCACACGGTGCTGGCCAGCCTGTCGGAGCAGATCGCTCGCGACGGCGAGGGCGCGCGCAAACTCGTCGAGATCGTGGTGGACGGCGCGGTGTCGAAGGCTTCGGCCCGGCGCATTGCGATGTCGATTGCCAACTCGCCGCTGGTAAAGACCGCAATCGCCGGCGAAGACGCCAACTGGGGCCGCGTCGTGATGGCCGTCGGCAAGGCCGGCGAGCCCGCTGACCGCGACAAGCTCTCGATCTGGTTCGGCGGCATCCGTGTCGCGCACAAGGGCGCGCGCGATCCCGCCTACGATGAAGCACAGGTGAGCGCGGCGATGAAAAAGCCGGAGATCAGCCTCAAGGTGGCGCTCGGACTCGGCAAGGGACGCGACCGGGTGCTCACCTGCGATCTGACCAAAGAGTACGTCGCCATCAACGGCGACTATCGTTCCTAGAACCGCAGGACCAACGGGCTGTGGCCATCAAGATTGTTCTCGTCGCCGCGTGTGCCCTCGTCGACGTTGATGGCCGCGTGCTGATCGCACAGCGCCCGCCGGGCAAACCGATGGCCGGCTTGTGGGAGTTTCCCGGGGGTAAGGTTGAAGACGGTGAGCTGCCCGAGCAAACATTGATCCGCGAATTGAAAGAAGAGCTGGGCATTATCGTCAGCGAGGCCTGCCTGGCGCCCCTTACCTTCGCAAGCCACAGCTATCCGGACTTTCATCTCCTGATGCCGCTCTATGTCTGCCGGCGCTGGGAGGGCACGGTGAATCCGACTGAGGGACAGAACGTGACTTGGGTGAAGCCGAACCGGCTGCGCGACTACGAAATGCCTCCGGCGGACGTGCCCTTGATCGCTCATCTGATGGCGCTGCTCTAGCGCGGACGTTCCGGCTTCTCGCCCGCTGAGATTTCCTTGGTGCCAAGCGCGTCGGCGAGACGTTGCGCGGCCGAGCCAGGTTTCAGCGGTTTCTGCTGGCTTTCATGCGGCGCCCAGCCGGACAGCCAGACAATCTCAAAGGTTGCGCGCACCCGCTGGTCCGCATCGGCAAAGCGCTCGGCATAGATCGCCGCCATACGCTCCAGCGTGGCACGCCTGAGCGGTGTCCGGCGCCGTTCGTACTGGACATTGGTGGCGCCCATGCCACGCAGATCACGCATCAAACCGAAAACGGAATCATAGCGTACAACCAGCTTCTCACTGTCGACGACCGGCAACGCAAAGCCGGTCCGTTGCAGAAGTGCGCCGAGTTCGCGCACATCGGCAAATGGCGCAACACGCGGCGAGACACCACCCTCGATTTCGCTTTCGGCTGTGGCGAACGCCACGCGCAGCTCGGTCAAGCTCTCGCCGCCAATCAAAGCCGCCAGCAACAGACCGTCCGGCCTGAGCGCACGACGGATCTGAATCAAGGTGCCCGGCAAATCGTTGACAAATTGCAGGGCTAGCGCCGACACGACGAGATCAAGCGCGGCATTGGCGAACGGCAACGCCTCTTCATCGATCTTCACCGCGAGGATCGTTCCAACTTTTCCGCTCCCGGCGAGCGCGCGCCGGACTGCATCGGTCGGTGTGCCAAGGTCAGCCACGACGTCGAACCGCCGCAATACCGCGGAAAGCCGCTCGCCCAACTCCGAGGCGACGCGATCGATCAGGAAAGTTGCGGGTCCACGTGTCAGCGCGCGCGCCTGCCGCACGCGCAGCAACCGCCGGTCAAAGATTTTAGGACCTGACGACATTGCTTTGTCCTGTTGCGTCGCCAGCAATGTGTCATAATCATTTGCCGGCGTGCTACCGTTGCAGCATGAACGAGCTTGTTTCGGCAAGACCGGAACCAGAGCCGAAAGATGCGCCTTCGCTTGGCGCACAATTTGGCGGAGGCCTGCTAGCGGCACTACGCGTTATCGTCGACGCGGCCTTGCCATCGTTGTGCCCATCCTGCCGGGAACTACTTGGTGAAGGCAGCGGCTTTTGCGGGTCCTGCTGGTCGAGATTGTCGCTGATTGAGCCGCCTTATTGCGCCCGGCTTGGCATTCCTTTCGTCTACGACCCTGGCCCCGGCCTGCTCTCGATGGAAGCGATTGCCAATCCGCCCGCCTATGACCGGGCGCGCGCGGCGGTGCGTTTTGACGACGTCGCACGCAAGCTGGTGCAGGCCTTCAAGTGCAGCAACCGGCTCGAGCTCGCGCTGGTGATGGGCCGATGGATGGCGCGCGCTGGCCGCGAACTGCTGGCCGATGCCGACGCTCTCGTTTCCGCGCCGCTGCACTGGCGTCGGCTGTGGGCAAGGCGGTTCAACCAATCGTCGGCGCTGGCCAGCGGGATCTCTGCTGTGTGCGGCGTGCCAGTCGCGCATGGCGGGCTCAAGCGTGTCCGGGCCACGCCGCAGCAGGTCGGCCGGTCCAAGACTGAACGTGCCGACAACGTCCAGGGCGCTTTTCGCGTGCCGGACGAGCAAAAAGCCGCCATAGCCGGCCGGCGGCTGGTGCTGATTGACGACGTTCTTACATCCGGCGCGACCGTTGACGCGTGTACGCGCGCACTACTGCGGGCCGGCGCCGCTCATGTCGATGTCCTGGTATTCGCCCGGGTTGTGGTGTCGGCGCGCGCTCCCATATAAAAGGGCCGCGGAAAACCCAGATCGCCCATGCCACCTGTCGAAATCTACACGACCCGCTACTGCCCTTTTTGCAATGCCGCCAAGGCCCTCTTGAAGCGAAAAGGTGTAGACTACAGCGAGATTGACGTTGGACGCGATTGGGAGCGCCGCGAGGAAATGATTCAACGATCGAACGGACGCATGACTGTCCCTCAGATTTTCATAGGCCCGGTACATGTCGACGGTTCCGATGAGCTGCATGCTCTCGAGCGCGCCGGAAAGCTCGATCCATTGCTGGCGGGCGGCGAGGCATCGGCATGAACGCCGGAGGTTTTAAGGCGGCGATGATTCAGATGCGCTCGGGTCTCAATCCCGGCGCAAATATCGACGCTGCCGTGCGTCTCATCAGCGAGGCGAAAGCGTCTGGCGCCGACTACGTGCTCACGCCCGAGATGACCAACATTCTGGCGGCGAGACGCGAGCAACTGTTCGCGGCGGTCGTTGCGGAAGAGACCGATGCCTCGCTCGCAACCCTGCGCGAGCTCGCGCGAAAGCTTGGGGTATATGTACACATCGGGTCGCTCGCGATCAGGCTGTCGAATGATAAGGCAGCCAACCGTTCGTTCCTGATCGATCCCAAGGGTGAGATCGTCGCACGCTACGACAAGATTCATATGTTCGATGTCGACCTCGCGGGCGGCGAAAGCTATCGCGAATCCTACAATTACCGGCCGGGCGAACTGGCGGTGCTGGCCGACCTGCCATGGGGCCGGCTGGGATTGAGCGTGTGCTACGACTTGCGTTTCCCGGCGCTCTACCGCGCGCTGGCCGAAGCAGGCGCTTCGATGCTGACGATTCCTTCGGCGTTTACCAGGCAGACCGGCGAAGCGCATTGGCACGTGCTTGTCCGCAGCCGCGCCATCGAAAATGGGTGCTTCGTGTTCGCTGCCGCCCAAGGTGGTAAACACGAAAATAGCCGGGAGACATTCGGACATTCATTAATCGTTGACCCTTGGGGGCGCATCATTGCGGAAGGCGGCACTGAGCCGGGGGTCGTTATGGCCGAGATCAATCCCGCAGAGGTGGCCAACGCACGCGCGCGTATCCCGTCACTGCAACATGGGCGGCGTTTTGAAATCGTTGAACCGATGGCTGAGCCAACCCATCTGCACGTCGTGCGGGGGGCAGAATGATCAAGTACGCACTTAACTGCGAGCAGGGCCATACTTTCGAAAGCTGGTTCCAAGACTCCGACGCCTACGACCAGCAGGCCGAGCATGGCCTGGTAAGCTGTCCGCACTGCGGTTCGGCGAAGGTCGAAAAGGCCATTATGGCACCGCGACTGTCGGCGACAGTAAAGAAACGGAAGGCGCCGGTAGAACAGCCGATCGTCTCGGCACCTGCTGCACCCGAGGTACCTACAGCGACCGCGCCCGTCGCCATAATCTCTCCGCAGGAACAAGCGCTCCGCACGAAGCTAAAAGAACTGCGGGATCATCTCACCAAGAACGCCGACAATGTCGGCACGAAATTTCCCGAAGAAGCGCGCAAAATGCACTACGGCGAGATCGAACATCGTTCGATCTATGGCGTGGCTTCGGCCGAGGAGGCCAAGGACCTCGCGGAAGAAGGCATCGAATTCCACCCGTTGCCGACACTGCCGGACGAGCGGAACTAGCGCGCCGTTAGGCGCTAATACGCCCAGACCAGCAGCGCGACGCCGATCACCACCAATACAGTGCCGACGCCCTCGCGCTGTGTGGTTGGCTGCTTGAATATAAATCGCGTGACGCCCTGTGCAAAAAGCACTTCGACCAGCGCCAGCGTGCGAACGTTCGCGGCCGTAGTGATGGCGAAAGCGAGAAACCAGAATTCCGAGGCAAACGCGCCCATAAAGCCGGCAAAAAGCGACGGCTTCCATGCCTTGGCAATGGCACGCAGAACGCCGGGATCGCGCAGCACCAGATAAGCCGACAGCAGGACGGCCTGAATCACCAACCCTACGGTCACGGTAAATGTTGCGGCCAGAACGAAATCCTGAAGGCCAAGCGACAGGATGGCGCCGCGATAACTTATAGCTGACAGCGCAAACAGCACTCCCGACAGCAGGCCGATCGCGGTTGAATGTCCCGTGCTCGCCTCACCTGCCCCAGGCTTGAGCGACATCACAACCACACCGGCGGTGGCAACAAGGATGGCGAAGCCGGACAACGGCGTTATCCGGTCGCCGAGGAAGATCAGCCCGAACAGCGCGACCGACACCGGCTCCGTCTTGATATATGCATACGCCACCACGAACGACCGCTGGCCCATCACTGAAAGCATCGTCGCGGTGGCGGCGATCTGACCGAGCGCGCCGACGATCACCCAGGGCCAGAAAACGGACGGCGTCACCGGCAGACGGTCGCCGGTGACGGTGATCAGGCCGAACAGGAACAGCAGCGCGAACGGAAAGCCGAACAGGAAGCGCACGTGGGTGGCGCCGACCATGCCCAGCGTCGCGGTCAGCTCGCGCTGCATGGCATTGCGGGCGGTCTGCGCGGCCGCGGCGATCAGCGTAAAGACAGCCCAGAGCATTGCGTTGGTGCGTGCTACGTCTGATCAGGCGGCAGGGCGGATTTCCGCGGCTTCCGGGAATTCCTCGACCGTACCTTTTTCGTTGTCGATCAGCAGGAACAGATCGAAATAACGAATGGTCGGCGCGCCGCCGGTGCGTTTGATCACCGATTGCCGCCACGTCTCATCGTGCGCCTTCTGGGCCGCCTCAACCGATGGCCAGATGTAGACGCCCGCGCCGGTCTTGCCGTTGAGCTCAAGCAGGAAGTGCTTGCGCAGAAGTTCTTTGTTGGCGCGCCATTTCGGAATGACATTGCGCGCTTCTTCGGCAACCTGCCGGCGGCTCCAACCCTTGGGCGAATTAAATTCGACCAGTTCGAGAATCATGCGGCTTCTCCCCTTTGTGGCGAGCGTTGCGCCACGAGCATGTAGTTGACGTCGATATCCGAAGACAATTGCCAGCGGTCGGCAAACGGACTGTAGATCACGCCGCGTTCGGCGATGACCGCCAATCCGCTGCGCTCGATCGCGGTTTCAAGCTCGACAGGTGTGACGAACTTCTCCCACTGGTGCGTGCCGCGCGGCAGCCAGCGCAGGATGTATTCGGCGCCGACAATCGCCAGCGCAAAACTCTTAAGCGTGCGGTTGAGCGTAGCGACAATCATCAGCCCCCCGGGCTTTACCATTGCCGCGCAGGTTTCGACGAATGCATCGACATCGGTGACATGTTCGACCACTTCCATGGCCAGGACGATATCGAAACGCTCCTTCGCGGCAGACAATTCCTCAGCGGTGGTTGCGCGGTAGTCGATTGCAAGGCCGGAGTCCCCGGCGTGAGACTGTGCGGCGGCGATGTTGTCCGCCGATGGATCGGCGCCAAGCATGTCGGCGCCCAGTCGTGCCAATGGCTCCGACAGGATTCCCCCGCCGCAACCGATATCGAGCATGCGAAGACCCTTCAGGCAGTCGAGCTTTTTCGGGTCGCGGCCAAACTGCGCGGCGGCCTGATCCCGGATATAGCCCAGCCTGACCGGATTGAACTTGTGCAATGCCGCCATCGGCCCGCGCGGATTCCACCAATCGACCGCATGGCGCGAGAACCGCTCGACCTCGGCCTCATCGACGCTGGATACGCGGGCTTTTCGGGTAACCATTGAAACCATCTCGCGAAATCGCCACCGGCTCTTGTTGCAGGTCAGCCGACCCACCGGTATGTAATACGCGCCTTTTCAGGCCGGCGCTTGGATCTTCGTACTTTGTGCCGGCCACTTTCTAGCGCCTTTCGGCGCGTCCGGGAATGTCATGGCTCGGCTGGTAATGAAATTCGGCGGAACGTCGGTCGCCGACCTCGATCGCATCCGTAACGTGGCGCGCCACGTCAAGCGCGAGGTCGACGCCGGCTACGATTTGGCCGTCGTGGTCTCCGCCATGGCCGGCGTGACCAATCAGCTGGTCGAGTGGTGCCGACAAGCCGCCATGTTGCATGATGCGCGCGAATATGACGCGGTTGTCGCCACCGGCGAGGAGGTCACCGCAGGGCTGCTCGCGATCGTGCTGGAAGGCATGGGCGTCAATGCCCGTTCCTGGCAAGGGTGGCAGTTGCCGATCCTGACTGACGATGCGCATGGGTCCGCCCGTATTCTTGAAGTGAACGGCGCCGAGCTGATCAAGCGCTTCAAGGAACGCAGCCAGGTTGCTGTGATCGCCGGCTTCCAGGGCATGCATAAGGAAACCGGACGCGTTACGACGCTCGGCCGCGGCGGTTCCGACACCTCCGCCGTGGCTGTCGCCGCCGCGATCGGCGCCGAGCGCTGTGACATCTACACCGACGTCGACGGCGTCTATACCACGGATCCGCGCGTGGTGCCGAAGGCGCATCGCATGGACAAGATCGCCTACGAAGAAATGCTCGAGTTTGCATCGCTCGGCGCCAAGGTCATGCAGGTGCGTTCGGTCGAGCTCGGCATGGTGCACAATGTGCGCATCTTTGTGCGTTCGAGTTTCGAAAAGCCGGAGGACATCGATCCCAAGAAGGCTCCATCCGGTACACTCATTTGCGACGAGGGAGACATCGTGGAACAGCAAGTCGTCACCGGCATCGCTTTTTCCAAGGACGAGGCACAGATTTCGATACGCCGGGTGCAGGATAAACCTGGGGTCGCAGCCGCGATCTTTGGTCCGCTCGCCGAAAGCAATATCAACGTCGATATGATCGTGCAGAACGTGTCGGCGGACGGCGCCACCACTGACCTTACTTTTACGGTTCCTTCCGCGGACTATGAACGCGCCCGCGTGACCCTTGAGAAGGCCAGGAAGTCGATCGGCTATGAGCGGCTGGACGGGGCAACCGACGTCGCCAAGGTCTCGGTCATCGGGATCGGCATGCGCAGCCACGCCGGCGTCGCGGCAAAGGCGTTCAAGGCTCTGTCGGAAAAGAAGATCAACATCCTCGCCATCACCACGTCGGAGATCAAATTCTCGGTCTTGATCAAAGCCGCCGAGACTGACCTGGCGGTGCGCACCCTGCATACGCTCTACGGACTGGATAAATCATAGCGTTGTTCCGATTGTCGGGCGACTTTGGCTTGCCCCTTGCATGCGCCATTGGCTATAGCCTGACGCGTAAGCGGCTGCGGGCGCCGATCCCCGGTCGCTATTCGTACATGATTTGGCCGTAGACGAGGCTGCGGCCGAAACCGTGGCTAGAGGACTTAACAATGCGTGGCGCGCTCGGCGGTCCGCGCGTGCTGTTGCGCCGGCTTCGCGAGGTGATGGCGGAGCCGGTCAGCGCGCAAGATCGCCTCGACAAGGTAGTGGTGCTGATCGCCGCCAACATGGTAGCGGAAGTGTGCTCTGTCTACGTCTTGCGCGTGGACGGAACGCTCGAGCTTTACGCCACCGAAGGCCTGAAGCGCGAAGCAGTCCACCAGACCGTGCTGAAAGCCGACGAAGGCCTTGTCGGTCTGGTCGCCAGCGAGGCCAATCCCATAAACCTGTCGGACGCACAGGCGCATCCGTCCTTCTCCTATCGTCCGGAGACGGGCGAAGAAATCTACCATTCGTTCCTTGGCGTTCCTGTTTTGCGTGCCGGCAACACGCTTGGCGTGCTGGTGGTGCAGAACCGGGCGCGCCGCACCTACACCGAGGAAGAAGAAGAAGCCCTGCAAACCACGGCGATGGTGCTTGCCGAGATGATTGCGTCCGGCGAGCTGTCCTCGCTTGCGCGCCCGGGCGCCGAGCCAGCGGCACGACATGCATTGCATCTGGTCGGCAGTTCGCTGTCGGACGGCATCGCGCTCGGGCATGTGGTACTGCACGAGCCGCGCGTGGTCATCACCGATGTCATCGCTGATGACGTCCCGCACGAACTCAAAAGGCTCGATGCGGCCATCGCCACGTTGCGCGAAGACCTCGACCGGCTGGTCGAACACCGCGACGTAGCCGAAGGCGGCGAGCATCGCGACGTGCTCGAAGCTTATCGCATGTTTTCCTACGATCAGGGCTGGCTACACAAGATGCGCGAGGCCGTCACCACTGGCCTGACCGCCGAGGCTGGTGTCGAGCGCGTGCAATCCGACACCCGCGCGCGCATGTTGCGCGCCTCCGATCATTATTTGCGCGATCGCCTGCACGATCTCGACGATCTCGCCAACCGCTTGATGCGCGTCCTGATGGGCCAGGACCACGCGCCGACCAAGGAGCAACTGCCGGAAAATGCCGTTGTGGTGGCACGTTCCATGGGGCCGGCGGCGTTGCTGGATTACGACCGCAAAAGGCTGCGCGGCTTGGTGCTGGAAGAAGGCGGACCGACATCACACGTTTCAATCGTTGCACGAGCACTCGGCATTCCGACCGTGGGCGAGATCGAGAACGCAACCGGCCTGGTTGAGCCCGGTGATGCGATTATCGTTGACGGTACGACCGGCCATATTCACATGCGGCCCCCGCAGGACATCCAGGCATCCTACGGCGAACGAGTAAAGCTGCGCGCGCGCCGGCAGGCGCAATATCGCACCTTGCGTGACCGGCCATGTGTCACCAAGGACGGTCAGAAAATCGAGTTGATGATCAACGCCGGGCTGACCATCGACCTGCCGCATATCGAGGACACCGGCGCAGCCGGAATTGGTCTGTTCCGCACCGAATTGCAATTCATGGTCGCGCCGACGCTGCCGCGCACCGGGGAACAACGTGCGCTCTATCGCGCGGTGCTCGATGCCGCCGGCAAAAAGCCGGTGACGTTCCGCACCCTCGATATCGGCGGCGACAAGGTGCTGCCCTACCTGCGCAATATAGATGAGGAAAATCCCGCGCTGGGCTGGCGCGCGATCAGGCTAGGGCTCGACCGGCCCGGCCTGTTGCGCAGTCAGGTGCGCGCGCTGCTGCGCGCAGCCGGCGGGCGCAGCCTGCGGCTGATGTTTCCGATGATCGCCGTTGTTGACGAGTTCGACAAAGCAAAAGCGCTGGTCGAAATCGAGTTGACCCATCTGCGCCGGCACGGGCATGAGCTGCCCGAGCGCGTCCAGATTGGCACCATGGTCGAGGTGCCCTCGCTGCTGTTTCAGCTCGACGAATTGCTGGATCGCGTCGATTTCCTGTCGGTCGGTTCCAACGATCTCATGCAGTTCCTTTACGCCGCAGATCGCGGCAATCCACGCGTGTCCGAGCGGTTCGATCCGCTTTCGGCGCCGGTACTGCGCGCGCTCAAGGACATCGCGGACAAGGCGAAAAAGCACGGCAAGCCGGTGGCGCTATGCGGCGAACTCGCCTCGCAGCCGATTGGCGCGCTGGCGCTTGCAACTCTTGGCTATCGGACCTTGTCGCTTTCTCCATCCGCAATCGGGCCGGTGAAGGCGCTGTTGCTCGATCTCGATTGCCGCAAGGCCGAGGCCGCCATCTTGCCCTGCCTTGAGCAACCGGTCGGTAGCGTTTCCATCCGGCACAAGCTTGAGGGCTTCGCGGCCGCTGAAGGACTGCAGCTGTGATCATACTGCCGCAACAGAAACTCGATGCCCTGCTCGCCCGTCACGCGATGATGGAAAGCGAGCTCGCGAGCGGCCTGGCGCCCGATGCCTACGTCAAGCTATCGCGGGAATTCGCCGAACTCGGCCCTGTGGTCGAGTCTATCAAGGCCTACCGCGATGCCGACAAAGAAATTGCCGAGCTAGCCGCGCTCATCGAGGACGCCTCCACCGATGCGGAAATGCGCAAGCTGGCGGATGCGGAGCGGCGCGACCTGCTGGAACGCAAGGAACAGCTGGCGCAGGAGATCAGGCTCGCGTTGCTGCCGAAGGACGCGATGGACGATCACAACGCGATCCTCGAAATTCGTGCCGGCACCGGCGGCGACGAAGCGGCGCTGTTCGCAGGCGACCTTTTCCGCATGTACGAGCGCTACGCTGCCAAGCAAGGCTGGAAAACGGAAATCTTGTCGGCCAACGAAGGCACCAAGGGCGGATTCAAGGAAATCGTCGCATCAGTGCGCGGCCGCGGCGTGTTCGCCAAACTCAAATTCGAGTCGGGCGTGCATCGCGTGCAGCGCGTGCCCGATACGGAAGCGTCCGGCCGCATTCACACGTCCGCCGCGACGGTCGCGGTACTTCCTGAAGTCGAAGACGTGGATATCGATATCAACGATTCCGACCTGAAGATCGATACCATGCGCGCGCAAGGCGCCGGCGGCCAGCACGTCAACAAGACCGAATCGGCGATCCGTATCACCCATATCCCGAGCGGAATTGTGGTCTTCGTGCAGGAGGAACGGTCGCAGCATAAGAACAAGGCCAAAGCGTTGGCCTATCTGCGCAGCAAGCTTTACGACGCAGAACGCAGCAAGCTGGATGCCCAGCGCGCCGCCGAACGGCGCGGGCAAATCGGTTCAGGCGACCGATCGGAGCGAATTCGCACATATAATTTTCCGCAAGGGCGCGTCACTGATCATCGCATCAATCTGACGCTGCACAAACTGCCGCAGATCATCGAGGGTGAGGCGCTCAACGAAGTCATCGATGCGCTGGTGACCGAACATCAGGCCGAGTTGCTTGCGGCCGAAGGCGCAGGGTGAGAGTCATTCCCGGCTTGAAGGCGGACGCTTCGGTTTCCGAAGCGCTTGATCTTCTAGCACAAGCGTTCCGCTCCGCCGCCATTGAAGAGCCGGAAGCAGATGCCCGCGTGCTCGTCGGCCATGCGCTGCATCTCGATCGTGCCCGGCTCATTGCACAATCGGATCGTAATCTGGAAGCTCGGGAGATAACCGTGATTTCGGGCCTCGCTGCCCGCAGACTGAAGCGCGAGCCGGTGTCGCGCATTCTCGGACAGAAGGAATTCTGGAGTTTGCCGCTCGCCGTAACCCCGGACGTGCTCGTGCCGCGTCCCGAGACGGAAACAGTCGTCGAAGGAGCGCTCGACTTCATCGTTCGCAGTGGGCTGCGCATGGAGAAACTCCGCGTTCTCGACATCGGCACGGGTTCGGGCGCGCTGTTGCTGGCGCTGCTCAGTGAGCTGCCTGATGCAACAGGCACCGGCACCGACACCAGCGATGCGGCTTTGCAGGCCGCGCGCGCGAACGCCGAGCGTTGCGGACTGGCCGCGCGATGCAATTTCGTCGTTTGTGATGTTGCGTCCGGCGTGCAGGGGCCTTTCGACCTGGTCGTGTCCAATCCGCCTTACATCGCGCACGGCGAAATAGCCGCGCTCGCGCCCGAGGTGCGGGAGTACGACCCTCTGGTTGCACTCGATGGTGGTGATGATGGGCTTGCCGTCTACCGCGCCATTGCGGCACAGGCCCGACAGTTTTTGGCAGCGGGAGGTCGGTTATTCGTAGAGATAGGCGCGGGCCAGGAACCGTCAGTTCGCGCAATATTTGTCAATTCCGGATTGATCGTTGGCGTTGCGCGCGAAGATTTTGCCGGAATTCCGCGTGTCCTTGGCGCCGGTTTCGCGCCATGAGTATGTCGCATTCCCATCTGATGAAACACGCCGAGCTCATCTCTTCTTGCTGATCTTCTTGCTGAAAAAAGCACTTGGATTATTCCTCAGAAACGACTAGCTTCCGGTTACGGAATCGACCCGTGACGGTTGCATCGCCACGAACTCCCAAGTCAGAGGCTTAAAGTTCAGAGACTCGGTGAGCTGGGGCGCAAGGCGGATGACGAAGAGCCGGAAATAGAAAGTCGGCAGACGAAATCGCCAGATACGGGTCTGGATGCTTCACCAGTTGGGCGCATCATATTTCGAAACATAGGGCGATGCGCGTAATGAGAGGTTGGCAACGCTGCGGCAAGACCGCGGCAATGGGGTTGCTGCGACTATCGCGATAAGAACGCAACGCTTTCGATCATGGCGCGGACAGTTGATGCGGGTCCGGCCGCGCAATGAGACGTGTATGGGACTTGCAATTATATGGACTTGAAACCGGCGGTGAACACCGAGGCGATGTGAAAGGTCGACAGACAGGCACAACATGAGAAACGGTCAGAAGCGAATGCGCGGGCGCGGCAACCACCGCAAGAGTCAAAATCCGCTCACGCGTGTTTATGAATCGAACGGTCCCGATGTGAAAATCCGCGGCACCGCTTCCCATATTGCAGAAAAATATATTCAGCTTGCGCGAGACGCGCAGGGGTCCGGCGACCCGGTGGCAGCCGAGAACTACTACCAGCACGCCGAACATTATTTCCGTCTGATCGCCGCCGCGCAGGAACAGTTCCGGCAGCAGAACCCCTACTACAATCAGCAGCAGCCGCAGCAACAAGGCGGAGGCGGTGGACCACCGCAGGGCGCCGCCGACGAAGGCTTCGACGGCGACGACGATGACGCACAGCCTTTCATGGGACAGAACGAGCCAAGCTATACGCCGCGCGAAGCGCAACAGCAGCCATATCTGCCGCGCGACGCTCAACCCTTTCCGTCGCGCGATCAGCAGGTACACAATCGGCCGCAGCATCACCAGCAGCAACATCATCAACAACAACATCACCAGCAGCAGCCCTACCAGCAGCAGCCCGGCCAGGGCGGCGGGCAAGGAAGCCATGAAGGCGGGCAGGATCCGGGCGGCTTGCCGGCGTTCATCACCGGCGGCGGGCAGCCGCAGCAGCAGAATCCCGGAAACGGTTACGATCAGGGCGACCGTGGCCAGGATCGCTACGGAATGCATCGCCGTCGTCGCCGGCATCGCGGCGGTGGCGGCTATCGTCAGGATCGCCCCGACTTCGGCGGCGGAAACAATCCGCAAAACGCCGCGCCGCAGCAGTCACAGCCATCGCACGATGAAGGTGGCGGCGGCGGGGACGAACCACGCCAGCCGGAATAATCTGAGACGGACTACGCGCCCGGTGACGGCGCCAGTGCCGGCTCGAGCGCCGGCACCAATTGCCGCTTTTCGCGGCGCGCCGGAATTGCGCGGTATACCTGCTTAGTAGCTTCCACCAGATGCACGCCGGCGAAGGGCGCCGACAGTGTCGCGCCAGTTCGCTCCCACGCCACAGCCGTCCGCAAAAACCAGCCGCGCTCGACCGGCGGCACGTAAAGCGCCTCGCTCCATCCGGTCGGCGTGAACCAGCTTTCACGTAAGAGCTGGTTGATCTGGCTGCGCGAGTAGG
>Ga0187778_10000933_pt1 | contig 20927 bp, 22 predicted proteins | sample 1015_Q2_SP5_20_M_FD_132418 | JGI IMG/M metagenome (GOLD analysis project Ga0187778, IMG submission 132418) | Tropical peat soil microbial communities from peatlands in Department of Meta, Colombia - 1015_Q2_SP5_20_MG | ecosystem: Environmental > Terrestrial > Soil > Wetlands > Peat | place...
CGCGGTGGTAATGAACAGGCGCGCGACTCTGAGATATCCCATGTTCTTGAAGCGGCGGTTGGTGGTGATGATGTGTCCGCGCACGATCCCGAAGCGCAGGCGGGCTACCTTCTTGCTGAGCAGGTAATCCTCGGCGTACAGCGCACCCTCGTGGAAGCCACCCAGCTCGTTGAACCGCGCTCTGTCGAACAGCATGAACATGCCGGTGGAGAACGGCCGGCAGAGCCGCGAAAGCTGCTGCGCCAGGTTGCTGGTGGCATAGAGGACGCGGTCGAAGCCCCGCCCCTGCGGACAATGAATGTTGGTGGTGACGCAGTGGAGCTTCTTGCGCCGCATCAGTTCCACGGTACGGCGCACGAGCGTGGGATCGTCGAGCTGGATGTCCGCATCGATGAATAGCACATACGGGGTGGACGCGCGGCGCGCGCCGTTGTTGCGCCCCACGGCCGGCAAGCCGCCGGGGATGACGTCGATCGCCAGGCGATCGGCGAAAGAGCGGGCGATCTCGGGTGTGCCGTCGCTCGAACCGGCGTCAGCTACATACACCTTCGTACTCGGCATCTTCGAGTAGTCCTGCTGCGTCAGAGAAGTCAGCAGCCTCGGCAGCAGGATCGCCTCGTTCTTCGCCGGGATAACGATCGTCAGTTCGCTCATACTCATGGATGTGCACTCCTTGCTCATCGACTGTAATGAAGGTGGCCGCAGCCTGAATCCAGCATCCGGTATTGAAGTACTCGATGCCGTCCTCCGCCCCCTGCATCGCCAGGTGGGTGTGACCGCAGAAAACCCGCTGCGCGTGGTGGGTGCGGGCGTGGGCCAGCGCGCCGGCGGCAACCTTGGCTGAGTGCCGGCGCCAGCGAGTGTCGAGACGATCGACCAGCTTCGACAGGCGCCGCTGACCTAAATCCAGCTTCTGTAGCAGTAGGAAAGCGGCCGACGCCAGGCTGCCGAGCAAGGCGTTGTCCGTGAGGAAGCGGTCGAACTGGTGTCCGTGGATGGCCAGGTGGCGCACGCCGCGGTACTCCCACACATACTGCTGGTAGACCTTGATTCCCACGAGGTGCGACATGACCAGCGACAGGCCGTGATCATGATTGCCTTCCACCCACACCACTTCGATGCCGCGCTTGGGATTGGACAGCTTACGGATGTAGGAAAGCAGCTTCCAGTGATCGCGCTTGAGCCGGCCGAAGTTCAGATCGCAGAAGATGTCACCCAGCAGGATGAGTCGCTCAAAACAAGACTGCTTCAGCAGGCGCAAAGCATCGCCAGCGCGGCTCACCTCGGAGCCAAGGTGCAGGTCGGAGAGGATAATGGTGTCGCAGTACGGAATCATCATTACCTCTTTTGTTATCAGTGTAGCCAACGATTGTTACAACAGAATGAACAGCAAGGACTTAGAAGGCCATGTACCACAGCAGGCAATGGCATGGCTGAAGTGCCAAGAAATTGTTGAAATTTTCATCGAAATGTAACAGACGGCAGTTTGGGCGGTGAATTCCACACGCGCGCGGCAAGAAATCGCCGCATCTGGCGCGGGCACGGGTGCAACTTGCACAAGGCCCGAACAGTCATGCCAGTACCTGCTGTATGTGGCTGGAAGTAAAAGGATTACAACGACACTTTCGCCGGTTGACGCAGCGCATTCCGCAAGAGATAAAAGGAGAAAGACTGGAAGAGATTATGCGATCAGAAGGAAGGCTCTCGCCTCAGCGGCCGCAGCGCTTACGCACGGGAAACCGGGTGACCTCAACGATCTTCCTAATCCACGCAAAGCCGGTTAAGGAAGATGCGCAAGATCGGCAGCCCAAGAGACAAAAGCCCACCCTTTCCCACCGGTCTGTCTAAAGCCAAAGGGCGAAGCTTGCATGCCGCAGGGTCTCTACGCGACCGCCTTCTTGCGATAGGGATTCTCCAGGGACACAAAATCGTACTTGCGGAGTGCCTCCAAGTCCCGAACTTCCGAAAGTGAAATCACTTTGTCGAGCAGCTTGTCTGCCTCCTCCTTCGGCATGTTGCGAGTGGCAGCCCAAAATTTATGAGGAAAAAACCAGATGGGTTCCGCGGCTTTTCCTGCCTCAACCATATAATGGCCTCGCGAATCTTTGTGGGGTTGGCTGGTCAATCGATGACTGGAGACGGATGGATTATAACCGAAGCCCCCACTTTCTGCCAGTGCACCCATTGATGTCCAGCATTTGCAATGCATTACAGTGATGCAGGTGCTGCCGGCTTTGTCGTCGCAGTTCGCTGGCGGATGAGCGTGATGAAGGCGATGGCGGCGCGCGGGAGAGTGCGGTCGCGGCGGTAGACCAGTCCCAGCTCGCGGTGGATGTCCACGTCTTCGATCTCCACCAACTTCACCTGGCCGGCGGCAAGCTCGTCGCGGGCAAAACTGGCGCTGATCAGCGATATGCCCAGCCCCGCGACCACGAACCCCTTGATCATCCCTACGCTGGGCAGCTCCATGGCCACCCTCATGCTGGCGCGGAAGGGGCGAAAGTGTTTATCGAGCATGGCGCGCGTGTGGCCGGTGCGCGGGAAGATGAGCGGGTACTCGGCGATCTCGGCGATGCGCACGCTGCGCCGCCGCGCCAGCGGGTGATCGGCGCCGGTCACCAGCACCAGCCGGTCGCGGAAAATCGAATGGATCTTCAGGCTGGGTGAACGCACCGGCAGGGTGACGATGCCTACGTCCACCGATCCGTCCTCTACTTTCTCCAATATCTTGTGGCTGAAGTTGCGGTAGATGCTGATCTGCACCGCGGGATAGCGGCGTTGGTATTCGGCAAAGTGCTCCGGCAGGACGTAAAGGCAAGTGGCCTCGTTGGCGCCGATGGAGAGCACCCCGCGCGGGGTCGAGCCCTGATCGGCGACGGCGCGCAGGGATTCGCCGCGCAGCGCCAGCAGGCGCTGCGTATACTCCAGCAGGATTTCTCCCGCCGGGGTAAGCCGCACGGACTTCCCCACGCGATCCAACAGCTTTTCCCCATAGTCGTGCTCGAGCTGGCGGATCTGCGCGCTGACCGCCGACTGCGAGCGGAACACTTTCTGTCCCGCCCGGGAGAAGTTGCCCTGCTTGGCAACCTCGGCGAAGGTTATGAGCTGGTCGAAATCCATGGATCGTGGGCGATTATATCGGACGGGCGCGATCAGAGTCCCAGGTACGCCGACCGCAGCCGTTGGTTGCTCAACAGTTCCTGGGCCGAGATCCCAAAGCCGAGCTCGACCGCGCCGTTCTCGATTACGTAGCCGCGATCGGAGATGCTGAGGCCATCCACTACGTTTTGTTCGACGATGAGGACCGTCACGCCGCGCTTGCCGATTTCCTGCACCTTGCCGAACACTTCTTCCACGATCTTGGGCGCGAGGCCGAGCGAGGGCTCATCGAGCAACAACAGCTTGGGCTGGTTCATCAGGCCGCGGGCGATGGCCACCATCTGCTGTTCGCCGCCGGAGAGCGTCCCCGCAAGCTGCTTGCGCCGCTCTTGCAGGCGCGGGAAAAATGCAAACTGTTCTTCCATGGATTCTTTGAGCCTGGGGTGTGCGCGGTCGATGTAGCCGCCCAGCGCCAGGTTCTCCTCCACCGTCATGTACGGAAAAAGCTGTCGGCCTTCGGGCACGTGGCTGATGCCCAGTTCCACGATCTCGTGCGGCGGCGTGCGGGAAATGTCCCGGCCGTTAAAGCGAACGGTGCCCTTCTTGGGGTGCAGCAGGCCGGAGATGACGCGCAGTGTGGTGGTCTTGCCGGCGCCGTTCGCGCCGACCAGGGTCACGATCTCGCCTGCGTTCACCTGCAGGGTGATGTTGAACAGCGCCTGGAAGTCGCCGTAGGCGGCCTGCACATCGTCCAACACCAGGAGCGCCTCGCTCATAGCCCCAGCTCCTTGTACTTGGTGCCGAGATAGGCTTCGATGACCACCGGCATGCGTACGACTTCCTGCGGCTTGCCTTCGGCGATCTGGGTTCCGTGGTCGAGCACCACCGCGCGATGGGCGATGCTCATCACCACTTGCATCACGTGCTCCACTCCACCTACCGCAGCAACGCCCCACTCCGGAAGCCTCTTGAGGATCTGCGCAAGTTCCAGCGCCTCACTCGTCGAGAGCCCGGACACGACCTCGTCAAGCAGGATCAGCCGCGGCTTGGTCGCCAAAGCGCGCGCAATCTCCAGCCGCTTGAGCAAGGCGATGGGCATTCCGCTGGCCGTGAAGTGCATGACTTTTTCCATCTGCAGATACTTCAGGACTTCGCGCGCCTGCTCGGCGGCCTTGGACGGGCTGGAAGTGTGCAGGAATGCGCCCAGCATCACGTTCTCGAGGACCGTGAGATTGCGTAGCGGCTTGACGATCTGGAAGGTGCGCCCGATGCCAAGACGCGCGGCGTGATTGGGGCTGGTGCGCGTGATGTCTCGGCCCTGAAAGCGGATGTTGCCTTCGTCCGGATGGAAAACGCCGGCAATCAGATTGAACAGTGTGGTCTTGCCTGCGCCATTCGGCCCGACGATGAACGCAATCTCGTTCTCCTCGATCGCGAAAGCCACGTTATTGATGGCGCGCAGGCCGCCAAAGCGCTTGCTGACGTGATCGATCTCAAGCAGAGACATAAGACTAATCCCCCGCCACACCTTTGGCGCTGGCCTGGATGCCGCCAAACATGGCGCGACGCCGCAGAAACGCGCTGATGGTGCCGACGATCCCCTCCGGGAGAAACAGCACTACCATCACCAGCAACACGCCGTAGATCAACAGGTGGGCTTCCCTGAAAATGTTTTTGAAGATTTCTGACGCCGACTCGAGCACTAGCGAGCCGACGATCGGCCCCAGCGCCGTGCCCGCGCCGCCCAGCATGGCCACAATGGCGATCTCGTTCGAAACGTCGATGGAAAGCACCTGGTCCGGCACAACATAAAGGAAGAGGCTGGCATAGAGCGCGCCGGCTAGCGCCGTGAGCGCCGCGCTCACCAGCAGCGCGGCGAGCTTGTTTCTGGCAGCGCCGATGCCCACCGAGAGCGCCGTGTCCTCATCCTCACGGATGGCCAGCAGGTAGTAACCGAAGCGGGCGCGCGAGATCGCCAGCGTCGTGGCAAACGCCAGGGCGGTGAGTACCACCGCCGCCCAGTAGAAGGCGCGATTTACGTTTCCGTGAAACAGCGCCGGCACCTGCACGCCGACGTCGCCACCGGTCACCTCAGGCAGGTTCTTGGCGATCAGCCGCAGCACCTCGGCAAAGGCAATGGTGGCCAGTACGAAATAAGGCCCGCGCAGCCGGAACGACACTCCGCCGATCAACAATGCGCACGCCAGCGCTACGGCTACGCCCATCAGCACGGCGATCCACGGCGAGACACCGAGCCGGCCGGAGAACAAGGCCAAGCCGTAAGCTCCGGCGCCGAAATAGGCGGCGTGCCCCAGCGATAATTGGCCCGCATACCCGCCCACCAGGTTCCACGCCAGTCCTAGCGCCGCAAAAAGATAGATGCGAAACAGCACCTGCAGCATATAGTCCGTCTGCACCACCAGCGGCACCAGCAGGGACAGAACAAAGACGACAAGCGCGGCGATCAGGTGTGAACGCCTCATGCCCTCTGCCTCCCGAAGATGCCGCTGGGTTTCAGCGACAGCACCAGCAGGAAAATAACGAAGTCCACCGCCAGCGCCCACTCGTTGCCCCAGTACAGGCTGGTGAGGCTCTCCACGACGCCCAGCACTAGCCCGGCAAGTGCCGCGCCGACAATGGATTCCATTCCTCCCAGCACGACCATCACGAAAGCCTTGAGCGTGAACTGGTCGCCCACTTGCGGATATATGTAGAAGACCGGCAGTAGCAGTCCGCCGGCGATCCCGGCGGCAGCGATACCCACCGCAAAGGAAATCGCCTGTACGCGGAAGACGTTGATTCCCATCAGCGGCGCGGCATAGCGGTTCTGCGCGATGGCCCGCGCCGCGCGGCCGGTCATGGTGCGCATCACGAACAGGTAAAGCGCGAAAGCCAGCAGAACTGCGATGCCGAAGGAGACTACCCAGGGTGCGTTCACGCTGAGGTGCTGTCCGAAGCGGAGGTTCTTCCCTAGCAGTGGAATGTTGATCTGATGGTAGTCGGCGCCGAAGGCGAGCAACACGCCGTCGGTGGCGATGAGCCCGATTCCGAGTGTCAGGAGAATCTGCATGAAGTCCGATTTCCCATGAATGGGCCGCAGCAGGCCGAAGTAGATGGCATACCCAATGGCAAACAGCAGGATGCCGGTAACGATGAACAGCAGGTAGGGGCTGAGGTCGGTGCGGGTGAAGAGCACATAGGTGGCGTACATGCCCAGCATCATGAAGGCGCCGTGAGCGAAGTTGACGATGCGCATCACCCCGAAGATCAGCGCCAGGCCCATGCCCACCAGCGCGTACAGCGCGCCGGTGAGCAGGCCGTTGATCACTGCCTGAACAGATGCGTAAAAATCCAACCTCACCCCCTGAGAGCGATCACAGCCCCTGGCGCTTGTTCCAGGGCGGCGTGGGGATCACGGGCTTGGCTTCGGCGGCCTCGGGCGGATAGACGACCTTGTACTGTCCATTCAGCACCTGCGTGATCAGCACCGGGTGGGGGTTCTGCCCGTGCAAGTCAAACCTGATCGGGCCGAAAGGCGTGTCCGGCAGATTGATGTTCTTCAGCGCGTCGCGAATGGCGGGAGGCTGCGCCGAGTTCGCCTGATTGATGGCGGCCACTGCCGTGAACAAGGTCACGTAGGCTTCCATCGCGTGATACGCCGGATGCGTGCCCGTCAGCTTGAAGAATGCTTCGTCGAATTCCTTCGATCCCTTCCATTGCGCCGTGGGCAACCACTGCGAGACTGAAAAGGTGTATTCCGCGTAGGGGCCGGCGCCTTTGTCCTTGGTGGGGAACTCGGCGGCGGCGAATCCCGTCCCAGCAGAAGTGTAGAACTGCGGATTAAGATTGACCTGCGCTGCCTGCCGCATCAGGGTGCTGGCGTCGAGCAGATACGAGGCAAAATAGATGACCGCCGGGTTCTTCGCCTTCACCCGCTGCAGCAGCGCCTTGTAATCGGGAGAGCTGGCCTGATAGACCTCGGTATCGACCACGTCGAAACCATTGGCCTTGGCCGCCTTCTCCATGGCTTGTCCGTTGGCTTGCCCGAAGTTGGTGTTTTCATAAATGACGGCCATGGCCTTGGGCGCATTCATCGCCTTCAGGAAGTCGATGGTGGTGGTGGCGTAGGCGCCCGATCCTGCGCAGATGCGGAAGGCCCAGGGAGAACCGGTCTGGATGACGTTGTCGGCGGTGGCCGTCGGCATCAGCAGGGGCACCTGCTTCTGGTCGACCGCCGGCACAATGGCGCGGGTGTTCTCGCTGGAGTACGCTCCCAGGATGATGGGCACGTGGTCCTGGTCCACCAGCTTGTTCACCCCCTGCACCGCCTGGTCGGGACGGCTCTGGTCGTCGTAGTAAACCAGTTCGATCTTCTTGCCCATCACGCCGCCCTTGGCGTTGAGATCGCTCACTGCGACGGTGTAGCCGTTCTTGTGCGCCTGGCCGAAGGCCGCAGCCTGCCCGGTCAGTGAAGTGATGACCCCGATCTTCAAGGTGTTGCCGGTCTCCTGCCGGCTGCCACTCGTGCAGCCGCTCAGCAGCACGGCACCGGCCAGCAACAACGGGAAGGAGCAGCATGCCAGTCGCTTCATAAGAAGACTCCCGGACGGAATCGCAACCGGCGCATTGTAGTGACAGTAATGTCCGCGTACAAGCGGGAGACCAAGGCAGCGCGACCGATCCTAGCTTGCCCGGGGTAGCGCGGTTGGCGTGGTCCGTGGCGCGCGCCGGTCTTTTGCGGATGCGGGCGCGGCGCTCACCGGCTTGTGCTGATTCAAACGCTCGAGGATTCCGATGCGGAAGTCGGCGAGATCGCCGTGTCCGTTCCAGTTGGCGACGTACTTTCCCCTCCGGCACAGCGAGTCGATCAGCGTCAGCTCATGGCGCTGCAGCACCTCTTCGGGGAGCACGTGAAAATTGCGGAACGTCCACATCAGCCGAATGCGCTGCACGAGCGACGGCTCGATGTAGCGCAAGCCGGATTCAGTTTGCACGGCCAGCACACCGTGTCGGATTTTGTTCACCCACATAGCGAAAGATGCTGCCTTTCAGGGTACCCGGCAAAACGAGGCCACACCCTAGCACTGCACAAATCATGATGCAAGAGGAAAGTTGAAAAAAAATGCATGCCGCCGGACGAACGGTTTGTACCTGCCGGATAAGTCACTCGGCACATGTGGAATAGGAGCGCAAGGGACGTATCATTTTGAGACGGGGCGGTTGCCTCCACGGCTCCGCTTCGTGTAGCGTTTGCGCCCTTCAGCGCATGGGCAGTCAGCCTCAATCCGGACTGGTGCGCGCCATGGGTCGCTGGACCCTGGTGGCGCTGGTGATCAACTCCATCATCGGCAGCGGCATCTTTGGCCTGCCCGCACTGGTCTGGAAGCTGGTGGGCAGCGCCGCGCCCTGGGCATACCTGCTGGCGGGGGCTGGAATCGGCGTCATCATGGCGTGCTTCGCGGAGGTGGCTTCGCGCTTCACCGAGGCGGGCGGACCTTACCTGTATGCGCGCGTGGCCTTCGGACGCTTCCTTGGCATCGAGATGGGATGGGTGCTGTGGCTGGTGCGGCTGAGCGCCGCCGCCGCGGGCGCGAATCTGTTCGTCATTTACCTGGCCGAGTTCTTGCCGGGAGCTAAACAGCCGGCGGCCCGCGCGCTGGTGCTCACGCTGCTGCTGGGGTTCCTGGCCGTGATCAACTATCGGGGAGTCAAGTCCGGCGCGCGCATGAGCAACGTGTTCACGGTGGCCAAGCTGGTTCCGCTGGGTTTGTTCGTGATCGCGGGCGGCGCGTTCATTCTCTTCCGCCGCGAACCGGCGCCGCTTGCGAGCATGGTTCATCCCGCCGCGGGAGATTGGCTCCAGGCAACGTTAGTACTGGTGTTTGCCTACGGAGGCTTCGAAGCGGCCATGATCCCGCTGGCGGAAGCCAAGCATCCGCGCCGTGATGCGCCCTTCGCCTTGCTGGTGGCGCTGGCGGTATGCGTGGCGCTGTTCACCTTGATCCAGATCGTGGTGCAAGGGACGCTCGCCGATGCTGGGCACGCCGACCGGCCGCTGGCGGAGGCGGCCCGCCAGTTCATGGGAACGGCAGGGGCGCGGTTCATCAGCCTGGGCGCTCTAGTTTCGCTTTACGGATATCTCAGCGCCAACATGCTGAACACGCCGCGGCTGACCTTCGCCCTGGCCGAGCGCGACGACTTTCCCCCGATCTTTCGCGCGATACACCAGCGCTTTCGCACTCCCCATGTTTCCATCCTGGTCTTCACGGCGCTGGTGTGGTTGATGGCCGTGATTGGCAACTTCCGCTGGAACGTGGTGCTGTCCGCGGTGGCGAGACTGTTCGCCTATGGCGCGGTCTGCGCCGCGATGTTGGTGCTGCGCCGCAAACATCCTGGCTCGGCGCGTTTTCCGCTGCCCGCCGGATGGCTGTTCGGCATCTTGGGAATAGCGTTCGCGCTGGTTCTGCTAAGCCGCATGGGGCGCGCTGAACTGGCGATCGTCGCCGGAACCATGGTGATCGCCTTCCTCAACTGGCTTTGGGCGCGCCGCAGACACACCTCAGCGCAGTGGTTTGAATCGGCTGGATGAGTTGCAGGCTGGTCAGGTGACGGCGGATCGCTGGCGGCTGCCATTCTCCGCGGTGCGGTCAAGGCTGGGTTCTTTCATGCGTTCAACCAGCCACTTGCCCAGCAACCGCTTGCTCTCGGCGGGAATGTAGATGAAGCGGATACCGGCTTTGCCCCGGCCGTCCGACCAGGCAAACTCGCCTTTCATCTCCACCATGTCAGGAATGCCGGGTAGCTGGCAGCGCACCTCCACCGCCCAGCTGGGACTGATCTGCTCCGTGAGGACGACGGCCATGCCGCCGTCGCTGATGTTGGTGACCTTGCAGGCAAGCTCCTTGACCACCCCGAAGCTCAGGTAGGCCTCGGTGTCCACCGCATGGCGGAAGTAGCGGCGCTGCTCGGTGACCATGAAGCCGTGGGCGGCGCGCAGCGCGCGCTGCATGCGCTCCAGGGTGACGGGCTTGTCCAGCGCGAAGTGCGCTCCCATCTCGAAGGCGGCGCGCATGCTGGTGGCGCCATTGATCACGGCGATGGCCAAGGCGCGCTTGTTGGAAGGCGCCTGCTGAATCCCGGTCAGCACGTCGGCACCTCCGGCCACGTCGTCGCAATCCACGATAATGGCGTCGAACTTGTTTCTGTTCAGACGATCCAGCGCTGACTCGGCCGTCGTCGCCACGTCCAATCCAATCCCCAGATCATCCAGGGCGCGCCGGAAAATGCGCAGCATGTCAGGGTCGCGGCACAGGAGGAGGGATTGCAGCACCATAAGCTTTTATGGTAGCCCGCCGGAGGTACCGCCCCAAGTAACCGAAGTAATCCAGAAAGGGAAGCGGCGGACGGGCGCGATGCCGCGTTGAAAACCAAGCGCCGACGGGGGTTGAGGGCCACTAGTCGCAGCGATCAGAGCGCGAGGGTCCGCTACCCGCGGCCGCACCCAAGTGCTTTTTCTCCGTTACCGCCGATATCGGCGCCAGACTCGGGCGTTATCTTTTCCCTAGATCGCACCCCACCTATGCTCCTTGCACTGGCGCGTGCACGCCAGGCGGTGAATAGCAATGGGCCATCTGGACAGAGAAATCCGCCGGCTGGGCGAGGAGATTCGGGCGGTAGAAGAGATGCTGGTCGAAGCCTTTGGCCTGGCGCCAGTCACGCCCGCCATCATCGCGGAGCGTAGCTCTTCCTGGACGCGCAGAGGGCGAGCGTTGTACCAGCGCGTGTACGAGTCGCTAGCCCTGGTAGCGGAAAGCGGCGATATGTTTCCGGTGCGCGCTCCCCAACCCGATTGAAAGGGTCCGCACTGGCGGGTCGCGCAGGTTTGATAGACTCAGGGCGCTCGCCATGCAGGACTTGATCATAGTCCGGGAGTGGGATGCGGACAGCTTTCACCGCCGGGTCCTCGAACTCGAGTCCCAAGGCTACGAAGCGCGCCGCGACACCTATCGCATCAGCCCGGAAATGGATCCCGAGACCGGCAACATCGTCCATCTGCACAGCATCGAGATGAGCCGCCAGAAATCCTGACCGGGCATGTACGACGGGGCGGGATATCGACTGCTAGCCAAGCTTCGCGCCCTCAATTTGGACCTCTGGGAACGCGGCCTTGGTGATATAGTAAAAATGCTGTGCTTTCGCCCTATGGCCTCGAAATCGTCGAAAGCTGCCTCACCTGCAAGCTGCGGGCGGACAAGATTTTTTGCAATCTCCCGCATACGACGGTGCAGGCGCTGGAGGCGATCAAGTACACCACCGCTTATCCGAAAGGAGCGGTGCTCTTCGTAGAAGGCCAGGCGCCGCGCGGGGTTTTCATCCTCTGCCGCGGGCGGGTGAAGCTCTCCATCTGCTCCAGCGACGGCAAGACCCTGATCCTGAAGATTGCCGAAGCCGGTGAAGTGCTGGGTTTGAGCGCCAGCGTTTCCGGCAAACCTTACGAGCTGACTGCAGAGACGCTCGACCCTTGCCAGGTGAACTTCGTCAAACGCGAGGACTTCCTGCGCTTCCTGCGGGAGCACAACGACGTCTGCCTGCGCGTGGCGGAGCAGCTCAGCGAGAAATACAACACCGCCTGCCACGAGATCCGTTCTCTGGGACTGTCGCACTCGGCGGCGGAGAAGCTGGCGAAACTGCTGCTGGAATGGTCACTGAAGAATGGCGGCGCCCGCCAGCCGGAGCGCATGAAGCTCACCCTCACCCACGAAGAGATCGCGCAGATGATCGGCACCTCGCGCGAGACCGTAACCCGCCTGTTCGCCGATTTCAAGAAACGGCAACTGATTCAGCTGAAAGGTTCCACGCTGGTTATCCGCAACCGCTCGGCGCTGGAAAACCTTGTCAGCCCGTAGGTTCCGCAGGTACAGCCCGATTTGGGCTCTTTCTTCGGCAGACCATCACCCAAAACCGTGATTCGGGTCACAGCGTTAGAGCGGCTGCGACTCTACAGTTGCAGCCATGAGCAGGGACCATGATGTAACGGCGCTCGCCGCTGTGCAGGCTTCGGACCACATCTTTTCCGGGCTGTCGGCGCATGCGCTGCGCCAGATTGCCGGCGTCCACAACGCCCACGAGTATCCGAGCGGCGCCCTTCTGTTTCAGGAAGGCGCGCCTGCGGACGGCATCTTTCTGTTGTGCCGCGGGACGGTGAAGCTGTCGGTCGGGTCCAGCCACGGCGACAGTCTGTTGCTGCGTTCGGCCGGCCCCGGCGAGATCCTGGGACTGAGCGCTACCCTGACCGGCCAGGACCACGAAGTGACCGCCGAAACCACCACCCCCTCGCAACTGATCTTCATCAGGCGCAAGGATTTCCTGCGCTATCTGCGGGAACACAGCGAGGTCTGCTTGCGGGTGGTGGAGTCCTTGAGCAACGACGTGCATGCCGCCTACGAACGGGTGCGGATGCTGGGATTGGCGCGCATTCGTCATTCTCACAATTAGCCCACGGAACGCGCCGGAAGCAGCGGGAGCGCCATTGCCTCGGCGTGACGACTGTCACAGTGTTCTGTGACGGGGCTCATAGTCGGCGGGGCGTTTCCGGTACACTCTACGGGCGTGGGGTGCTGTGTCCCTTCATGCGCCCGACTCCCCGCGAGGAGGCTTGCCATGAGCAAGGACGACCGCGACATACTGGAAGTTCTGAAGTTTGAACTGGCCTTTCTGGAGCAGGGCGGCTACGGGCGCTCCGTGCGCACGCCCTGGAAGCCCACCTCCATCTTTCAGGACTCGGTCACCTGCCTGAACTTCGACGAGTCGCAGCGCGTGCACCCCTGCTCGGAGTGCCTGCTCATCGACTTCGTTCCCACGCAGGACCGCGAGGCCGAGGTTCCTTGCCACCACATCCCGCTCAACCCCCAGGGCGAAACCGTGGACGCAGTGAACCGCTACGACAACCAGCAGGAGTTGGAGGACAAAGTGAAAGGATGGCTGCGGGCCACCATCCAGCGCATCGAGGCACAGCGCGCCGCCAGACTCGACCCCAAGTAATTTTCCCTTCCTGCAGCCTGCAATAAGCCCTCACGCACCGGCTCGACCTCTGGTTCGCTTTCCCGACCATTTTGAAAATGTTCCGGAAATGGGAAGCAAGCCAACCACCTTTGTCTGCTGCCCACGTTAAAGATTTGCTTGCTACCCCCAGCGAAAAGGAGCATCATCGCGCGATAAAACTGCGGGCCCTACCCAGGTTTGTCCGGTTTTCACCCGGGGAACTTCATATATAGGGAGGTAGGCGAAGCCGGCCATGAGATTTCCAACCGCAACCCTTCTCGCTTTGTTTGCCGTTCTGGCCGTAAACGCGTACGCCGCGCCAGCGGGTCCAGGCGCTCCCGAGAGCAAACCCGCGGCCGGTCCGGACCAGGCCAAAGCCGCAACGCCATCCAAGGCGGACGGCGACTATGTAGGCAACGACACGTGCATAGCGTGCCATGAAGATCAAAACCGTCGCTTCAAGAACACCTTGATGGGCAAGGTGTTCGCGCATCCGCACACGCCGGACGAAGCCCACGGTTGTGAAGCTTGTCACGGACCGGGCAAGGGCCACGTCGAAGCCGGCGGCGGCAAGGGCACGATTCCGGTGCGCTTCACCAGCGATTCCACGAACACGGTGGCGGAAAAGAACGCAGCCTGCCTGCAATGCCACTCCCGCGGCAACCGGCTCTTCTGGAAAGGCAGCCCGCATGACTCGCGCGCCATGGCCTGCGTGGACTGTCACAACGTGCATCAAGTGCTGCGTCCCACGTTGTCCGAGGAAGCCCGTTTCAACGCTCCACTTACGGAAAACAAGGGCCTCAAGAAAGGGCAGCCCGAGCTGTGCCTGACCTGCCACCCGATGCGGCGCGCGCAGTTGCAGCGTTCCTCGCACATGCCCTACCGGGAAGGCAAGGTGACCTGCACCAGTTGCCATAACCCGCACGGCTCCCCCAATCCCAAGCAGCTGATTCAGAGCACGACCAACGAGAACTGCCTGAGCTGCCACACCGAGCGGCGCGGGCCGTTCCTGTGGGAACACCCCCCGGTAATGGAGAACTGCGCCAACTGCCACGAAGCGCACGGCACCAACAACCCGCAGTTGCTGAAGCTGCGGATGCCGCGGGTGTGCGACTCCTGCCACGTTTCCAGCCGGCACCCAGTCACCCCGATCCAGGAGAACAGCATCCGGGATTTCAATCGGGGTTGCACCAACTGCCATTCCCAAATCCATGGGTCGAACCACCCGTCGGGTAGCGCGTTCCTACGCTAAGGAAGGAGAGCGAAATGAAGACCAAGAGATGTAACTCGTTTGTGGGTTTGGCGGTATTCGCGCTCCTGCTGCTTCCGGCAGGCCTGTTCGCGGAAGACAAGCCTGCCGAGGAGCAGCCCGCCGAGCATGGGATGGTCGAATTCGGAGTCCGCTACCACTGGGGCGACGTCTATGGCCGTCCGGACCTCCAACTGGGCCCCAGCACGACGGGAAATCCACTCACTTCAATCGGCTGCCTGGGATGCGGAACCGCATTCAGCCCGTCGCTGAGCCAATCGAAATATGAGGAGTATCGCGACCTGCGGAACGGCTTCTTCCTCCGCCGCTTCAATGCGACTGTCGATAACGTGTTCGGCTCCCGATATTACGTGAACCTGCAGTCGCAGAAGACGCTGTACCGCGATCAGAGCTACCTGGCGACGTTCGGGCAGTACGGCAAGTTCAAGGTCCAATTCCGCTACGACGAAACCCCGCACATCTACAGCGATACCACCCGCACGGACTTTACTGAGACCGCGCCGGGCGTGTGGAGCTTCCCAACGCCGCTCCGGCAGACGCTGCAGGCCACCGCCGCCGCTAATCTCCCCTCATTCATCGCTGGAACAGGTGCATTCGCGCCGGGTGGAGCAAGCTGCCCCGGGCTCACTAGTTGCGGCCTGGTGACAGACTTCAACTTCCTTACCCTGTCCATCATCCGCAAGGCCGGGACCGCCTCGGTTTCCTACAACGTGACTCCGGACTTGAACTTCAATGGTATGTTCTGGCGGGAGAGCCAGAATGGCTTGCGGCCGATCGGGCTGCTTTGGAACTCGAGCCCCAGCGCCAGCGCCACCGCGGGCTATGGCGTGGAGATTCCGGAGACGATCAGCTACTTCAACAACCTCGTTCGCATTGGCGGTGAGTACGGCAAGCGAAGCTGGGCCGTGCAGACGGCCTTTGTGGGATCGTTCTTCCAGAACAACATCAGCCAGATGCTCGTTGACAATCCTTTCAACTTCAGCCTCGTGGGCGCGGCCACTCCGCAACGCGCGCAAATGGATCTGTATCCGAACAACCAGGCGTACTACCTGAATTTTGCCGGGGCCACGGACTTGGGCAAGTGGGTGCGCTTGATGGCCAGCATCAACCCCGGCTGGCTGCGGCAGAACGACGCGTTTCTGCCTTACACTACCAACACGGCGCTCGGCGGCTGCCAGAATGGCGCCGGCGGAGCGCAACCCTGCACCGCCCCGCCCGCGGCAGTACCGAGCTTGCGCGGGGACAAGCAGACCCTGGCCATGAACTACACCCTGGTCACCCTGCCCTGGAAGAGTTTCCAGATCAAAGCGGCCTACCGCCACTATGATTACAACAACAACACCCCAGTTCACACCTTCACCCCCACCCAAGGCGATTCAGCGAATGGGACTGCGACGGACAATGGAATCCGTGCCACCAGCTTCAACAGGAAGGACCTCGAGCTGACGGGCAACTGGTACTTTGCCAAGCGAAGCTCGGCGAAAGTCGGGTATGAAGGGGAATGGATGGATCGCTCGCGCCGCGACGCGAGCCACTCACTGGAGAATTCGGTCTTCGGCGCAGTAGACGTGAACTATTGGAAAAGTGTGGTGTTCCGGGCTTCCTACCGGCACTCAGACCGGAAACCGGACTTCTATCATGATGTAGACACCTCCACCATCTCAGTGGGAGGTGTCGATACCGGTGTTGAAGTTCCGTGTACCGTCGCCCCAGGGACGGCTCCGCCGCAATTTCTCGCGGGCGATCAACCCTGCAGCCGGAGATTCGACGAGACAGCCAGAACTCGCGACCGCGCTGACGGATTGGTTCAGTACAGTCCAACGGACAAGCTGACTCTCTCTGCCTTCGGTGGGACCATCCAGGACGACTACAACCGTCGAGGCGACGGCAACAGTCTCACCCCCCTGAACTACCTCACGGGCGCGAATGCGACCACCAGTCCCTATTATCTGTACGGGATCCTGAAGGACATCTCCTATAACTACGGCTTCGGGGCGGATTACGCGGTTTCACCCAAACTGACGATGTTCGCCGAGTATTCGCACGAGCATTACTACCGGAGGCTGATCTCGCGGTACCGCGCACCTCAAAGCAGCCCGGCAGTGGTTTTTGGGGGCGACACTAACAACAACGATTGGGAAAGCACGACGCCCGAGAAGGTTGACGTCTGGACGGTAGGAGCGGACACGTACGTCAGCAAGAAAGTGTACTTTACCACCTACTACTCGCTGACCGCGGGGATCGCCAATACTTTTTCGCGATTCCTGGGCGTTAACGGTATGGATCCCTTCGGTAACAATTGCGCCAACTCGAACGCTACTTCCATCTGTCGGTTCCTCCTGGTTGGCGCCAGCGCCGCCAGCAATTACCCGGAGAGCTTCAGCCGCCAGCATGAGATAGTGGCCGTTTTCAAGTACAAGCTCACTAAGAACCTCTGGCCAAAGCTGGAATACCGCTACCAGCAGTTTGACTATAAGGACCAACAGACCTCGGCGATGACCCAGTACATGGGTTGCGTGAGTGGGGCGGGGACACCCGGCAGTGTGGCTGGCTGTCCAGTGGCGATGCTCACGAGTTCCACCTCTGCATTTGCTACGCCCGTTCCCGCCAGCAGCCCCTTCTACCCGAACTTCGTGGTGGGCGATACCAGTGCGGCCAGGTACCTGTACCTGGGCGTGGATCAGCCTTCGTACCATGCACATTACCTCGCGGCCAGCATGGAGTACCACTTCTAGACGGTCTTGTTGTGAGAGGGATGGGCTCAGCGGCCCATCCCAGTTTTTTTTGGCCCGTCTATGGCTGGTAGGCCTGCAGGATTGGGAGGGACAATTGTGCAGGCGTGTGACGACGGTCACAGTCAATCGTGCACAGGGTCACAGCCCCAGGGTCTCCGGGTTTGAAATCCTTAGCTTTGATCTGGATTCTAGCCTCCGTATCCGTGTATAAGGTTGGCCGTTCCGGACCTTATGGAACTTTTAAACACCGCAACACTAACTCTCAGGAGGAGAACACTGTGAACATAACGCTAGGCAAGAAACTGGCGGTCGTGGTGGTGGCGCTGGCCATCCTTGCGTTGCCGCTTGCTTCCTTCGCCGCCGATGCGGCGGCCGACGTCTTCAAATCCAAGTGTGCGATGTGCCATGGCCCGGACGGCAAGGGCAAGATGGCAGGCACGAAGGACTTGGGCTCCGCCGAGGTGCAGAAGGCGTCGGACGCCGACCTGACCGCCACCATCACCAACGGCAAGCCGCCCAAGATGCCTTCTTACAAAGGCAAATTGACCGACGATCAGATCAAGGACCTGGTCAAATACGTCCGCACCTTCAAGAAGTAAACAACCCAGCGAACCCGCCGTTGGCTTGCTGGGACGGTGGTTCGCCGGAAAAAAGGGACCTCATGAACCACGCGGAAACCGTAACCAAGCACGAGCCGGCACGCCGTCGCGTCATGCAGTTCCTGCTGGGCGGCGGCCTGCTGGCTTCCGCGGCTTCATTTCTCTACCCCATTGTGCGCTACCTGGTACCGCCGGCCGCCCCTGACCTGGGAGGCGACAGCGTAATGGCTGGGAAGGTCGGCGACTTGAAGCCGAACAGCGGCAAGATCTTTCGCTTCGGCAGCCGGCCGGGCCTGCTGGTGCTTACTAGCGACGGCGAATATCACGCCATGTCCGCCGTCTGTACCCACCTGAACTGCACCGTGCAGTACCGCAACGACGTGCGCGAAGTATGGTGCGCCTGTCACAACGGTTTCTACGACCTGAATGGGCGCAATGTTGCCGGACCGCCGCCGCGTCCGCTCGAATCCTACGATGTGCACATCAAGGGCGACGAGATCTTCGTCAGCCGCCGGCGGAGGGCCTGATGGCGAGCCCGCCGGAATACGCAGCCGAGGCCTCCCAGTACCGCAACCGCGTCGTGCGCTGGCTGGACGAGCGTTTTGGCTGGGAGCAACTGCTGGCCCCGCTACGCCACAAGACGGTTCCCGTCCACAAGCTGTCGTATTGGTATTTCCTCGGCGGCATGACGCTGTTCCTCTTCATGATCCAGGTGCTGACCGGCATCCTGCTGCTGCTCTACTACCGCCCCAGCGCCAACGAAGCGTTTGAGAGCGTGCAGTACATCATGACGCAGGTGCAGTTTGGATGGCTGGTGCGCTCCATCCACTCCTGGTCGGCCAACCTGATGATCTTTACCGCCTTCGCCCACATGTTCAGCGTGCTCTTCCTGCGCGCTTATACGAAGCCACGCGAACTCACCTGGGTCACCGGGATGGTGCTGCTGTTTCTGGCGCTGGGCTTCGGCTTCAGCGGCTACCTGCTGCCCTGGAACACGCTGGCATTTTTCGCCACCAAGGTGGGTACCGAGATCACCGGGCAGGTGCCGGTGATTGGCAAGCCGCTGTTGATCTTCCTGCGCGGCGGCGAAGAGGTTACCGGCGCGACCCTGACGCGCTTTTTCGGCTTCCACGTTGCTCTGCTGCCCGGGATCACCACAATGCTGATCGCCCTCCACGTCCTGCTGATCCAGCGTCTGGGCATGAGCGTGCCGCCGGGTCTGGAAGCGGCCTGGAAAGAGCTGCCTCCCAACAAGCGCGAGACGCCCTTCTTTCCCAACTTCTTCGCGCACGAGCTGATGGCCTGGTATGTCGCGCTGGGCGTGCTGGGAGCGCTGGCCGCGCTTTACCCGTGGGATCTGGGAAGCAAGGCGGATCCTTTCGCGGTCGCACCCGCGGGCATCAAGCCCGAGTGGTACTTCATGTTCATGTTCCAGACCTTGAAGCTCATTCCCGCCAAGGTCGGTCCGATTGACGGCGAACTGCTGGGCATTCTCGGATTCGGATTAGTGGGGCTGATTTGGGTGCTGCTGCCCTTCCTGGGCGGCGATCGACACAGTCGCCGGCAGGTTTTTATCCGTGGCCTCGGCGTCTTCGCCCTGGCCTACATCTTCTCCATGACGATCTACGGCTATATGGCGGCGCCGAAATGATGGAGGCGAGTGCGATGCTGCAAGAACCCACCACAGAGTCACAGAGACACGGAGGGAAACTCGGTTTAGAACCTCTGTGCCTCTGTGTCTCCGTGGTTGCTCTCGCTTCCTGCCTCCTGCTTCCCGCGGCCTCGTTTGCGCAGGCGCAGCCGCAGGCCGCCAAGAGCAGTTGCGTGGAATGCCACTCCTCCTTTCCGGCGCCCACCGGTGTGACCGAAGAACAGTGGGCTGCCGACATCCACGCACAGAAGGGGCTCACGTGCGTCAATTGCCACGGCGGCGATCCCAAGGACGCATCGCCAGAAGGCGCGATGAGCAGGAAGGCGGGCTTCCGCGGCAAGCCCAAGCGCACCGAGATCCCTGCGCTGTGCGCCAAGTGCCACTCCGATGGCGCTTACATGCGGCAGTACAACCCCTCACTGCGCACCGACCAACTGGCGCAATACCAGACGAGCGTCCACGGCAAGCGCCTGGCGAAAAGCGACACCAAGGTCGCCGTCTGCATCGACTGCCACAGCGTGCACGGCATCCGTCCTGCCAAGGACCCGCGCTCCACGGTGAACCCGCTGAATGTGGCCAACACTTGCGCCCGCTGCCACTCTGATGCCGCCTACATGAAGGACTACAAGATCAAGACTGACCAGTTCGCGGGATACAGCGCCAGCGTGCACCACGATGCCATGGTGGTCCGCGGCGACCTGAGCGCGCCCACCTGCACTACCTGTCACGGCAACCACGGTGCGGCGCCGCCGGGCGTGGCTTCCGTTGAGGCCATCTGTTCGACTTGCCACGTCTTCCAGGCGCAACTTTTTGATATCAGTCCGCACAAAGCGGCCTTCCAGGCCATGGGGACTGGCTCCTGCATCACCTGCCATAGCAACCACCGCGTCATCCATCCGACCGACAAGCTTATTGGCACCGGCAACGAATCCATCTGCACCAACTGCCATGCCTCGGGTGATCCCGGGTTTAAGGCTGCTGGCAAAATCCACGACGACCTGACCGCGCTGGATGAGGCCCTGAAGCGTTCTGATGAAGTGCTCGACAAGGCCGAGCGCTCCGGCATGGAGGTTAGTCAGGCGCGGCTCGAAGAGTCTCAGGGCCACGACTCGCTCATCAAGGCGCGGGTCGCGATTCACAGCTTCCAGCCCGACAAGGTGGAGCAAGACACGCAAGCGGGCATGAAGATCGCAGAAAAAACCTATAAGGCCGGGCTGAAAGCCCTGGCCGAGCGCGATTACCGGCGTAAGGGGCTGGGGTTGTCGCTCATCACGATTGTTGCAGTCCTGATCGGACTGTGGATGTACATCCGCCAGCTCGAATCCCCGAACCAGTCGGGAGGCAGCTAGGCGATGGGAGTCTTACTATGTCAGCAGGCTATCGAGTACGGCAAGCTCCGTGGCCTGGCATTCGGCGTATCCGTTGGCTGTTTTTATCGGCATTCATAATTTTCTTATGTCCGGTTTGGGCCACAGATACACCCAGCAACGCCGACTGCCTGGCCTGTCATGAAGACAAGGGCCTGACCACCA